>Ga0208646_1000700_pt1 | contig 19855 bp, 21 predicted proteins | sample AntAceMetag02UK8_FD_184762 | JGI IMG/M metagenome (GOLD analysis project Ga0208646, IMG submission 184762) | Saline lake microbial communities from Ace Lake, Antarctica - Antarctic Ace Lake Metagenome 02UK8 (SPAdes) (version 2) | ecosystem: Environmental > Aquatic > Non-marine Saline and... | reverse complement strand
GATGCGCTCAACTTTAAAGACAGACCTTATGTGAGGAAATCAAAAGTTGTGACCCAATTGTAAAAATAACTTACGTAACTATCTGTATTACAATATATTGGCTAGTTCCGTTTTCAAGTTGGGTTAAATGATTTGGTTCACGGCAAATCATCACCCAACGACCAACAGCGTTTAGTTGCAGGAATGTTAGACCCTCGCAACTTATTAGATATTGTTAGAGTTTTTACAGTTTTTGCAACAAATGACAAGGGTCAAAAGATTAAAATAGTTGGTCGTTATCAACAATTTAGAGCCACAAAAATTGCAACACAAAGATTAATTGATGGTAAAAACCCAATAGAAAGAGGGGGTATTATTTGGCATACGCAAGGGTCAGGTAAGTCGCTTACTATGATGTTTATGGTTAGAGAAATGAAACTAAGACCAGAGCTAATGTCTTGGAAAATTATTTTTGTTACTGATAGAACCCAATTAGAAGAACAATTATCTGAAACAGGTCAAAGCATAGGTTTTACTATAAAGTCAGCCAATTATATCAATCCCAAAAATCCTGCAAATGGTCAAAGTTTAAAAGAGTTATTAAGCAATGATAATTCTGATTTGGTAATGGCTATGATTCATAAATTTCAAGAGAACGGAGATTTAACAGGATTAGAAATTTTTCCTGAATTAAATAAGAGTAGCAACATCTTGGTAATGACAGATGAGGCTCATAGAGCTCAGTATTCACTGTTAGCCGCAAATTTAGACCGTGCAATTCCTAATGCAACTTTAATAGGTTTTACTGGAACACCAACAAGTAAAACAGAAAAGAAATACAAAGACTACATTGATAAGTACACTATGCGTCAGGCAATAGATGATGGCGTTACTTTAGAGATAGTTTATGAAGGCTTTACCCATAATGCTGAGGTAGAAGACCAGAAAGGGATGGATGATAAGTTTTCTGATGTATTTAGCGATTATCAATTAACTGAACGTTTGCAAATATTGGGCTATGGTTCCCGAGATGCCTATTTAGATAATATAAATACCATTAGGGAGAAAGCTAAAAGTATGGTTAATCATTATGTAGAGCAAATCTTCTCTGGTGGTTTTAAGGCTCAAATTGTTGCCAATTCTCGTATTGCAGCAGTGCGTTATAAAGCAGCTATTGATGAAGCCATTAAAAATAAAATTGCTGAATTGTTAGTAGATAATCCTATGTTGGTAAATATGGAAATATTGCAAACATTAGAAACCGCAGTTGTAATTTCAGGTAGTCATAATGATGCTTTAGAAATCAAAGCATATACAAATGGTGATTATCATAAAAAAAGCATCAAACGTTTCAAATTACCTTTTGATGAATCAGATGAAGAAGATAAAAATGTAAACGGCAATGTAGGTATTGTAATAGTAAACAATATGCTTCTAACTGGTTTTGATGCACCTATCGAGCAGGTTTTGTATTTGGATAGGGTAATTGTTGCACATAATCTTTTACAAACTATTGCAAGGGTGAATCGTGTAGGGCCAGAAGGAAAAGATAAAGGTTTTGTGGTAGATTATGTAGGCGTAGGTCATCATTTAAAAAAAGCCTTAGATACCTATGCAGAAAAAGAATTACAGGAAATTATAGATTGTATTTCAGATGATGATGCAGAGCTAAACGAATTAATCAAAGCCCATCAAGACATTTGGAACTTCCTCAAAGTGTACGGTTTAGAAGATTTGTCAGACTCAGATGCTTTCTTTGATGTGTTTTATGATGAAGATATTCGGTTTGAATACATAAAGCTTTACAATAAGCTAACAAGTTGTTTCAATACTGTTTTACCTCGTAAGGAAGCCTTGGAGTTTTTCAATGACTGGAAAGCATTTAGAGAAATAAATCATTTAGCTGAGAGGCATTTTCAAGATAGCAGGTTTAGTATGAAAGGTATTCCTCCAAAATTACGAAGCATTGCGGACGAGTATTTAATTTCAAAAGGTATAGAGCAACAAGTTGCTCCTATTTCAATCATTGCAGATGATTTTTTTAACAAGATAAATACCAAAAAAAGAACCAAAACTAAAGCGGCAGCAGTAGAACACGCTATTCGCCATTTCATAGATTTAAATATTGATGAAGACCCTGAATTATTCGCATCCTTTGCGAAAGCTTTAGAAGAAATATTGAAAAATTTCAAAGGCAATTGGAAAGTGATTTATGAGGAATTAGAAAAGCTTAGGGAAAAAATTAAGAATCGTGAAAAGGAAGAAACCTATGGTTTAGACCGAAAAAAGCAAATGCCGTTATTTAATTTATTTAAATCTAAATTGTTTGGAAAGAATAATTTGAAGGATAAATTAACTGATGACGAAATAGCCCAAAATGTGAATTTAACACAACATATTTTTAATGAAATTAAATTGAATATTCAAATGACAGGTTTTTGGGATAGCCCTCCAGCTCAAAACAAGTTAAAAGCTGAACTACAAAAGATCTTATTATCTCCTGAGTTTATCTCACTACCAAATATTATTTTGAAAAAAGGGGAAATCATTTCTGAAATTATGTTAATCGGTAAGACCGATCATTTTAAAATTATTAATGACTAATGACTTTTGAGTATCAAATAAAATATTCTAATCGTAAAACTCTCAACATTTCAGTTGAAAGGGATAGAAGTATTATTGTTCGTGCTCCTCATTATCTCACGGCAGATAAAATTGATAAAGTCGTTCAGTCAAAAAGGCAGTGGCTAAAAGAAAAGCTAAACCATACCCAAAAATACCCTATCCTTTCAGAGAGTAAAGAATTTGTGTCTGGTGAAACCTTAATGTATTTAGGCAAAAACTATCAGTTATTAATAGTTGAAGAAAAAATTGAAGGCATTGAGTTTGACCAAAGATTTAGAATATCTAGAACAAACCAAGTCAAAGCAAATGAATTATTTAAGAAATGGTATTTAAGTCAAGCATTAAAGAAGATTGAGCCTTTAGCTACTAAATATGCAAAGAGTTTAGGCGTAGAATACAATCAATTTAAAACCTCTGAAATGAAATACAGATGGGGTTCTTGCACACCTGCCAACAACATCATTTTTAATTGGCGTATTATCAAAGCACCAATGTATGTTTTAGAATATTTAGTAGCACACGAGTTAGTTCATTTAATGGAAGATAACCACACTCCAAGATTTTGGAATATACTATCTATTCAAGTACCCAATTACGAAAGAGCAAAGAATTGGTTAAAGAAAAATGGGCAGTTATTAGAAGTTGATTTTTAAATGAATTAAGATGATAGCCAACCCTAGCACTCATACACATTGCCAAGTCGCTCAAAAAGTCAACCGCACAAGCCAAAACTTGTCAAAGAGTATGGTTGCCCCAACGCTACAAACTGAACGTGAAAAATTAAAAAAGGGCATAATAATGTATTTAAAAAATAGGTGAAACATTAGTAAATTCAAGGGTTATGGCTCGTTTCAAACTTTGTGCATAACCGAAAGTTTTGTGCTTCGAAATCTTCTACTTCACATACACTAAACTTTGTGTGTAATTAGAACAGAATAATATGGAATTACCAAAATATCATGAATCTTTTATACCAGTATTGGAAATTACTGTCGTCCGACTAAAATAAAAATTGTTTAAAAAAGTGGTATTATGACCCAATTACACTCTTTTTTAAGAATTCCCCAAAACACCTCCTATCCAGACCATTGAAATTCCAATTGAACTTTGCCAAGTTCTGATTTAAACCAATCACGACAATATTCAGCAGTGTTGGTTAAAAAAGTCTGCAAGTTCACATAGAAGCAAAGATTTTTGGCAGCAACCATCACCATGGTAGATAAGTCTTCAGCCTCCTTAATTCTGCGATGCAATATTGTGAAAAGCAGATTAAGTATCAATGCCATCCATATTTGAGATTTGATACCGTTCTCACTGTCCGACAAAAAGTATTTAAGCTCAAAATTCTGCTTAATTTGCTTAAAAAGCACTTCTATAACCCATCTATTCTTATAAAGTAACGCAATGGTCATGGATGTGTGACCTATCAAATTGGTGAGGAATTGCACTATTTCCCCTGAAAATGGGTCTTGGTATGTAATCAATCTCAAGGTCACTGTCCGAGAAACTCCCTTATGCTTATATTTGAGATAGATAGACTGATCTTTTAGTACATCTGCAAATGGTTCCGTATTGTTTTCCGCAATCACTTCATATCTGGCATTGTCTTTCAGACGAGTCACAAAGAAGCGGTTGTGTTGTGTCCACTGATCGAAGTAACGATACTTGTTAAAGCCTTTATCAAAAACAGCAATACCTCCTTCTGGAAGATTCAGAACTTCAAGAAATATATTCTCATTGGTTGCGGCTGCTTTCATAGGCATTTTTATAGCGGCCTTTATTTTACTCGTAATCCCATATTTTATTCTTGCTTTCTTGAAGTTTATCCTTATCACTAAGAACAAAATTATTAGGATGTTCCCATTTCGGTTCTCTAGTAAAAAGTACATGGTGAAAAACTTAAAAAGTGTTTACACACAAAGCATTACAGGAAACGGAGATTTCGGGTTAGATTATAATCAAACGTACTTGTATTTCGGAAATGACAATAGGATTACATTTACTTCTCTAGAAATCATAAACTTCAGAACAATAAAGAAGCATTTGGAACAGCTGATTAAAAAAGGTAGTGATGTAAATCTATGATTTTCCTAATTTATAATCGAAACAAAATACACGTCAAGCACCACGGAGGACATCTAGGTGTTCTAGACTTTATGAATAAACTGTATGAAAATAATAACGTTACTATTGATCTTAATTAGTTTATCCTTTTATTCCTTCCAAATGGAATTAGCGGATAATTCATTTAAAGAGCAGATTGACGGATTTCTTTCATCCTATTCGGAAGATTTTAAAGAATCCTTAGATCGTTTTTCCAATTCAAAGAACAACGACTCTACTCTAGAAAGTAAGCTGAAAAGCGAATGGAAGAAAGTAATAACATTAAAGAAAAAGACTAGCTACAAAAACGATTATAACCAAACTGTTTACCAGCGCTTTTTTATGGGATTTGTGGAGTTTAAAGATTCAACAAATTGTGATCGAGCATTCAACACCCTGTTGACCTGCTTGGGGTCTGACTGTTCAGAAGTAAGTTGGGGAAATGAATTGGAAGGAATAAAAACAACTCCATTCATTTTTATAAAGACAGACAAGGAAATTATTTTCTGTAAGATATATTGTTAACACAGAAATGAATTTTGGACTGATTTTAAAAACGACTTAGTCGACAGTTTTGCCAAATCTAATGCACGTATTATTGAAGCGGAATGCGGTGGTACTTTGACCTTTAGTAAGAAAAAATAGTACGGGCTACAATAAAACGCATAGGATAAGCAGAAACAGTGCTTCTTGTTCATTCGCTAGCTTTCACTACATTGACTAATCGGGCGACCAAATACGGCGAGTAAAAAGCTCCCCATATCACACCAAAAACTTTATATGGCAATACAGCACCAATGAACAGACAAACTCAAATTGAAATATTGGCTGGTGCTGGTGATCTGCAAGGATTAAGAAAACTCTTGGAATCATCCCACTCTCAACTCGAGCTTGATGTCGCGTTAGAGAATGCAATTGCTCATTCACAAATTCATGTAGCTGAAAATCTTCTAAAACTTGGTGCGAATATTACAAATTACCAAGGTGTTTACTACGCCGTGCATAATAATGAACTTGAGGGGCTAAAATTTTCAGTGAAATATGGAGTAGATGTTAATATCCGTAAAGGCTTTCTTCTTAACACAAGTATCGAAACAGCCATGAATACTGGAGATTGCCAAATTCTAAAATGGCTACTTTCAAACGGAGCTAACCCCAAACTTTTATCTCGCCATTCAAGGAGCATCGCTAAAAGACATGGAACTATTGAATTAAATGAGCTGGTAAAAGCAATCACAACTAACCAAAAATCAAAGATCATAGGTACTTACATTTTAGGGTTTTCTTGTCTTGCTCTGTATTTCATAATGGCGAACTCTGAAGAACTGAATGAATTTCTAAAAAAAGCTGAGCGAACAAGAGCAGATTGGAAATTTGGAACTTTTGCAATCATTGGTCTAATTCAATATGGATTACTAACTATTGGAATTTCAATAATTGTTACCCTTACAACTCTCTTAATAAGAAGAAAAATAGCCACATAACAAGGTCTGATATCATATGCAGGTTTAGTGGTTAGGTGGACTTTTTGCTTTCTGTCAGCACCGGAAAATCTTCTATTTTCCTCAGGGACGCCCAGTCACTTGTATCAAAAAAAAGTATCCCTCCGGGACTAGGCTTAAAAATCTAGGATTTTCCTAATTTGTAAACGAAAAAATAATTTACGTCAAGCACAACGGAGGATATCTGGGCGTTACAAATCATAGAAGTTCCATAGATCCTTTAAGCTTGCACTTGCTACCTTTTGGCGTTCATGTTCAAATGAAATCAAACGACGATATAAAATTCCATAATAATGGCCGGATTAAGTCAGAGCTTGTTTTCAGAACAGATACATCTGAACGTGTAGCATACTTTAATAACTTGGACTCTTGGAGCATAGGTTTTATCTTTCAGGAAGCATTGCTAATTTGAACCGTTGTGTATTAAATCTTGCGAGCACCATGAAATTTACCAGTTTGGTGCTTCTAGCATAAGGTCATTCAACCGATAGCTAAACGTGAGATTTATTAATATAAACATACTGAGAGTTTGATGAATTACTTAATTAGGCTAAATTACGTCACGTATATGACTGTATTATGAACTATTTAGTCAGAGACATATCTGATCACCTACTAAAAAAACTGCAACCTAATAAAGTGGTTATAGTATTTGGGGCAAGACGTGTGGGAAAAACTATCCTTGTAAAAGAGATTTTAGGTAAAATTAATGAGCCAACTCTTACTCTTAATGGGGAAGATATAAATGTGCATGATAAGCTTGCAATCAGGAGTGTTGAGAATTATAAACAGATTATAGGCTCATACAAATTGCTTTATATCGATGAAGCTCAAAAGATTCCAGAAATTGGATTGAAGCTAAAACTTATGATAGATGAAATTGAAGGATTAAGAATAATCATCTCTGGTTCATCCTCTTTTGACATTCATAAAGATGTAGGCGAGCCATTAACTGGGAGGAAATATTCTTTTAACTTATTCGCACTGTCTGAAAACGAATATTGTCAAGTTGAAAATAAAATTGCAAAGATTGATAAGGTTAGGGAAAGACTGATATTCGGTAATTACCCAGAGTTACTTCAATTACCAGATAGAGAGGATAAAATTGATTACCTAAATGAAATGGTAAGTTCTTATTTATTAAAGGATATTTTGGTCTATGAAAATATAAAGAATTCACAAAAGATATTCAATTTATTGCGTTTGGTTGCATTTCAAATTGGTGGAGAAGTTTCACTTCAAGAACTAGGAAAACAACTTGGAATAAGCAAGAATACCGTTGCAAAATACCTTGATTTATTGAGTAAAGTTTTCCTACTTCATAAAGTAGAAGGGTTCAGTAGAAATTTGCGTAAAGAAATAACAAAAAATTCAAGATGGTATTTTCTTGATAATGGAATACGAAATGCAGTAATTGCAAATTTTAATCCAATAGAATCAAGAAATGATATCGGTGCTTTGTGGGAGAATTATATGATAAGTGAGCGACTTAAATATCAAGAATACAGTAGACTATCTTCAAATAATTACTTCTGGAGAACATATGAACAACAAGAGATAGATTGGGTTGAAGAACGAGAGGGTTCATTATTCGCTTATGAATTTAAATGGAAGGAGGCCAAAGTAAAAATTCCAACTCAATGGAAAAAGGCATATCCAGACTCTTCATTTGAGGTAATAAATAAGGACAACTTTGAAAACTGGTTGACATAAAATTACTAAAGCTAACAACCCATCATTAGTAATAGCCAGATGTCAATAATATCAAGGGCTGTAGTCATAATAGTAGTAGTCGTTTTGAAATGTTCAAACTCGCATTCGGCAACTATTTTTATACGAAAACCAGCTATTGTAGCTGTAATGCATGAGAACTCCATGTTTCGGAAACTGATTATTCTTGTTTTAGCTCTTTGTTAACTGCATCTTCGTGTGAACACGATAGACCCTTTAATGCTGAAGAATAGAAAGACAAGGGAGTCGATTGGTGGATGACCGATTTTCGAGAGTCTATGATCACTGACTTGATCCTCGCTGATACATTATCGGAACTAAATAGTACTAAACTGATTGAAATCTTAGGAGAACCAGAATCAATAAAAGGCTATCAGATCAACTATTTGTTTAGGAAAAAATAGGAGTCAGATATTGATCCTGTGTATATCAAATATTTAGAAATTGAAATTGATACTACTGTTAATGTATTAGCTTTTCAGATCGAACAAACTCGATAGTAATTAACATGAAAAGGCTGGCCGTTCTTCTAATAATCGTTTTATTCTACTCGTCCTGTACTAACGAAGGATCTTGTGACTGTCACACATTGGTGAGTTCTGAACTCGTTCGGAATTATGAAGTTATTTTGACTGTGACTAATAAAAATAAACCAATATCCAATGTGAAACTTTCAATGAAAACTGGCGAAAGTTGGATACCTCCAACCGAAACGGACTTCAGTGGAAAAATTAGATTCTGCCTAGACAGCAATGACGTAATTGACAGTCTCTTCTTAGAACATCCGAACTATCAATCTTTGAAAATTCAACTTGACTTTGAAGAAGGCAACTTTCTACATTGTTTAGTAGAGCTCAAAAGGCAGAACTAAACAAGAACTAAAAAAGCTATCGATTATACGCCAAAAGCACCTAGCCGCACACCAAAGTGCTTTCAAGCCAGACTGAGCGCAACTCGACCGTGAATCTGCCGCTGGAAAATTTCAGTACTTTCTACCGAGTGCAGCTCGCAGGAGTTTTATCTTTCTGGGCGCAGTGCTTTCTTATACTTTGGAAGCAGATGAAGATTTCACTATTTTGCTGCTAGTAGCCAATAGTGGCACGAGCGCCATAGTCAGGCGATACACTCAACGGAATAATATGGGATTAGAAATTGAAAGGAAATTCTTGGTTAAGGATAATTCTTGGAACAACGAAATAAAGGAAGGTCTCTCGATAAGACAAGGTTATCTTAATTCTGAGGCAGAAAGGACAGTTCGTGTGAGAGTCTACGGAAAACAAGGTTTTTTAACGATAAAAGGTAAGAATCAGCATATTACAAGAAAAGAGTTTGAATATCAGATTCCTTTGGATGATGCTCTGAACTTACTTGACTTATGTGAGAAACCCATTATCGAGAAAACACGATTTTTGCTATCTGCCGGTCATAGTACCTGGGAAATAGATGTTTTCGAAGGAGAAAATAAAGGACTTGTTATCGCTGAAATCGAGTTATCATCTGAAGATGAGTCATTTGATATTCCAAACTGGCTTGGTGAAGAAGTTTCGTCCGATTCAAAATACTATAATTCATCCTTGATCAAAAAACCATTTGTCAGTTGGAGAAAATGAACTGATTTTTACCTCACTCATCCAAGCTATTTGTGCTGTAGTTCAGTGGGGCGATTACTAGCAGCACCGGAAAATTCACGCGTCCCCTCAGTGGCGCACAGTCACTTGGCTGAAAAAAGCGGGTGCCTGCGTGGCGTAGATTATGAAAAAAGGTTTTGCTAATTTCTAATCGAAAAACATACACGTCAAGCACGAGGTAGGATAGGCTGGTGTTACAACCAATATCTAGGGGAACCTTACTTTTCTTTCTAGTGGTAATTTCAATCTCCAAAGCAAACAATTGTATGCTCAATGGACCATTCGTTACAAGGAAGGTTATAGTCGTCTAACAAAATAAAGTTTAGAATGGAGACAGATGGGTTTATGATCGGCGACCAGTCAGTAATTCTAAAAGCGATCAATGTCGGAGCTAACTGGGAGTCTGTCTGCTGCACTTGATTGGCCCGAGGATAAAGCAAAGTTTCAGAATAGTGAAAAAGTAAATGTTTGTAATGAGCGGCGTAGCATCTCCCTCCACGTTTTGCTTGAAACTGACGTTAAAACCTGCTCAATTGTCTGTATTAAAAAAGAGCTAACGGCACATCCCACAGTTGGCCATTATATCACAGCATTTCCCATGGACCAAAATGTATTTTTAAAATCAAGATATCGAACGGGCTATATTATTCAATCCGTTTTTCTGGGAATTTTACTTTTGCTAATGGCAGCTCCTTTCTTTTATATCATTTTTGCTTTTGAATTAACTATCAAAGGCCTACTCCTCAATATTGGAATAATTGTTTTTTTGCTTGGCATTCCAATCTTTTATGCGAGCAGATTGATCTATCAGCTTGGCCTTTCAAGCGAGCAAATGGAGATTAGAGGGATTATCAAAAAGAGGATATATAAATATGGGAGTATTACCTCAATCTCAACCATGCGACATACGCTTAAGAAACGATTCTATTCAAGCCCGGGATATGAAATCCTGAGTATAAAATTCAATGATGGACGGCTTTTTCAAATCTCTGCAAATGTCTCTGCTAACTACAGTCAACTCAAGAGTAATATTTATGCTAATCGGCATTAGAATATTGTCCCAGCGCACGTGCTAACAGCGCATCTTACTGACGTCAGTCCATCTCACCTTTGAATCTTCTGCAGAGTAGAATAGGATTCTGCGAAGCTCAGATCGCGAGAGTTTTCCTCTTTTGATCGCAGTAACATTGGTAACAATCTTGCCTGGCGCGGAGTTTTAGCTATTTTACTGCTACTAGCCAGTGGGGAGTACATGGACGTTACCACACACTTAAAAAACAATTTGCTTTCAATGAAATTCAGGAAATCAACATTAAATCTTCTCAAGGATCTGTCAATATTTTTACTTCTGATTTTATCTTATTCTTGCCAAGATGCTGGCCCCAAAAGTAATCCACCTAAAAATCAATCTATCGGACCAGAAAACGGCGTATTGTTAATAGGTGGTGGTGGAATGACAGAGGACATGTGGCAAGTTTTTTTTGATTTAGCAGGTGAAGAGTCAGCCAAACTGGTGATAATTCCAACGGCATTTGATGAAAGTTCAATAAACTATGATCCTGAATTTAAGATTTTAAAAAGACAGTTTAAAGCGCGTGGCTTTAACGATATCCAATTTTTGCATACCACAGATAGCCTAATTGCCAATAAGGATGAATTTGTAGTGCCGCTAAAAACAGCGACAGCAGTTTGGCTTACCGGTGGAAGACAATGGCGAACGGCCGATGCTTACTTACACACCAAAGTGCATATCGAATTAAAAAATGTTTTAAATCGTGGCGGAATTATCGGTGGACACTCGGCAGGAGCATCTATTCAGGGTTCTTATTTGGCAAGAGGCGGGAGAGGGCTAAATGGTAGCTACAAAATTAATGGTAGCCCTGAAGTAGGGTTTGGTTTTGTGACAAATACAGTGTTTGATCAACACCACCTTTATAGGAATAGACAATATGATATGTTTGATTTATTAAAACTTAGACCGGAATTATTAGGTGTTGGGATAGATGAAAATACGGGAATATTAGTGCAAGGAAACGAGTTTGAAGTGATTGGCAATAAATATGTGGCAATTTATGATGGAACATTTTGGTCACCTTATTTTAATAAAATTGACACACTCGAGACTGGTGAAAATAAATTCTATCTCTTAAAAAATGGAGATAAGTACAACCTTAAAAAGCGGCAAATGCAACGCAATAAGTTTTTGAAGCCAAAAGAAATTACGGCCAGCGACCAAAAAGAATATGTTGGTAAGTATCTTTTTGAGAAAAGTAAAGTGTTTTGGAACAACATGGTGATTGAAAATGACACGCTGAAATTTCAAATCATGAGAAGGAGTATCATCAAAGAGCCTATTCCTATTTATGCTTATAAGAAAAATTTGTTTTTTGATACAGATGACGAATTATGGTTTCATTTTGAAAGAGACAGTTTAGGAGAAATTATTGGATTTGATAAAAGGACGCATCAGTTCATTGACGAAAAAAAGCAAAGGTTTAATATTTCAAAAGAGTGAAAATCTTTGCCTAATATTTTTCATCCAAAACCGATGGAGCTGGGCATTCCTTCATTTATTCTTAACTTTTTGCACTGAGTTGGCAGTCGAATAGTTGGATGCTGTGCTTTTCAGCATAATATTTAGGCTAACGCTATTGATCCGAAATAGCTTTGCTTTATAGAGGTCTTCTTTTAATTTTCTGGGGATATAGATTTTTTATGTCGCTGCTACGCGTGCTGTAGAGCGGCCACTTTTTCAAAAAAAATCATTTGTCAGGCAATGCTCACAAAAAAAGTCCAGCGCTAGTGTGATTATATTGAAGGACGTGCGAATAATGGAGTAGTATCAATCGCACGGCGTTTACAAATGGATAGGGACAAAGACACTTTTTTACAAATTATTGAATCGCATAAGCTAATCATCTTCAAGGTCTGCAATAGTTATTGCAAGGATCAGGAAGATCAAAAAGACTTGGTCCAAGAAGTGATCCTCCAACTGTGGAATGCAATCGATAAATACGACGATAAGTACAAGTTGAGCACTTGGATTTACAGAATTTCATTGAATGTGGCTATTTCAAACTACAGAAAACTCAAAATGCAACACAAGTACTTCACTCCATTTGAGGAAGAAATGGTGGGTATTGCAGAGGACGATTTACAAGAAAAAAGAGAGGACGAGCAACTGTTGCAAACATTTATAGAACAGCTAGACGAATTGAACAAGGCATTAATGCTCCTCTATCTTGATGGACACAGCCATGAGGAAATGGCGGCCATGCTCGATATCTCAAAAAGTAATGTAGGGTCGAAAATTAACCGCATCAAAAACAAATTAAAAGAACAATTTAAAAATTTAGAATCATGACAGAATTAGAGCAACTAAAATCAATTTGGACAGGTATGGAGGCAAAACTTGACAGAAATTGGCAATTGAACCTTCATACTCTTCAAACGGTCAACCTGGATAAGGCACGCGGCAAAATGAATAAATTGATATGGACAAAAGTGATGATCATGGGAATTGCCATACTCTTCACTTCCATGTTTATGGCATATAGCATTGGTCGTTGGGAGGTTATACATCAAGCCATTACAGGAATAATTTTCGCTATGTGGACATTTGCAGTTCTTGTAACATCCATACATGAACTTAGCCTAGTCGCCAGCCTCGACTACTCGCAACCAATTCCTGTATTACAAAAAAAACTGATCGAAATTAAGTTACTCACTATCAGATATCTTCGGTTATCAGTTTGGATATTTCCGCTATATTTTGGTTTTATTATACTCCTTTTTGATCTGTTTTTTGGTGTGGACATTGTAGCTGTTGGGGATGTCAATTGGATTATATACAATCTTGCGTTTAGCGTATGCATATTTATACCTGCTGCAATTTGGATGCATAGAAAGCTCAGTGCAAAAAACGCGAACAAAAAGTGGATGAATAAGCTATTAGGAGGCAATGGAAGTCAGATAATGGATGCAGTAAATTTCTTGGAAGAAATCAAAACCTACGAAAACGAGTGATGAATAGCGCATCAGGTAATAGGCGCGAATTCAAAAAACGCATGAGCTATTTGCAAAAGGGTTGAATATCACATTGTGCGTACTATTCCCCGATGCTTGCAACGAGAAAAAGGAATAATCTTCCTTCATACTTCGAGCGCTTGCGCCGAGGTTCTTGATTTACTCTAGGCATTTTTTTTATTAATATGCGCTCCTTGAGGCGGGTGTATTTTTTTAACCAAACATAACTACTATGGCTAGACAAAGGATTTCATTAACAGTACCCAATGACGAGTGGTTGAAATCTCAAGGTAGTAACAATGAATACGCAAGTAAAAGTAAACTTGTCAACGATCTTATTAGACAGGCACGAAATCAACAACAGCATATTGGTTTAATTAGCGCTTGTCCATAAAGTCAGAGCCTGATCTAGAATTTTCACAATCAAGGCATGTGAGAGACAGAAAAGCGGAGTTGCCTTGTGGCAATCGGTCTGCCGAAGTAGAACATTTTTTCGATGAACATAACGCAGAGTGTGGACATTATAGACGAACGCTAAGTAGTGCTAGTCAAAACTTTCCTGTATGCTGAAAGTCCCGTCTGCGAGAATCAGCGATAACTGTATTTTGGCTATGCGATATAAGACTTTTTGTGAATCAGGAAAAACAATAAACTTCGTGTCCCTGATCTAAGATGAGTTTGAACGATTTAGAATTTGAAACATTATCGTCACCAAAAAGGATACTACCTGTAGGGATGATCGTCAAGGCTAAACAAAACGTTTTGTAATACTTTTAAAATTAGGGTAATTAGTGCAACTAACCTGACGATCTAAAGTTGAAAATGATGAGAGACAATAAAATGCTCAATTATATTAAAGATGTCTTAGCGAATATGCCAACTGGCTGGTTGAGTCTAACGACCCATCGACTAGATGTTTATGAGGAGAAATTGGCCAAAACGCAATTTTTGGACAATTTTGAACGCTTATTTAAAGATAATATTACGGAATTATCGGTACTCAGCGAATTACCCACGGCCTACGATTATATTCGATTAGGCCATCCATTATCTTGTATACTCGAATGGGTAATTGCGCGCATTAATAACACAAAACCAGAAAATGTAATTAGTTTTTCCTCAAAGACGGTTCCTATTTTGGCCATCCTAAGAAAAAACTTATTAGATAATAAAAATACCCAAATCGTCTACACCGGCGAATTCCCGCATTTCCTTAATGTGGAAATACTGAGGAATATATATGGGTACAAGTTTGATTTAACGAAAGTGGAGAAAGTAGAAGAAATTTCTACTTTCAATGGCAGTACGATTCTCCTTTCAGCACAAGCGGAAATGAGTGATTTGAACCTGCCTACGCTTGTTCCAATGGCTATCGGGACGGAGATTGACTTTTTCATCAATGTTCACGCACATTTGGGAAGCACTTTGGTCGTAAATGGAGGGCAAAACGAACCTTATATTTCAGAAATTCAGCATGTCCGAAGGCGAGAAACGATTGCCATGACGCCAGCCAATTGCCTTGCTGCCTTAAGGTTTCTTGTAACGCAATCTTCATTTGAGGGGGAGAAGAATCATGTCGAAACCAACAAAGCACTTGTCTTAGATTCAATTGCGAACATTACCGGTACCGATACAAAGGCACTTGTCGCTTCGAGTGGACTTTCGATGCAATATGCGATTATGATGGGACTCATTCACCATGCACTAGAGGAGCATAAAGGAAAGGCGATCAAGTTCATCGTTCCTCCCAATTGTTACGGAGGTACAAATGACCAAGCGAGGCGAGTGGCTGCTTGCATCGATAATGTTGAAGTGGTGGATTTACCCGTGGATGGTGATCACGATATGGTTCAAAGCATTGATACCATTCTAGCTAAAATCGCTAAGGAAGATGCTGTCCCTTACATCATCGCTGAAATTCCCACAAATCCTCGGGTGGAAGTTCCAGACCTTATAAAATTAAAAGAAACTTTAAGTGCGGTACGGAAAACGGCCATTGGCGAAGTGGCGATTGACCCAGTGTTCATTTTAGATCAAACGTTTTGTCCAAATGTTCACTTCTTAGGGGAAGGGGAAATACTGTCTACGGTGAGGACGATTTCTTATGTGAGCGGATCCAAATTTCCAAGTGGCGGGCAATGCACTGCTGGCTACTGCGTAGGGAACACAAAAACGGAAGATTTGATGGAAAAGATAGACGTGCATCTAAGACTTTGCGATAACGAAGCGACAGATCTTCAAATGGAAATATTGGCAAAGCAATTACCCTCAATGAATCAAAGAATTATTGATGCCTATAAGAATACTCGTGAATTTGTAAACTTCATCAAGGATGCTTTACCAGCCGCAAAAATCAATTTCGTTTCAGAAGAATTGGCAAAACAAGGATTTACGCCATCCGTTTTTTCCTTAGACCTTCCGACCAAAGGGAATACGGATGAAGAAAAAGAAGCTTATAAAAGAGCCCTAAATCATCAACTCATCAATTTAATGATTGAAAAAATTCCTGGGGAGAGTAAGTATTGTGTGAGCTATGGCCAGTTAAATGGGTGTTACTGGACGATACCGGCGACATCTACACAAGGCACAACCAAAGAAGGCGACAAGGATTACATCGCGCGTGTAGCACTTTCTCCAAACATGGATGTTGCACTCCATAAAAAAGTGTTCTTAGATTTTGTTGGCAAACTATGATGATGATGGGAGGAGGTCAATTCCTCCCAACTTATTCCTTTCATGGTCTATCATGCAACTTTTAAAAAGAAGCCAAAAGATGAGCCAGCAAAGAATGGAGTATAAGGGCAGCTGAAATAATCAAAGAGTTAAATCCCAGATGGAGGGACTATTCCCAGACGCTTGCATTGAATAAAAAGAAATGATCCAACGCTATACTCCGCGAGCTTGATCCGAGGTTCTTGATTTTAAGTTAAATCAATCAAAAAGACATTTAATAAATAGCCTAACAAGAGATAAAAGAAATTAGAATATTTTTTTGATTATAATTGAGCGAATACCCTCCACAATGAGTAGAAAATTACAACATTTGAAATCGCAATTATTTTCCGGAGATACGGAGCTAATCAAATCTGCGACAAGTCAACTTTTTCGTGAAGGAGAAGCTGATTTTCTAGTTGGACTTCTGGAGGACGAAGACAGTTCAATTAGAAATGCTACTGCATTAACATTTAAGGAGAATGAATTTCAAGAGGCGATTGAAGCGATATTTGCGGTAATAAAACGAGCACAAAATCGCAATGCTCGCGGAACGCTCGTGTATGCTCTTCGTTCATTGGACTGTAGCAAAAAGTTAGTGGAATTATTTGAAATACTCTTTTCCTCAAGTCCAAATTGGGAAGTTCAAAACGGGATATTAACAATATTGGAGGAACAGGAATTTGATTTTACCAAAGACGAATTGCTGCAAATTCAAAGCATGTGGGATGAGCTAAAGGACCATTGGAACGCCCTGAATGGCATAGAGGAAAGTAATCCCTCCAAGTTTCAAATAAGCGAGGATATTGTGAATGACACAGTGAAAGGATTCACAACTTACCTCAAAAGCTAGCATAACAGCCATAGATTTCATGCCACGCTTATACATGGTAATCCATTGATATTAGCGTTCATAATATGCCTTTTCACGAAATTGAGGCACTGGGAGTAATGATCTATGTTGGAAGTGTACTTGTGTGATAGGCACTAGTACGGTGACATAATAAGCGAACTGTGGCACATAGTAAAGAGGAAGCGATCAGCCTTGTGCGCCCAGTCAATAGGTTTTTAGGGTAAAACCAAAAGTCATCATACCATCTTTTTGTTTTTGGTTTTCTATCACGACGCTTTCGAAGGTATGGAGGTAGTTTATTTTAAAGTTTAAAAACTTCCAAATAGGCAGCTCTAAACCAAGATTGGCTTGCCAACGAAAATTATTCCTTTGCTCAAGAGAAGGCTGATAATAAATTTCATGATTTAGGATGAGTTTTTTTCCAAACAACTCATATCTACCATTGGTCCAAATGGTGCCACGAAAGGTATTGATTGATCTGGTTCCATTATACTCCACACGGTTAAAGCGTGCTTTGGTAAAATCCGTCTGTTCATATTCACTGGAAACCGATATTTTGAGCCAATGCTTTTTATTGTTCATGATTTGATAGGTGACGCCTGCGCCAAACAGATACCGGGCATCAATTTCTCTCCGAAAATTGGTGCTCACAAAAGCCAATACCAATGGATATACTTTTCGCTTAGGATTAAAATATAAAAAGTTGAGACTTAAAATATCCTCATCTGCTTTGTCTTTTCCAAACTCTTGATAGACGTAGGAATTTTTGGTTTTGAAAACCCATTTCTTCCCAAACTTAAAACTCAAGCCTGAGTTAGCTCTAAAAATCAAGGTTTGCACATTACCGCCTTGCCAAAACCCGGTCAAAGCAAGGTCTGCTTTGAAGTCAAGCGTATCACTTTCGTTGATTTGAGCGGAAAGAAAAAGGGGGAAAAATAAGAAATAGAATAGAATATTTTTCATGCTATTTTGCTGTAGAGGACTCTTTTGTGAGATACCTGAAATATACTTATTGATGAAAGACGAGCGACAAGTTGAGGAAAGACTTTCTGCTGTAGTGATTCAAGAGACAAGTATATCACCAGGTTTTTTTGTAAAAATGTTTAAAATTTCGCTTTTTATCGCCTTTATCGTGCTTTGTATTTTGATTTATTGATAATTCTTCAAGGTACTTCTTTCAGGTTCCAATAATCAAAGGTTCTCTAATACACATGAATAAGTATAGAGGAAATATAACAATGGAAAGGACGGATAAATAACACGTGGTAAAGCCCACGGGATGGGATTTAATTCTCGGTGCTTTCATCAAATAAAAAGCAATCAGCTAACTTTCTAGTCGGTGCGCTTACTGCGAGGTTCTTGATTCAGATTAGAAAACCCTTACGCATTTCCCCGTTCGTGTCTGCTGGATTACTCGCATCAGTGACTAGTCTTAGGCTAAAGGGCTCACCCTAACAAGTACAAAACCATCTTTTTAAAGAGCAATCCGAAAGAGTAACCTTAAATAGCACTCCTAAATAAAAGGGATCACTATCAGTTGGAGCTGTTTTTTCAATGATAGGATTCTGGTTTTTGCTATCAAGCAATGTAAAGTCCGATGCTTCAAGTTTTGGATTTATACCCATGTCAGACTATTGGGGAAGTGCGACCAAGTCAAGGTGATTTCGAATCTTGAACAAAATAATTCGTTTGGTGCGAATAATTGGATTTACCCACAGAATTACCAACTCCCCTTTAAAAGCATTTGCTATAAATATCATCAATCGCAGACTCAACGATTACGATGTTTTATCAAGATTAATATGTGGTTTAATGTTACGGTCGCAGAGAAATAAATGGCGTTATTCATGGACGTTATATCGCCCTAATGTGTTGTGAATCAATAAATTGACTTTGTCATAGTTTTGAAGGATTTAAATCATATTGACGGTTGCATTGAAACGATTTATAAAATGTTAACTTCATATATGGTTGAGGATTTGAAAAACGATTCTGGAGTAGAGAATGTGCAAGTATCAGAGGTGTCTCTCGTTACGGAAGAGAACCAATCAAGCGGCGAGAAGGAATCGACGTTTGATGTCAAAAGCAATCAACGACCATTTTGGATTGTTGGAATCGGTGCATCAGCTGGCGGTCTGGAAGCTATGGAACAGTTTTTTAAGCATTTACCTAGATCGACAGGTATGGCCTTTGTTGTCATTCAACATCTTGATCCGCATAGCAAAGGCATGCTGCAGGAGTTGATTCAGCGGTTTACCGAAATGAAAGTGCAGACGGCAACCGACCTCCTCAAGGTAAAAATCAACAATGTGTATATTATTCCGCCCAATAAGAATTTAGCCATTCTTGATGGCTCCTTGCATTTGTTTGAGCCAATAGCTAAGCATGGCATAAGACTACCGATTGACTACTTTTTTACTTCTCTTGCCGATGATAGACAAAAAAAAAGCATTGGCATCATTCTTTCGGGAATGGGAGCAGATGGCACTATCGGTCTAAAAGCGATTAAAGAAAGTGGCGGCTTGGTCTTAGTGCAAAATCTCGACTCCTGCAAATTTGATAGCATGCCCAGGGCAAACGCATTTAAAATATATAGTCGGCCTGACTTTGAGGCTTGAGCATAGGTAGCCCTTGAGCTACCCCTTAGTCTCATATTTTTTAGTGTTTTTAAAAAACGCAAACCCGTCTGATTTGCT
>Ga0208646_1000699_pt1 | contig 19935 bp, 22 predicted proteins | sample AntAceMetag02UK8_FD_184762 | JGI IMG/M metagenome (GOLD analysis project Ga0208646, IMG submission 184762) | Saline lake microbial communities from Ace Lake, Antarctica - Antarctic Ace Lake Metagenome 02UK8 (SPAdes) (version 2) | ecosystem: Environmental > Aquatic > Non-marine Saline and... | reverse complement strand
CACCCCAATCCAAAAACCATCCCGAGTAGCGGTGCCCCGACAAACCCACTTGTTCCCGCCAGCGGCAACGTCACCGCTCGTTGCAGAAAAGAAACCTGGCCAATGAATACAAAACCCATCAGAATGACCAGCAGCCCCGCCACCCGAATAATGACATCGATCCACCCGATCAGCAATGCCCCGAGAGAGGCGAAAGCGATAGAGAAACTAATGAACACGGTGGAAAAACCTGCAATAAACAGCAGCACACCGATCACGAGCCGTCTCGTGGGTCGTGTGGTTTCCACCCCCCCTCGAAAACCACTGACATAACCGAGATAGCCAGGGACCAGGGGCAATACACACGGGGAAGCAAAGGCGAGAAACCCAGCGGCGAGCGCAAGCGGGAGCGCTGCCAGGAGTGGGCCGGAAAAGATAATCTCGCCGACGCTACTCATCGCTGGGATCCTTCATCGAGGACATCTTCAAGCATCCCCCGCAAGACTCCCGGCTCGCTCAACAGACCAGAAATTCGCATCGCAACGCGCCCTTGGCCATCGAGGACAAGGGTGGTGGGAACGGCGTTGGGTGACACCTCTCCCGAGAAGGCAAGTCGAACAGCCCCGAGGTTGACATCCATGATGGAGGGGTAGGTGACCCCAAATTCTTCCGCAAAGGCCAAGGCTGTGGGGGCTTGGTCAAGAATGTTGATCCCCACAAAAACGACATCTTGGTCCCGGTATTCCTGAGAAATTTCTTCCAAATCCGGCGCCTCGAGTCGACACGGTGGACACCCCGCATACCAAAAATTGACGACCAACACCGAACCCGCATAGTCAGCTGAGGCAAAGGTGCCACCGCTATCAAGCTCCCCCCCAAAGATGACGGGTTCGCTTCTCGATTCCGGCGCGATGACGGTGATGGCACCATCGCCAGAAATGTAGTTTTGGCCACTACCCGAACGGTACTGCTCTGCAAGTGCGTCTGCCCCGGAGGTGCACGCGGTGAGGATCAGGGCAAGGGCGAGGGTTCCGGCTGCGACGGGCGCCCTCACCTACACGGCTCCTAAATCAATGGCGTCTTCGAGAAGATCTGCTGCCGGCTCACGGTAGCTCTCTTCCCTCCATTTTTCGCCGACCTTCCTTATCGTGGTGATGCTGGAGAGGGAGCATCGTCGGTGATGGGGAAGGTGTGGCAGGGGAATACCGGCAACAGCGCGATGGAGGATCCAAATAGCGACTTGGTGGGTGACCAAGACCACTTCGCCCTCGTCGACCGAGTTTCTTGCATCCTGCGCCACATCAAGCATCCGACGAGCAATTTCTCGGTACGGCTCTCCCCAGCTCGGCCGCCATGGGTTGGAGAGCATTTTCCATACCGCCGGGTCAGAAACAATTCGTTTGAGATTGAGCCTGGTTCCCTGGAAATCATTCAGGCCTTCCGTGAGGCGCTCATCAATGTCGATGGACACCCCCGTTGCGAGAGACAACGGAGTCGCTGATTCCACAGCCCGCTGCAGCGGGCTCGAGAGGATGCGCTGCAAGGGTCTGGTCGCCAAGACAGTGGAGGCCCGACCAGCCATTTCTTGCCCCCGAGCAGACAGCCCAAACCCCTCAAGGCGGCCATAAAGAATGCGGTCGGGGTTATGAACTTCCCCGTGGCGGACGAAGTGAAGAAGATCTGCTGGCACCCCTTCATTCTACGAGGCTCGCCCGGGCAGAAGCTGGGGCTGGCGATAGACTCGATTTTCATGACCCCTCGAACCCGAATCAGCAACCTGCCTGCAACAACCGATGGATCCACCGTCGTAGTCGGAGGGTTCGTGGAGACGGTGCGGGATCAAAAAAAGGTCCAATTCGTCATCCTTCGAGATGAATCAGGCTCCGTTCAATTAGTCAACCCAGCTCTTCGCGCCGAGGACGAGGACGCTGCTGCGGAGCCTGAGCGTCGCGCACTGACCGACTCGATTTCTGCACTCACCGGTGGCACCTTCGTCCTCGTTGAAGGGAATCTGAAGCTTGATGAACGAGTAAAACTGGGCGGGCTTGAAGTGAAAATTTCCTCCCTCCAGGTCGCAGGGGTGGCTGAACAAGAACCTCCCATCGCCGAAGACTCTTCTGTCGACAAGCGGATGGACTGGCGCTTCCTCGATCTGCGCAGGCCTGACGCGAACCTGATTTTCCGGGCTCAGACGGCTTTCGAGCACGGAATGCGTGGCTGGTGGGTAGGTAACGACTGGATCGAAATCCACACCCCCAAACTGATGGCCAGTGCTAGTGAATCTCGCGCAGAGTTGTTCGAGGTGGAGTATTTCGACACCACCGCCTATCTTGCCCAGAGCCCCCAGCTTTTCAAGCAGATGGCCCAGCCCGCGGGCTTTGGCGCGGTCTTTGAGATTGCCCCCGCCTTCCGGGCAGATCCATCTTTCACCGCCCGCCACGCCACCGAATTCACCAGCGTGGATGCGGAAATGAGTTGGGTGGAATCCCACCACGACGTGATGGCCATGCACGAAAGTGTGTTGCGAGCAGGATTGGCTGAGGTATCAGCCCGCTATGGCGAGGCCATTACTCGCCAACTCGAGGTGGACATCACGATTCCTGAGGCCGAGTTCCCCAAGGTCACTCTTGCCGAGGCCCGGGACATCGTTTCTGGAACCGGGTACGAGATTCCTCGCGCCGATGGGGATCTCGATCCTGAAGCAGAGCGTCGCCTTTGCGCCCACATCGAAGAAACCACCGGTCATCCCTTTGTGTTTGTTACCGACTACGACAGCTCGATTCGGCCGTTCTATCACATGCGTCACGATGATAACCCCGCGCTGACCAAGTCCTATGACCTGCTGTATCGCGGAACAGAAATCTCCACCGGAGCGCAGCGCGAACACCGCATTGATGTGCTTGTGGCTCAGGCGAGTGAGCGCGGAATGGACCTTGAAGAACTTGGCACCTACCTCGACTTCTTCCGCCACGGGGTCCCGCCCCATGGCGGTTTTGGAATGGGTTTGGCCCGGGTGATGATGCTGATGCTGAACCAGTCCAGTATCCGCGAAACCACCTTCCTCTTCAGAGGGCCAAACCGCCTCACCCCTTAGGGGATACGCTCCACCCTCCACCCCAGGGTGGAGCTGATGGTCGTGGCAACATCGTCCACGACCCGGGCCAGAATCGCGGCGTCCTCATGGTGGCAATCGAGGGTGAGCGGCAGATCTTCGCCAAACTTTGGCACCTCAATGGAGAGAACAACCCCTTCGGGAAGAGACAGCGTCACCTCGGAGGGGTCATCGATAAACCACGGTGCTGCAAGCGCGGTGGAGAGCACATCCAGCGCTTCGGCTTTGGAGAGGTAGACAGAGGTGACCAGGGTGAGGGTTGCCACCGGGCCTATTTCCCTTCACTTCGACACTTGTTCGAGCAGTAGAGAACGTTCTCCCAGTCGCGTTCCCACTTCTTGCGCCATTCAAATTCTCGCCCGCACGATGCGCAGGTCCTCGGCGCATGACCATTTTTAATCTGCGCAACCCGTGTCATGGTGAAATATCCTCCCGCTAGCGCGAGCTAATGGATTGGAACTTTCTGATCGAGAGGGGCACAAAAATACTGAGCATGACCGCCATGCCAATCAAGACGGTGGCCACCGGGTTTTGTGCTGTCCATGTATCGCCCACAGGCACCCCTGGGGGGATATTTCCAAAAAGCTCCCGGGCCGCTTGAACGAGGGCAGACACCGGATTCCATTCGGCAAAGACCCGCAAAGGTGTGGGAAGAGTATCGGAGGGAACAAAAGCATTTGAAATAAAGGTGAGCGGAAACAAAATCAAGAACGACACGTTGTTGATCACTTCGGGGCTTCGAACACTCATCCCGATGAACGCCATCACCCAGGAAAAGGAATAGGCAAAAAGGAGCAGAAGCACCACAGCAAACACAGCTTCCGCGGGACTGGATCGGATGCGCCAGCCCACAATGAAACCGGTCAGCATCATGACGGCCATCGAACTGGCATTGATCAGCATGTCCCCGTTGGTGCGCCCCACCAAGACGGCAGCGGGGCTCATCGGGAGGGTGCGGAACCTGTCGATAATCCCGTCTTTCAGATCCTGCGCCATCGCAGAGCCCGAGTAGGTCGAGCCAAACACCACGGTTTGAGCAAAAATTCCCGCCATCAGGAACTCCACATACGAGCTGCCGGGGATATCAATCACGCCGCCATAAACATAGGTAAACAGCAACACAAACATGATGGGTTGAATCAGGGTGAAGACCAAAATGTCGGGAACCCGCTTGATTTTAAGCAGGTTTCGCTTGGTGGTCACCCAGCCGTCAGAAAGGAACCGAGACAGTGGGGTTCCCGGAGGACTCGTAACCTGACTCATGCTGTGACCTCTTCCACTGCGTGACCGGTGAGTTGGAGGAAAACATCATCCAGCGTGGGCCGGCGCATTCCTGCATCGTTGAGTTCGACACCCGCATCCGCCAGGTCTTTCAAGAGTGCTTGAAGAGTCTTTGCAGCATTGTCGACGGGCCCAACCAACGTGCGCTCATCCGCTGCGAAAGTAATGTCACCATTCACATGGCGCTCGAGGACAGAGATTGCGGCACCTCGATCGTTAAGGTTGCTAATCGTAATTTCCACGCGCTGACCTCCGACCAACAGCTTCAATTCGTCGCTGGTCCCTTGGGCAATCACCTTGCCTTCATCAATCACAGCGATGTTGTCCGCCAATTGGTCGGCTTCTTCCAGGTACTGGGTAGTGAGAAGGACGGTCGTTCCTTCCCCCACCAGCTTCTTAATGACGTCCCACAGCGCCAGGCGGCTTCTGGGGTCAAGACCCGTCGTTGGTTCATCAAGAAACAGCACCGGTGGATTCACCACCAGAGCACCCGCTAAGTCAATGCGACGTCGCATTCCCCCAGAAAAACCCTTCACCACTCTGTCCCCGGCTTCCACCAGGTCGAACATGTCAATGAGCTCTCGTGCTCTGGCCTTCGATGCTGCAGGACTCAGGTGATAGAGCCTGCCCACCATGTCGAGGTTTTCAAAGCCCGTCAGGTTTTCATCCACCGCCGCATATTGCCCACTCACGCCGATCATGCGCCGAATCTGTTCGGGGTGTTCTAAAACATCGATCCCGTCAATTCGTGCGAGGCCTGAATCCGGGGAGGTGAGGGTCGTCAACACCTTCACCGTGGTGGTCTTTCCGGCGCCGTTGGGACCCAGGAGTGCTTGAACACTGCCCTTGGGAACACTGAGGGAGAGCCCATCCAGAGCGGTGACGGTCTTTTTTCCGGCTTGATATGTCTTGACGAGGTTTTGGGCCTCAATAAATGCTGCGGTCACGCGATGTCCTTTTCTGGCCAAATCTTGCTTAACGCTAGCCCACCACGCCTGGCGGGAAGGTGTCAGCAAGCGCTGAATCAATCCCCCACAATAGGAACTATGTCCACCCCCCTCATCGGTCTCACCACCTATCTGACACCTGGTCAGATGACCATCTACGACGGCGAACTCGCGGTGCTTCCTGCCCAATATGTGGAAGCAATCACTCGGGCCGGTGGGATTGCGCTGCTGTTGCCCCCGCAGCGTGTCACTGACTCAGCAGCAGCCAGCATCATCGGCCGCCTCGACGGTTTACTGGTCACAGGAGGTGCCGATATCAATCCGGCCCGGTATGGGCAGGACAAAAACCCCCACACCCAAGATTCCGAGGATCTCCGAGATGGCTTTGAGGATGCACTTCTCACCCAGGCCCTGAAGGCCGGGCTTCCTGTCCTCGGGATCTGTCGTGGCGCACAAATGCTGAATGTCCATTTGGGCGGCACCCTCCACCAGCACCTGCCCGAGGTGGTCGGCCATGACCGCTATCGCGTGGGCGATGGGGTGTTTCACCCAGAAGAGATGACCCTCACCGAAGGCACCCGTTTACACGAGCTCTTCGGAGGCGATGCCACCGTCCGCGGCCACGTGTATCACCATCAAGCTATCGACACGGTGGCCCCATCACTTCGGGTAAGCGCACACGGCTTCGACGGAACAATTCAAGGTGTTGAACGACCCGGCGACGGCTTTTGCGTCGCTGTTCAATGGCACCCCGAAGAAAATCTTTCGGACATTCGAGTGTTTAGCGGCCTCATCGAGGCCGCCTCCCTCTCGTAACTAGATCGTGGAGACGTCAATCACGAAGCGGTAGCGCACATCGCTTTCCACCACGCGATCCCACGACGTATTCAGGTAATCAGCATCAATCACTTCCACGTCAGAGACGATGTTGTGCTCGGCTGAGAAGTCCAGCATCTCTTGCAGTTCAGAAACCGGACCAATCGTGCTTCCGGCAATTCTTCTGCGCTGTGGCGCCATGGAGAAAGGCTTGATCGGGTAGGGCTCTGCGGCGAGGCCCACCATCACCAAAGTTCCATCCAGCCCCAGCAACTCGAGATACAGGTTCAGGTCAATTGATGCTGACACGGTGTTGATAATCAGTGCGAACTGCTTCGCGTGGGTTTGGAAGACGGTTTCGTCATTCGTCACCACGAAGTGGTGTGCACCCATTGCCAGCGCATCATCCCTCTTGCTTTCCGAGTGAGAAAAGACCGTGACTTCTGCACCCATGGCCACCGCATACTTGACACCCATGTGGCCTAAGCCACCCAAGCCCACGATGCCCACCTTCACTCCTGGTCCAGCACCAAATTCTTTGAGCGGGGAGTAGAGGGTAATTCCGGCACACAACAGCGGTGCAGCACCGGCGGGGTCTAAAGACTCCGGAACGGTGACAACATAACCCTCGTTCACCACGATGCCGGTGGAATAGCCACCCTGGGTGATTCCTTCACCCGAGCGCTCGGGAGTGTTGTACGTTCCGGTGAAGCCCTCTTCGCAGTAGTTAGACATCCCCGAGAGGCAGTTCTTGCAAGTGCGGCAGGAATCGACATAGACGCCGACGCCTACTCGTTGGCCCACAGTAAATCCTGAAACAGCGCTACCCACAGCGGATACGCGACCGACGATTTCGTGGCCGGGAACGCAGGGAAAACTGATGGGGCCCCATTCGCTGCGGGCCGTGTGAATGTCAGAGTGGCAGACGCCAGAAAACTCAATGTCGATAGCGACATCGTCTTCCCGCAAATCACGCCTGGTGAAAGCCCAAGGGGTGAGGGGTGCTTGTTCTGACATGACGGCGTAACCGCGTACATCCATGAGGTTCTCCTTGAATTTGGGTCTGGACCTATTCTGCCGGAAAGCTCCTAGGCTTGGGCGGTGATAGTAGAACTTGAGATAACAGCCATGGCCCACGGCGGATCCGGAATCGGACGCCTCGATGGACGGGTAATTTTTTGCCCCGGCGTTATCCCCGGCGACGTCGTTCGTGCAGAGATCACGGATGACTCCAAGAAGTCGCTGTGGCGGGCCCAAGCGCTCTCGATCGTCACCCCAAGCCCCCATCGCGTCCCCCACATTTGGCCAGAAGCCGATATTTCAAGGCCTGTCGAAGAGCGCGCCGGTGGCGCGGATTATGGCCACATCGCCTTGCCCCATCAGCGCGAGCTAAAAACACACATCCTGAAGGATTCCCTGATGCGTTTTGGGGGGATCTCGGAAGATGCTCTTCTCGGCGTCACCGTGAAGGGTGTCCCAGGCGATGATGAGAAAAACGGTCTGGGGTGGCGCACCCGCGTAACCCTCCACGCAGATGAGTCGGGTCGCCTGGGTCCCTACGCTGAGAAGAGTCACACCGTAATCCCGGTAAAGGACCTGCCACTCGCCTCGGATGCAATCAGATCCTCTGGCATCGTGAGTACCCCCTTTGAGGGTGCCCACACCGTCCGAGCACTCGATACCACAGGCTCTGGTGTGCGCCTGGTCATCGACGAACAAGCACCAGGAGACATTGTTGAGCGAGTGGGGCAGGTTGAGTTTCACCTGAGCGACCAATCCTTCTGGCAAGTCCACCAGTCGGCACCTGCCCTTCTCAGCGACACCGTCATGCGAGCCATTGACCCAGCCAGGCTGCACGCCGATGCCGACAACGCTGACCTCTATTCCGGCGTGGGTTTGCTGGGCCACGCCATGGCACAAGTTGCTGGTAGCGAAATATCTCTCACCGCAGTGGAATCAGACGAGCGGGCGCTGAGCTACGTGAGCAGAAACCTCACGGGTGTCGCAGAGGTGGATCCCATCGCAGCACGAGTGGATCGTTGGATTTCCGGGAAAGCACGGGACTTGGCCGGCGAAAAAGCCCCGTGGTCTCGGGCGACCATCATTCTTGACCCACCGCGCAGTGGAGCCAAAGCGGAGGTCACCACGGCGCTCGCATCGCTCGGTGCCGGACAGATTGTGTATGTCGCTTGTGACCCGGTCGCTCTTGCCCGGGACGCTTCAGCACTGATGAAATCGGGATACACGATGGTTTTTCTCGAAAGTTGGGACCTCTTTCCCCACACCCACCACATGGAAACGATCGCCACATTCGTGAAAGACAAATGATGGCACCGGCGCTCTATCTAGCATCGACCTCTCCCGCCCGAGCTCAAATACTTCGCGACATTGGGCTGACCGCCACCATCATTCAGCCGGATGTTGATGAAGAAGCGGCCGTCGACGCCTTACCTCGGCCCCACGATGCGGCAACCGTTGCTCTCCATCTCGCTCAACTCAAAGCCGAAAGTGTCCTCGCCGTGGAAATAGATGGTTTGGTCCTCGGCGGAGACTCCGTATTTGAGTTCGACGGTGAGTTGCTGGGCAAGCCCCACGACCCGGACATTGCTGCTGCTCGATGGAAGGCGATGCGCGGACACCGCGGCATGCTGCATTCAGGCTTGTGGGTCATCGACCACACCGGTGGCACGTTTCGTGCGGGAATTGGAGAGGTAACACATGCCACGGTTCATTTCCGCGGTGATATCACCGATGCGGAAATTGATGATTACGTGGCTACCGGGGAGCCTCTGAAAGTCGCCGGTGCCTTTACATTAGATGCCAAAGGTGCTGCCTTCATCGAGCGAGTCGAGGGTGACCCTTGGGCCGTCGTCGGGATGTCTGCGACCTCGCTCCGATCTCTCATCCGCAAGCTGGGTCACGATTACACATCGTTGTGGCCTGCTGGCAGCCCCTAAAATCAGGCTGGTTTCCATGCCAAAAGTTCCCGGTTCCTTAAGGCTGTGGACACTTACACCTGGTTGGCTGGTCAGCCATGGCCTTTCTCATCTTTTATGCGCGAGGAATGCACGCGCTACGTCGTTTACTTGCCCAACGGGGAATTCTCGACCCACTAGACCGCTGGGCCGCCCGTTCGCCCTCGGGTTTATGGTTTCGATCTCTTTTTTCCGTCCTAGATTTTGAGGACTTCCGTCTTTTGGATACCCCCTGGTGGGTCCTCACGGCTAGCCGGAAAGTTGATGACTTCCTGGCGCAAACACCCCGCGCCCGAGTCTTTGAATGGGGCTCTGGTGCCTCGACGGTTTGGCTGTCTAAACGAAGTGAACACGTTGTGTCAATCGAGTCCGATGTTGATTGGGGTTCACGGGTAACTGGAGCGCTGAGCCCCAATGCCAACCTGGTGCTCGTCGATACCCCTCGCCAACGGCTCCTCGAGTCCCTCCGGTCGAGACGGATCGGTTTTCGAAAGTTCGACTATCGAAACTATGTTGACGCGATCGATGGCTTGCAGGGTGATTTTGATCTCATCGTTATCGATGGAAGAGCCCGGGAAGCATGCTTGTCCAAAGCGCTGGGCCGCCTTGCCAAAAATGGAATGGTTGTTTTTGATAACACCAACCGCCGACGATACCAAGCTGAAATTCGGCGCCACCGGACAAAGTTGACCGTGAGCAACCACATCGGATTAACTCCCATTTTGCTCTGGCCCTCGATGACTTCCCTTATCCAGCTGAGGGAAAACTAAGCGGCCAAGGGTTCACGCGTTTGCATCGTATCTCGAGCCTGAGAATAGTAAGCGAGAAGTTCTTCGTTGTTTTTTTGCCAGGTCTTCCCCTTAACCGCCTCCCTTGCGTTTCGCGACATTCGGTTGCGCTCCTCCGGATGTTCGAGAAGGTGCAGCACTTTTTCTCGAAAAGCACCCCAGCGCGAGGAATCCACAAGATACCCCGTGTGACTCTCCCGAATGAGATGGCGAGGTCCGCCCCGATCGGGGGCAACGACCGCTACTCCCGCTGCCTGGGCTTCTTGAATGGTCTGACCGAAAGTTTCCTCAGTCCCGCAATGCACGAAGATATCCATGGCGGCATATGCGTCAGCCAGTTCTTCGCCCGTCAACCGACCCGCAAAGACGACATTGTGACCGCGGAAGGCGATTTCTAATTCCCTTCGGTTTGGACCGTCCCCCACGATGACCACCTGGGTTCCCGGAATTCCGCACACTTCCCGAATTCGACTTACCTGTTTCTCGGGGGCGAGACGCCCCACGTAACCAATAATGCGGTGACCAGGAGCAGCCCAGCGTTGCCTGAGAGAAAATGCACCTTGTTGAGCCCGTCGACGAGGAGTGAAAAGTTCTCCATCGACTCCCCGGCCCCACACCTCAACTCGAGGGACCCCCATGCTCTCTAAATAGGCTTTACTTTCGATAGTCGGAGCAAGATTAAGCGTCGCGGATTTGTGCGTGGCTGCCGTCACGGCCCCCAGCAGACCCGTGGCGAACGTCAGACCATAGCGTTCCATATACCCAGCCACGTGGGTTTGATACACCGCCACCGACGCGATTCCCTTCCGTGCTCCATACGAGAGTGCTTGTGACCCCAGCCAAAACGGTGCGGCCACATGAAGAACGTCGGGGCGGAATGTGTCGAGCGCTTGGCTAATAGCAGGAGTAGGTATGGCCACGGGAAATCCGACCAAAGGAATCGACGGGCAGGTCACGACAGGGAAACCCAAGTAAGTGGACGACACTGTGGTGGGAGCGATCACGAGGGCGTCGTGATCATTGGACTTCAATGTTTCCAAGACTTTCATCACCGAATGTGTCACTCCGTTTACGGTGGGGAGAAACGATTCGGTCACCACCGCGACTCTCATGAGATGGCCGCGGACATCTTCTTCTCGCGCCCCACCGCTGCGAAGTAACGCGCGAAATTCAGGGATGATCGGATCATTTCTACCCGAGACTCTTCTGACGTCGCGGACCTCGTAGAGACTTCCGCAATGATGTGGCCGCGGTAACCGCCCTTGGCGAGCGATTCGAGTGTGTCCGCCACGGGCTGCGTTCCACGACCCGGTATGAGGTGCTCGTCGAAGAGGTGAAAGTTTTCCCGTGGGCTGGTGCCATCACACAGGTGAATGTGGGAGAGACGTTCCCCCCATTCTCGCGACAAGCTCAGCGCACTCACGTTTTGCATTGCCGCATGAGAAAAGTCGAGAGTGAGGTGTGGAACGTCGAGTTTTCCAGGGTTCCACGCTGGCGCATAGACCTCGAAGGTGCGATTCGAAGTACACAAACCAAACATGTTCTCTACGGCAACACGTACCCCATAGGTGTCTGCCACCTCTCTCACCTGGTGCGCAAAGTTGCGTGCGTAACCAACTTGCCACCGAAACGGCGGGTGCACCACAACGGTGTCCGCACACACCAGTCGGGCAAGCTCAGCGCTTCGTTCAAGCTTGGCAGCAGGTTCATAGCCGAAAACGTTGTGGGTGAGAAAGAGGACGGGTGCATGGATGGAGAGGATGGGGAGATCGAATCGTCGAGAAAGAAAATCAAGCACCCGGGGATCGAAGGTTTCCTGATTATTCGTAATCATCACCTCCATTCCCTCGGCACCTGCATCCTTGGCAAGGCGAAAAGAATCCTCGAGGCCGAGGGGGAAGAAACTGCTGGTGCTGACTCCGAAATGGCTCATGAGTTGAGAGTAGAAACTCTCTGCAAACAGTGACCAAAGGGAAGGTTACGTGTTGGCAAGAAGTAGGTGGCGCCTGGTTCATACTAAAGAAATGGATGTTGGCACGTGGTTGCTCTATTCCGCCGCAGCAGCAGGCCTTTCCCTGGTCCCAGGACCTAATGGATTGTTAGCCCTCACCCACGGTTCCCTGCACGGTGTTCGAAAAACATTTGCCACCATCGCTGGTGGGGCCCTCGGGTTCACCGCCATCATCGCCCTGTCACTTTTTGGGATTGGAGCCCTTCTGGCCGGCTCTCCCGAACTACTGACCACCCTGAAATGGATCGGCGGCGCTTACCTGGTGTGGTTGGGCATTGGGGTGTGGCGCTCCCCTGCGATGGGCGCTATCCAAGGCCCCGGTGTTCGGGTAATTACGCGTCGCCGGCTTTTTCGCCAGGGCCTGTTAGCTGCCGTCACAAACCCCAAGGGAATCCTGTTCTTTGTGGCCTTTCTGCCCCAGTTTCTTGACGAGGACCGATCACTCTTGATGCAGTTTGTTGTGATGGCTTTGACCTTTGTGGGAATCGAAATCATCATCGAAGCGACAATCGCATTGGGTGCGGCAAAGGTGCAACCGTTCCTTGCGAGATACGGCAAACGCGTGAACCGAACGTTGGGAGCTGTCTTCATGCTGATTGGCGTTATCTTGCCTCTGCGATGAGCCCTACCCACTAGCGAACGAGGCCTCCTTCCCGACACACTAGGGATATGTGCGGTCGTTTTGTCCTCGATGCGACCACCGATGACTTGATTCGGGAATTCCTAGCCAGCGAAAATACCTTCCCCGGCTGGGTTCCCCGGTGGAACATTGCACCCACCACCTTCATTCCGATCATCACGGAACCCTCGCCCTCCCAGAGAATCATTGTTCGTGCCCGGTGGTCTTTGGTGCCACCCTGGTCGAAGGAGCTGACCCTTCCCTATTCCACCTTCAACGCCCGCAGCGAGAGCGCATCGACCAAAGCGAGCTTTTCGGGGCCTCTGAGCGCTTCGAGGTGCCTTATTCCTGCCACCGGATATTACGAATGGGCGGCACGAGATGGAGCCAAAGCGCCCCACTTTATCCACCGTACTGACCGGTCCTTGTTTGCCATGGCAGGTCTGATGACCTGGTGGTCGGGACCAGATTCGACCACGCCCCAGGCCACCGCCACAATTTTGACAAGAGACAGTGCCGGAGCCGTCGCCTCGCTTCACAGCAGGATGCCCGTCATGGTCACGGCCAAAGATTGGTCGAGTTGGCTTGACCCTGGCAATCGGGATGGGAAGGCACTGCTCGCGCACCTCTCAGAGAGCACGCATCATCAGGCCGGCGTCTGGGCCTATTACCGGGTTGCCCCGCTTGCGGGTGAGGGAGCAGCGCTCATCGAGTCTGCAGAGGGAGCACAATGACTGAGATCGACGACGCACTGAATGGTTTTGATCCCGCTCAATCACGAGCCCTGCTCAAAGTGAGGCAAAGACTTCAACACCTTTTGCCTACGGCCACCCAGGACATGTCCTGGGGGATGCCCACTTTTCGCATCGAAGGCATTCTCGTTGTTTCCTTGATGGGCTTCACCCACCACAACAGCCTGTTCCCCGGGGCTGAGGTCCAGGAGCGCTTAGGGCCCCTTCTCGAGGGCTATAACACGACAAAGGGAACCATTCATTTTGAGAAAGAAAAAGCTCCCCCCGTCAACTTTTTACGAGCACTCGTCAGAGCCCGCATTGACACAATCAATGCCTCCTACCCGAAGAAATCTGGCGAATTCCTGGAGTTTTATGACCACGGTGGGCTGAAGGCTAAGGGGCGTTATCGCGAGGGTGAAATGACCGGTCAATGGAGCTTTTTCCGACGAAATGGCACCATGCTCCGAAGCGGCACTTTTCGCTCCGGTGTCCAAACCGGACTCTGGACGACCTATGACTCCTCGGGCGCGCCGTATAAGACAACCGCTCTGCCCTAACCTGAGGACATGGGTCGACATCTCGCTCAGGCGCAAGCACATCTGAGAGCCACAAGTGGCGTGATGGCCGACCTCATCTCTCGCTTTGTTCCGCCACCTATTTATCCCAAGCCACCCGAGCTCTATTTCGATGTTTTGGTCGCTTCGATCATTGGCCAGCAACTTTCCGTCAAAGCAGCCGACACCATTGAGGCTCGGTTCCGCACATTGGCGGGAGAGATGAGCCCCCAGCGGATTTTGGAGCTTGCCCCACCAGAAATGAGAGAGCAGGGCCTTTCCTATTCCAAGATTTCTTACATCCATGCACTGGCAGACGCCTTCCACCAAGGCTCCCTCCAGCCGCATGCACTAGAAACCATGCCGGAAGCTGACATCACGGCATCGTTGACTGCGGTCAAGGGCATTGGGCTATGGACGGCAGAAATGTTCATGATTTTTGGGATGGGGCGCCCTGACGTTTGGTCGCCCGGAGATTTAGGGCTCCGGAAAGCACTGTGGGCCCTGTTTGGCGAAGACGCTGACCTCACCGAAACGAGTAACGACTGGGCGCCTTACCGGTCGTATGCATCCCTCTATTTGTGGAAGTTTTGGGATGAAAGACCCAAGACTCCCAAGACAGCCAGTCAGGGAACCCCCACCAACTAGCTGGATACAAGTGAGTATCGGTTCTAACCCATTGAGTGACCCAGTCGTGCAGTCCAGGGGATGAAGCGGGTGGTGCCGTCTTGTTCAGAATTCTCAGGCGGTCCGCGACCAGGTGAGAGTGAGCTGGTAACATCTGGTCGTGTCTATTCGCACCGCCCTAACGATTGCTTCCGTTGCCGTCGTCGCTCTCGTAGCGGGGGGTGGGCTAGCAGTTGGTGACTATGTGTACCGGGAGGGAACGTCGGTCCCCTGTGGGATCAATGACGACGACCTCAACAACTCACCTGCTGCCTTTTACACCCCGGAGGATGGGCCCTTCCCCGGTGATGGCTGGACCAAATGGATTGACTACGACCTCTCCGACTGGTGGATCCCTGATATCCCCGTAGAAACGGTGACGATTCCGGTTGCAGAAGAGGTCACTCTCGAAGCGTGGTGGATTAAAGGTGGCTACCCGATGACCACAGAAACGGTGATCGTCACCCACGGCTACGGCTCATCCAGGCGAGACTACAACGCGCTACTGCCCTCCGCGATGTTGGCCAAAGCAGGGTTCAACGTGTTGCTGGTTGATCAACGGGATACCGGTAATTCGACGTGTGTGGATGGCCGTCATTCAGCTGGCCAAGATGAATCTGATGATTTCGCAGCGGTTGCAGCTTGGCTCACCGCCGAAAAAGGGCTCGATCCCTCAGAGATTGGTATGTTCGGGGTCTCAGGAGGAGCCATTGCCACGGCAATTCTCCCGGCAAAGACACAAGATGTGAGCGCTTTCGCGATGGAAGCCCCCATCTTCGACTTCGCGGAAACGGCCAGGAAAGAAGTCGAGTTCCAAGGCTTTCCCCCAAGCCTATGGACGCTGGCTGATATTGCCGCCAAAATCCGTGGGGTTAATCTCAACAAAACGTCGATTCCCGCGGGAATCGACGCAGCGGGTGAGAGGCCACTCCTGTTGTTGCATGGAACCCTCGACCAGCGCCTCGCTTATGAAGGCGCCGTGAAGTTTCGCGACTATGCGGAGTCAGTGGGCGTTGACGTGACTCTCGAAAAGTTCGAAGGATCAGACCATACCGAGGGAATGCTGAGCGAAACTGACCGCTATGCAGCGGCTTTGATTGATTTTTTTGACACAGCATTGAGGAAGTAGCAAAGCCACCGCTTCGACACCCGAGGCGAAATCATTCACCTCGAAACGATCCCGCCGACACTGCCAGTCCCGGTGGTGGGCGGTGTGTTTCTTTTTCCCGAAATCCAGGGAGGATTATCTGTCGGCTTCGGGAGGGGAAGCTAGGGGTGCAAACAAATGGCACGCCCGGAGGGATTCGAACCCCCAACCTTCTGATCCGTAGTCAGATGCTCTATCCGTTGAGCTACGGGCGCGAGTGCGCCTGCTGGTGCCTGGCAATACTAGCAGGCACCGCAGGACCGTCGGAAAAAGGTGTTAGCTGGTCTTCTTTCGAGGAGTCGACTGCGGCTTCTCTTCTCTTCCCCCTGCTACAACGACTGCAGAACCGCCCAAGCGGAAGGTGGAGAGGAAACCCACAACCAGGAATCCTGCGGCAACCCAGGCAGTGAGTTGAGCACCGTCAGTGAAGGCTTCGCCACTTTCCCGCTGAATTGCTTCAGCTGTTGCAGCATCAACCTGGGTTGCTGTGAGGAACCCAGCGATACCGGGGATTGCTGACCCTGCGGAATCGATAACAGCTTCTACGATTGTCTCTTGGCTCGCCAAGGGAACACTGAGCTCCGTAAGGCGCTCCTCGAGAGAGCTTTGAGTACCTGAGAACAGAACGGTCCCGAGGACCGCAATTCCCAAGGCTGACCCAATTTGTCGGGCCGTGGATTGCGAACCAGACCCTTGTCCCGTCTTCTCGAGGGGAACATCGACCATGATGACGCCGGTGAGCTGGGCAGTAGCCAACCCAATCCCGATTCCATACAGGAACAGGAACGGCGCAATTGCGCCCCAGCCGGATCCCGTCGAAGCAACGATTCCAAAGCCTGCAATTCCGACGATCTCCAAAACAACGCCAATTTGAACTGCCCGCGCGGGTGAGAGTTTCCCGTTAAGTGCTCCGCCAACTCCCGAGGCCATGAACGCTCCCCCTGCCAGGAACAACAAGACGAGCCCAGAAGCAATCGGTGTCAACCCCAAAACGTTTTGAAGCCAGAGCGGTATGGCAAAAAGCAATCCAAATTCGCCCATCGAAATAATCAATGCCGCAATAGAGCCATTTCTAAACGAGGCAATCTTGAAGAGATTTAGGTCTAGCAATACCCCGAGCCCTCGCTTTTCGCGAGAGCGCTCCCAGAGCACAAACCCCACGCCAGCAAGCAACGAAATGGCTAACGCCACCGGAATCACAGACAGGCCACCTTCGGGCCATGCCCAATCCCCCAGGGAGAAGATGTTCTTGTCGCTGGCGTTCCACCAGCCATAAATTCGGCCTTCAATTAATCCAAAGACCAGTGGGCCAAAGAGCAAGATGGAGAGCAGTGCCCCTATGACGTCGACGCCCTTCACCTGACCGGGCGCTCGTGACTCCAAGACAAAAAGAAGAAGACCAACGATGATGACCGCACCGAGGGGGACATTAATGAGAAAAGCCCAGCGCCACGTGAAATCAGTTGCCAGCCATCCGCCAAGCACGGGTCCCACGGCAACCATTCCCCCAATCGTTGAACCCCAGACAGCAAAGGCAATACCGCGCTCTCGCCCCTGGAAAGTGGCATTGACAAGCGACAGCGTGGTCGGCAAAACCATTGCCCCACCAATTCCTTGGACGACGCGGGCAAGAATCAAGCTGTTGGCGCTATCGGCGTAGCCTGCCCACACGGAAGACGCAATAAAAATTACAATTCCCAGAAGGAGAAGCCGACGTCGTCCCACCCGATCTGCCAAAGAACCCCAAATCAGCAGGGTCGAAGCAAAGACCAGGATGTAGCTTTCTTGCACCCATTGGACCTCTGTTGAGTTCAATTCCAAATCTCTGATCAGCGCAGGAAAGATCGTGTTGACGATGGTGCCATCAATGATGACGAGCGAAATGGCCATCGAGATAAAAACGAGACCGATCCATCGAGTTTTTGGTGATGCCATCGAGTGCTCCGCTTCTTCGAACTTTCTGCCTGGCATTTTTACGCCGCATCGCAGACTACTCCAGGAACGCCAAGGAAACCCATAGCAAGAGCGCACCGAACACGATGGGTGAACTTGTCGATAACGTAGGAACTATGGATTTCAGTGTCCTCAGCCTTGCGGCAACGAACCTCGTGTCGCCCCCGGTCCTCGCCTTTGTTCTCGGCCTCTTGGCTGTTTCTCTCAAGAGTGACCTTCGACTGCCCGAAGCCTTTTACCAAGCCATCTCGATTTACTTGTTACTGGGAATTGGCATCAAGGGTGGGGTTGCGCTCCGCTCAGCCTCTCTTACCGAAATTTGGTTACCCCTCCTTGTCACGTTGGCCCTCGGGCTATTGATTCCCCTGGCCGCTTTTTACTTCTCTGGCCTGATTACGAAACTCGATAGCGTCAACCGCGGCGCCCTCGCCGCGCACTACGGCTCCACTTCTCTGGTGACTTTCACCGCTGCTTTGGTGTTTGTCGAAAGCTCTGGCGCTTTTGTTGAAGGCTTCCTGGTCACCCTGCTTGCCGTCTTGGAAGTCCCCGGCATTATTGTCGGTTTGTTGCTGGCTTCCCGAGGAAGGAAAACCACCATCGCCTGGGGCGAGTCCCTTCGTGAGGTGCTCTCCGGTCGCTCTATCGTTCTCTTGGTCGGTGGGTTAGCCCTCGGGTTTGTCACCGGTTCCGCAGGCTTCACAGCTATCGAGCCCTTCTTCGGTGGGCTTTTCACCGGCGTACTCACCTTGTTCCTCCTGGAGCTCGGAATCGTGGCTGGTCGACGCTTGAGTGACATTAGGCAAGCCGGCATAGGTGTTGTCGTTTTCGCCATCGTCTTCCCCATGATCTCTGGTTTCGCCGGAGTATCGGGGGGTCTCTTGGCCGGCTTGTCTATTGGTGGCGCTGCGCTCTTAGGGGTCTTGGCTGCATCGTCGTCCTACATCGCCGCACCGACTGCGGTTCGACTGGCCTTGCCTGAGGCAAGCCCAGGGATTTACTTGACCGCAAGTTTAGGAATTACCTTCCCCTTCAACCTCATTCTTGGAATACCCGCCTATTACTGGCTTGCCCAAAGCCTTGAAGGAGTCCTGTCATGGAACTAGTGGAGCGGAAATTACTCACGATCGTTGTGGAGAGCGCTTTAGAGTCCAGGCTCCTGCATGACTTAGCCGCAGCAGGAATCACCGGACACACCGTCACCATGGCGCACGGAGCGGGGCTCCGCGGCCAACGAGAAGGAGATCTTCAAGGTGGCAACGTGAAGGTGGAGTGCGTACTCAAGGAAGAAGTCGCGGAAAAGGTCTTCGAGATTCTCCACCAACAGTATTTCCCCCACTACGCCTGCGTGGCCTGGCTCGCAGACGTATCCGTAGCCAGAGGGGAAAACTACTAGGGGTACTCCCAAAGCAGCGGGCATCGACGAGTCAAGGGCAATTAGGGTTGTGCAATGACTTCTCCTCTCCCCTCCTCCGCGGACGTCGTCATCGTCGGCGGAGGACACAACGGACTTACCGCCGCAACCTATCTGGCCCGTGCCGGGTATTCCGTTGTAGTCATGGAGGCTCAAGATCATGTCGGCGGAGCAGCAGTCTCTGCCAACACTTTTCCCGGCCACGAGGCAAAGCTTTCCCGCTACTCCTACCTCGTGAGTCTCTTGCCGAAAGAAATAAAGGACGACCTGGGTTTAAACATTCCGCTGATTCGACGCAGGTACTCTTCCTACACGCCCCTGCCGGGAACCACCACCGGTCTCTTGATCGACTCGGGCGACCCACACCGCACGCGGGCGTCGTTTGAATCCATCGGCGCAGGGGATGACTACCCCCGCTGGGTTGATTTCTACCGAGCCACCGGCGTCTTCGCGCGCACCATGTTCGCGCTCATGACCGAACCGCTGCTCGATCGCGACACTATTCGTATCCATCTGCAATTGGCCGCGCCCGCCGAGCGACTTTACGAGCGGTTTATTGAAACCCCTATTGAAAAACTTGTGGACGAAACTTTTGACAACGACCTGGTTAAAGGTGTTGTACTTTCTGACTCGCTCATCGGGACCTTCCCCCAGTTCGCTGACGACCCCGCAACCTCAATATGTTTTGTGTACCACGTCATTGGCGGTGGAACCGGAGACTGGGATGTCCCTGTCGGAGGAATGGGTGTCGTGAGTGCGGAATTAGAGCGCACCGCCCTTGCTGCCGGTGCCATCATCCTCACCCATTCAGAAGCAACCGCCATTTCTCCAGGTCCCAAGGTTTGGGCCACGACCAAGGGAGAACCCCACAGCGTCTCCTGTCGGCTGGTGATTTCTGGTGCCTCACGGCAGACCATCGAAAACCTCTCGGGCCAGCAGGCC
>Ga0208646_1000694_pt1 | contig 20032 bp, 22 predicted proteins | sample AntAceMetag02UK8_FD_184762 | JGI IMG/M metagenome (GOLD analysis project Ga0208646, IMG submission 184762) | Saline lake microbial communities from Ace Lake, Antarctica - Antarctic Ace Lake Metagenome 02UK8 (SPAdes) (version 2) | ecosystem: Environmental > Aquatic > Non-marine Saline and... | reverse complement strand
GATGCGCTCAACTTTAAAGACAGACCTTATGTGAGGAAATCAAAAGTTGTGACCCAATTGTAAAAATAACTTACGTAACTATCTGTATTACAATATATTGGCTAGTTCCGTTTTCAAGTTGGGTTAAGACCTGCCAAGTAAGATGCAAGTGCAATGGACGCTCCGTAATTGCCACAAGTAGCCACAGCAATGGTATTGTATCCTCTTCGAAGTGCATCCAGACATTGTGCAAAAGCGATTCTATCCTTTTGGGTTCCCGTTGGGTTCCCTCCTTCAAATTTTAAGAATAACTGCCTCATACCTGCCTCTCTCTCTATGTTTCGGGCTCTTGATAGCGAAGTATCACCAACTTCTATATTGATGATATCCTCAAATGATTCGATTCGATCGACGAGTGAGAGCGAGGTATCCTTAACCATTTCACTAAGTTTTTTTGACTCAGGCGAAATGGTATTTTTAATATTGGGCACTTCCTGTGTGAGGTTTGGATTATTTGATTTCATCCCTGATTTGTTCGAGAAATTTGTGTTTAGTGTTTAATTCTTAAAATGCCTTTTTAACGCATACTCAAACATTAATCTACTTGAGTGTTTACCCTTTTTATGATTTGACTTTTTGGGCTAAATATTGGGCTAATAACAGCACCATAGCTAAGCAAAAAATCAATGAACTTTTGTCTCTCTGCCGTTTCTCCACCAAATATTTCTACGTATTGCTAGCGTACTCTGGGTATTACATTAGTCCGTCGTTTACTGGCCATATAGCGAAACCTATGAGCAGAGCTGGGTTTAAGTCAATAATTATAGGAGCGAGGATATTTCTCATGCTGTGTATTTTTAATTAGAAGCAGAAAAGCGATTAAGTCACATTTTATCAGCTACCCTAGAAGAAGGCCGATGAAAGGCTTTTTTTTAATTAATATGTGACCTTTATGAAAATTTGCGTCTTATCTAGAATAGAAGTGCTGAAAGCATATTAAGCGCGCTACATCGGATACTAATATCATCTATAAAGAAAAATGAGTATTAACATAGAATCAGAAATAATTAAGTTAGAAGCCCACAACATTGCAGTTGGTCATCTTGAAGATGATCTCAAAGAAGTTACCCAGCTCATTAAAGATAAACGCAATGAAGAAGACGGGATTACGCAAGGTCAGATTGATGCCGATGCATTATCCCACAATACAGAGGATCAGGACAATATATTGGCAATGCAGCAAAAAGTAATTTCCATAAAGGCTCAACTTACTCTGATAAATAAGTTTAAAGATGTTAGACCAACTTCTATTGTTGATCCAGGGTCGTTGGTATTCGTTCAGGATCAAGCATTCTATGTATCAACAAGTGTAGAAAGTTTTAACCATAAGGGCCATAAAATAACATGCATTTCTGTTGAGACACCAATGTACAAAGGAATGAAAGGATTGAAAGCAGGAGATAATTATATGTGTAATGGGAAAAATTACACAATCCAAAATATCGCGTAATTGGTTCTTTTCCGCAGTTCCAGCCTTTTAGTAAAAAAAATTAGAAATAAGTTATCCCCGATCAATTAAACACGCAATTATCGTCGATAGCCCTATCTACCTCGCCACAATCTTGCTAACCAGTTAGTCTACTAATACGGTAAATCACTGATCATTTCATATCCAATACACTTAAAGCTTGGACAGTTCGGTAAACAATTCCTTTTGTTTATCCGAGAGGTTAGTTGGAGTTTTGACGGTGTAGCTAACATACAAATCGCCATACAATCCTTCCTTTTTGTAAACAGGAAAACCTTTTCCTTTCAATTTGACCTGAGTACCATTTTGTGTTTCCGGCTTCACTTGTAGCTTTACTTTGCCATCAAGCGTATCTATAGTAAGCTCACCACCAAGTATCGCTGAATATAAATCCAGTGTCACTTTAGCATGTAAGTCCTTGCCAATTCGCCTGAAGTCAGGGTGAGTACCTACCATAAAAGTAATGAACAAATCGCCATTGGAACCACCATTATATCCAGCTCCACCATGCTTTGCTATTTTGATAATCTGTTCATTTTCAATGCCTGCCGGTATGGTAATCCTGATGCTCTTGCCGTTGACGTTGAGTGTTTGCTTATGTGTTTTAAAAGCATCCAAAAGTGACACATGTAAAGTAGTCTGTAAATCTTCGCCTCTGAATTTTCCTTGCCGTCCATTACCTCCAAACATGGATTCAAAGAAATCAGAAAAATCACCACCACCCTGCGGGCCTCTTGAAGTTCTTTGATAGGATGATTGAGCTCGATTTGCCTTATCAACATGTTCCCAGTCCTTCCCATATTGGTCGTATTTCTTCCGCTTCATCGGATCACTCAATACATTATTGGCCTCATTTATTCTCTGAAAATTCAGATTTGCTGCGGAATCATTGGGGCTTAAATCGGGATGAAACTTTCTTGCTAATTTTCGGTAGGCCTTTTTTATATCATCCTTTGTGGCATTAGGTCCAATCTCTAGTGTTTTATAATAATCTATGAAGCTCATTTTATGGATTGATTTTTATTTATTGCCCCCTTCGAGTACTGTAATTCTACTGATTCAATACCCACTCCTTTCTTATAGTGTATCAAGATACAAAATGACATAACTTAATTTTTTATTGTTGCAGCCATCACACATTTTGTAAAATGATTGTACTACCGGCTTTCCATTGATTGGATAAAACACCTGTTTTTTCCTCAATCTACGCCAATAAATACATTAATAACGTTTTTAAAAGACCTTGCCATAGCTGGATGAGTTTCTTCTAAGTGCATGACTTCCTCTCCTGTCCCCGTAAATTACACATGTTCTTCAGCTCGTCTTTGGCAAGCCTTTTATAGCAAAATTACCTATTTCGCTTAATGTCTGGATGATGCTTGTATGATGCTTTGTTTCATTAAACGTGCTTTGCACATTGGTTCAAATCGTGTTTCTTCCTCCTTAAGTGTTTCTTCTTTCCAACTTTAAAAAATATACTAAACGCTTAAAATGCTATTTATAATTTCATGATCAATGATCAATTAATATTTTGTATTCACTGGGCCCTGAGAATAAGAATAACTTTCAGTCTTAGTGATCTTATTTTATTTCATAGTAAATCGTGTTTAGACCTACGCTCCTTTCTGGAATCGAATAAGTGAAGCTTGTTAAGACTATCGGCCGATGCATACCGGACATCTTGAACGGAATAGAAGGCACCAGGGCATGTATCCTCGATAATATCAATGACCATATCGGCCTTCCTTCTATTCGAAATAATCAGCGATATGAAAGTCTTATTATCTACCTCGTGTGCAGTGCCTTCCATTTGTGTTGACTTGATATTTTTCAAGTACAACTTCTCACTTAATGTTTTCAAATTATGATCGGCAATAACCCTTACCAATACCGTTCCCTTGACCAATTTATCCTGAATGATCAGCCCAGTATAATTTCCAAGAGCAAAGCCACCTGCGTAGGCAAAATAGTAGAAAAAATTTGTAAGGTTTTCCATGATTTGCTGCATCGCAAAAAGCCAAATCAAAGTTTGAAAAAATCCCAATATTGTTGCCGCCCACTTATTGTTACCATTGACATTGATGATACGCATGGTATCTAGACTTACGTCACATACTCTGGCAAAGAATATAAATAGTGGAATGGCTACCCACTCTATCATGTCGTTTTCTGTTAGCCCCATAAAATTATGCGTTTTAATTTTGACGGATAAGCCTGAAGTTGTCACAAAATTTTCTTGCTGTTTTTACGATGGAGATTGGCCTGCATGCTCTATTTATATATAACTATTCAACAAGTAATCTAAGTAGACTAATGGCCACAATCATATAGCATTCAAAACTCCATAATAATCCTGATGAAGAAGGATATGCTTACGCTATAAACTCAATTACTTTTTTCTAAACTTCGATAAAAGGTAATTGAATCCTCCCCTTATGCCCTCCACCACATTTTTTGTTTCTCCGTCAAAAGCGGCTATTTTCTGTTCAGCGGTTTGCTCAAAGTGATTCCATCTTTCAGCAGAGCTTTCCCTTATTTCGTTCAACGAGTGCTTAAGGCTCTCCTTAATTCTTGTAAGAGACTCGATTTGATATCCAAATTTTTCTTTAGCCTGGTCTTTCAAATGTTGGCTATCACTTTTTATTTGGACTATTTTGAATTCTAACTCATCAATCATCTCGACAATCTTCGCTTCGTACTTATTCTTTTCTGCGATCATGGAAGGAGTAGCGACAATCTTTGATCTCTTTTCTTTGATTTCTGGCCCTTTTTTAGTCTGGCCAGATTTTCTGGCTGTCACCTTCATTTGAGCTTTTACCTCTTTTCCCTTAGTCTCTTTCTTATCAGTTGCCATGTTCTTTTTTGTATTTAGACGAGTACCTAAGAGAAGGTCACAATAGAAAAGGTGGCCAAGCAAAAGGTTTCTCCTCCATCAATCAGAGCTATCCCAAAAACAAACCAATCTTTGGTTAGCCGAGCATTTGAGACTTTATAAGGTGGAAATAACCAATCTTCTTTGTTTTGTTTCTCGCTATAAGAGAGCTAAACTTAATACTCCCCATATAACGATTATATCTGTTGACATATCCATTTTAAACGTTCTTTGCAATTCCCCTCTTAAAAAAGGAAACCATCTGCAATCATGATTATTTGGACTAATACTATTTGGTGAAGAATTTTATGCCCTAGATAACTTAGCAAATAATTATTTTCTTTTATGCTATGTTATCTTTTCCGGTTTGACCTTTTGATCGATGAACATTATTAATAATATCCTTTGAGTCAATTTAGGAGTTAATGTTTTACATGGATTAATTCCTTGCCCTTCACAATTCACCTGTCCGACGGAGATTGTCAATTCACCCAAGGCATTAACGCCATCGTATGCAGGAGAGGAAAAATAATAGAGGTCTTCAATCTTCACTGCTCACACCTTCAACTACTCATTATTCATAATCAAAAACTAGGGAGCTTAAAGGAGGTCTCATTGCATGTGACAAAGTCAATGATTAATCCAACCTTGCATGTCCAATAGTCGAATGATGGCCATTTCGAACTGTCCAATACAAGAGATGAACGGTCTTCATATCCTTTATAATGGAAGGATTTAATACGTTTTCAATGAGAGTTTAATTTACACTACCTTTTCAAATATTAATTCTGGAATGTAAGGAGTTACACCTTCTTCATTCACTTGAATACTTATTAGAGATATGGTGCAGCACTTGCTTGAGATAAATGCACTTTTCTATTTCTTGAGTCAAAAAAAAGGGTCACCTCAGTGACCCTAAAAAAACCAACATTACATTGATTTCTATAAAGTTCCGTCAAGGGAATTTTCATTCTCCTCGAGTAGCTTATTCAACTCATTCAATTTCTTTTTGGATCTTTCCCACAGCTTGTCAGTAGCTTTTTCAGCTTTAAGCACATCTTCTTTTAATTCAGTAAGCTCAGCTTTCTCGAATTCTGTTAATTCCAATGCAACATATTCCAATGCATAATCCATTCTAACTAATGCATGATGCATACGATTGAGGCTACTATCATTATTGGTTTCGTTGATCACCCAATCTTCTATCACCAACAAATGGTACATGCCAACAGATCTATTTATGCTCGAAAAGACTTCACCAAGCTGATCCGACGAGGTGACTTCTCCATTTAAGATATCTTCTGAAAGCTGACCTAACTTGTTAACTGCAACTTCGATGATAGGTGAATAAAACGTGTCGTTTTTAATGACTATTGATTGAATAAACTCACTCGCTGCTGAAATCATATCGACGGTAGCTTCCCTGTCTCCCTCTTCAAAAAAGGTAAAGGCCTCTTCAAAATAATTATCCGGCTCAAGAAAGTCGATGACTTCAATAATTTCTTGTGAATTATTATCTGCCTTATTCTTACCTCCACATCCTCCAAGGATCAAAAGTACTAGTGCCAGACACAAAGGCACATTGATAAATTTCTTTTTCATTTTTGATTTTTTTTGATTGAATAATCAATCTGTGTTGGGATAAAAAAATTTAATAATTTTCAGAAAATTGGTTCTTAGTTTTCTGCCCAGTTCTATTAAAGAAGGCATTCACTTTATTCCATAGTTGCAGCGTAGGTTTGTCCGCATTCGCAATTTCCTTCCTAATAGCCGCCAGGTTCACCAACTCTTGCTCTGTGAATTCATAAGTATGATATTGTATAGAATTATCTAGACGAATGAGCGCCCGTTGAAGGCGTTCAAGCCCTTGCTTTTTCTCATTTACCTCATGAAAATAGGTTTTGACAATAGCCAGATGATAGGCGGTTATGGATTGATCTGTTTTAAAAAAAACCATTCTAAGCACATCTAAGTCTGTAATGCTCCCATTACTCGCTCCTTCTTGAAGACCCTCTAGCTGCAAGACCGCCAATTCAAGAATTTTCCAATGAATAGTATCCTTGTCAAAGTTGAGCGACTTTAGAAAAAATACGGCATTATCAATATCTTCTGCAAATGCTTCAAAATTTTTATCTTTAAAGGCATTTCCGAAGGAGAAATCTGGCTCTGCAAACTGCTGCGCCATAAAATTATCTATTTCCTCTTCGAATCTTTTCTTTTCATTTTCACAACCAAATGCTAGGAAGAGGGCCAGCATAGGAAGAATAATTCTAGTATTCATTTTTTTTATGTCTGACGTCTGAGCCTTATAAGGTCACATTTTTTTAGAATATTTTTTTTTACTCAGACCAATCGTACGTGTTCTTATTTAAAAAAATAGGGATTCCGAAGAACCCCCACCTAATCACTAACTCACCACAGAGAAACTATGGCGTGTTTATTTTATGACTGATAACCAATTTAATAGCCTCCCATTCCTCCCATATCTGAGAAGTTTGTAGCCTTTTCCTTCTCCGGCAAATCTGTCACCACGCATTCTGTGGTAAGTAACAGCGCTGCAATAGAAGCTGCATTTTGTAAGGCTAGACGCACAACCTTTGTAGGATCAATGATGCCAGACTCAATCATCTTGACATACTTATTGTCCTTGGCATCATATCCATAATCGTCCTTACCATCCCTCACTTTTTGAATTACGATAGAGCTCTCCAAACCGGAATTTTCGACGATACAACGTAATGGTGACTCTAGTGCCATTCGGATAATGTTGATACCCGTTTTTTGGTCTTCATTTTCCCCGACAAGTTTTTCTAAAGCTGCGATAGATCGGATATATGCGACTCCACCGCCAGCGACAGTACCTTCCTCCACAGCTGCCCGCGTAGCATGAAGTGCATCGTCTACCAAATCTTTCTTCTCTTTCATTTCGATCTCCGTAGCTGCACCTATTTTCAGGATAGCCACACCACCAGAAAGCTTAGCAAGCCTTTCTTGAAGTTTTTCCTTATCGTAATCAGAGGTTGTACTTTCAACTTGTGCTTTGATCTGATTGATTCGGCTAAGAATATCGTCCTTTTCGCCTGCGCCATTTACAAGTGTGGTAGTATCCTTGTTAAGAATTACCTTTTCGACTTTACCCAAATGATCCAGTGTAGTGCTTTCTAGCTTATAACCCTGATCTTCAGAAATCATAAGTCCTCCTGTTACAACAGCAATATCTTCCAGCATTTCCTTTCTACGGTCACCAAAACCAGGCGCTTTTACCGCTGCTATTTTCAGAGATCCTCTCATTTTGTTAACAACCAAAGTTGCCAATGCTTCTCCTTCAATATCTTCGGCAATGATCAATAGGGGCTTTCCAGTCTCCAATACTTTTTCCAAAATTGGTAAAAGATCTTTCATCGAAGAAATTTTCTTTTCACAAATAAGTAAATAAGCGTCTTCGAGAATGGTCTCCATTCTTGAGCTATCAGTGACGAAATAGGGAGATAGATATCCACGATCGAATTGCATCCCTTCTACTATAGTAACCTCTGTTTCTGTGCCTTTGGCCTCTTCTACAGTAATCACGCCATCACGACCCACTTTATCCATCGCATCTGCGATCATGGCACCAATGATATGGTTATGATTGGCAGAAACGGTCGCTACCTGCTCTATTTCCTTTGAACTTGAAATAGCCTTCGATTGCTTTTTCAAACTCTCCACAACACTAGTGACCGCCAGATCAATGCCTCTCTTGAGGTCCATTGGATTAGCGCCAGCAGTTACGTTTTTTAGTCCGTGTTTAAAAATGGCTTGTGCAAGAACCGTTGCAGTAGTCGTTCCATCACCTGCGTCATCAGCAGTCTTAGAAGCAACCTCTTTTAAAAGTTGTGCACCTATATTTTCGATCTTATCTTCTAACTCAATTTCTTTAGCAACAGACACACCATCTTTGGTTACCGAAGGTGCACCAAATGACTTTTGAATCAAAACATTCCTACCTCTGGGTCCTAGGGTTACTTTTACTGCATTAGCGAGTTTATCAACTCCCTTTTTCATCTTATCACGTGCCGCGATATCGAATAATATTTGTTTAGCCATTTTATTTTTTTATTAAAAATTTATACCCCTACAGTTTTCACTTCTTCTTCAGACAGCACGCCATATATGTCAGTCTCCTTCATGATCATGTATTTCTTTCCATCTATTTGAATCTCACTTCCTGAATATTTTCCAAACAGCACTTTATCGCCTTTTTTTACGGTCATTTTTTGCTTCTTTGTCCCGTCACCAATAGCGATTACTATTCCTTCTTGTGACTTTTCTTTGGCCGTATCTGGAATAATTATTCCCGATTTTGTCTTTGTTTCTGCCTCTAACGCTTCTATCAGAACACGGTCTCCCAGTGGTTTTATTGTCATCATGTTTTAGTTTATATGCTCTTTCGACGTAAAAGATCGTCTCGGTCACTTTTAATTCTGAGATTATATAAACGATAGGTTTCAACTTAAAAAATCGTTGCTGTGAAGCGGAAATAAACAACGGATCACAAGCATACCCTCACCGATCAACTAAATTGTATGAACCCGTAAAAGAACATGAAAGGAATCGTTTCAAAAATTTACCGGCGATCTTATAGATGGAAATGATTGTATATGCATGTGCTATTATCTCGCTGTATATAATAACCGTGATCGGATGTTGGACGTCTATTAAAAATAGCGTGATCACTTTACGTTTGAATCACACCAGCGGACAACATAAAATCAACTAAACCACCTTCATTTTCTTTTATTAATTCTTGTCCACTTTATGGGAATTTTGATGAACATAGGGAATATTTTGCATCCAATAGAGGATTAGAAATGCCACCCGAAAATCAGCCAACCAATTACCTAGGCAATAGATATTTTCCTAGTTTCTACTTTATGATCCACTGCTGTTGTAGGAAGTGATATTTGAAGAACTCTCTCGTTGTAAGTAGCCTACATAAGCGCTCCTGATGTCCTTTGTGGCACGGTGATTAATATAAAGTATAATTAGAGTCTGTCTATAGCGTAAGAGTCTGGTTCAGGATATTCGAGATTGAGGCTTGCGAAAGAAAAAAATGCAACCGTCGTGGAGCAGCTGCTAGGGAATGGGTTCCTTTTGGAAATCGGTCCAAAGCGGAGTATTTTTTCGACGAGCGTAACGATGAGGTCGTATATTATGGACAGAATCTAATTAGGTGGCTACACATTTCACTAGCTCTGGTGCTTTTCGAGGCACTTATTTGTGCTATTATCTCATGGATTTCATGGAAGAAAGATGTCCTCATTTTTTATAGGGCTTATTTCTTATCCTTTATTTCACTACGCTCCTTTTCTCGCAAAAATTCGTGGAATATTGTGATCCAAGTCTCATTTGAAGACGACTTTGATCATTATGGGAAGTATTCTCTAAGTCTTAAAATAATCATGAGCCTCGCGAACAATAAAGAACCTCGGAGCAAGCGAAGTATGAAGGCGGATAATTGCTTTTTATTCGATGCAAGAATCCGGGAATAGTACCCACAAGGTAAGATTTGCAGCTTGGATTGTAGCGCCAATAATCGAAGGTATCATAAGGTCGCCACTGAAAAAATCATCCAAATTAGTGGTCCACAGGCTAAAGGCAAGGCATATCTTCTCTATGTCATTAAGCTAACAACCCAACTATTTATTATTTGTGGATTTGGTGTAAGAAAAAGAAATCGTCTAACGAAAAGAAGGAATAATTAAACGAATCCCAAAAAAGGCACTATAATCTGTAACTTCCAAAATAACCATATACCGATTAAGATGAAAAATGCTGGAGCTTTGCCAGAACTACTCTCAAACGTTCTGTTTGATCGCTCTCAAGATGGTCTACTCTTGCTTGATCGAGAAGGGCGTTTGATAAAGAGCAATAAAATGGCTCAACAGCTTCTGGATATGGGGCAGCCTCTAGAGTCAGGAATGATGATCAGTGAACTGATTCCCGAACTCAACACGAAATTAATCAATGGCACAAAATCTTATATCAACCTGAAACCTGAAATACGTCGACTTGGTGTAAATAACATCAAAGTTTCCATTACTATTCATTTTGAAAAAGACGCAGGTATCTTCATGATTGTATTAAGTAATCTGAGCATGGTTGAAGAAATACTTCAGACAAAAGACCTACTTGACGAAGCGGAGGATCTCGCTCATATGGGATCTTTTGAGTTGAATCTAAAGACGTTTCAAAGTAAGCAATCAAAAGGAATTTTGAAACTGGTTGGCCTTTCATCCGATGTTAAAAAAACCGAATACAAGCCTTTTATGGATTACATTCATCCAGCGGATAATGAAAAGGAAAAAGGTATTCTGGAAAATTTCATTCAAGGTGCGAAGTATCAGGAATGGGATAGATCCATCGTGAGATTAGATGGAGAGAAACGCTTATTTCAAGTAAGAGCTAGAATGATAGCAGATGAAAATGGAATTCCCGAAAAAATTATTGGCGTAAACCTAGATGTTACCGAAACTCGACTAAACGAAAGATTACAATTGGAGTCGGTGATCAAAGCGCAAGAGGATTTGCGACATCAGCTTGCGCTCGAAATTCATGATGGATTGGGACCGATGTTGGCAGGGTCTAAGCTATTTCTGGAGAAAATATCTGATAAGATCGATGAAACGATCCTACCAGAATACAATGAAAATCTCGAGACATTGGCGGATGTGCACAAGGGACTAAGAAACTTATCTCATCGCTTGGTTCCAAAATCTCTCTACGATTTTGGATTAGCTGTTGGCATTGAAGCACTTTGTGATAAAATGGAAGATGCAACGAACCTTGAAATTAACTTTAGAAATGAAGGCGCAAACTCTCTATTGAAAGGAGATTTTGCACTTAACCTTTATCGTATATCTCAAGAGTTGATTAACAATATTATAAATCATGCGAAGGCGAGCAAGGTTAATATTCAGTTGATTGGGCGAAAAAATCAATTAACACTGGTTGTGCAAGACAATGGTGTTGGAATGCGAAAAAACGAAAAAGATATTGAAGGTATCGGCTTACTAAATGTGAAATCGAGAGTTAAAGTGATGAATGGCAAACTCCATATTAAATCATCTTCCGGTTTTGGAACCGTGATTACCATAAAAGTCCCCCTGAAATGACCAAAGTTATCATAGCTGACGACCATAAAATATTCCGTCAAGGCATAAGTGCACTCATGGCTAATGAAGATGATATCCAGATCATCGGTGAAGTGGGGAGTGAGCAAGAGTTGATGCAATTGCTAATTACAGATATTCCAGATTTGATTCTCATGGATATTACAATCGGTAAGAGCAATGGTATTGACCTGACTAATCAGATAAAAATAAGTCATCCTGAAGTGAAAATTCTTGCATTCTCGATGCACGACGAGAAAAGTTATGTATTGAAAATGCTTGAAGCAGGAGCTACTGGGTATTTGATAAAAAGTGCAGGAAAGGAAGAAATGATCACCGCTATTCGAACGGTCGCAAAAGGTGACGGGTATTTCAGTCAGGAAGTTTCTGCTTTGTTGTTGAGACATTTCTCAAAAAAAGATAAAACCAGCAGTAAAGTAGGTGAAGAACTCACCGCACGTGAAATAGAAGTGCTTAAACTAATTGCCGACGAATGCTCCAATCCGGAAATAGCTGAAAAACTTTTTATTAGCGTTCGAACAGTAGACACGCATCGTCGAAACCTGCTTGATAAATTGAGAGTAAAAAACACTGCCGGCTTAGTAAGATATGCTATTCAACACGATTTACTGGATTCTTGAGATCTGTCGGTAGCACGCCAATTTAGGTGACCATAGAAATTTTTTGCGTCCAAAAGCAAATGATTAAAAGTAAGGTCAACCGAAATCAAGAGGTCTATAGAATATTGTATCCCGTCGACGATACGTTCATGGAAGACAACACCGCATGGGTAGGCGAATTTTGTATTCGTACCGGATTTCAACTGGCACTGCTTGACTTCACCGATCCAAGAAAAGTTGACATTGATACTTTAGTTAAAGAGATAACACAAACGCTAAGTAACGGCTCATTTAGTGTGAATGATCTAGCAGTAATCAACAAATCAAACTTGACAGAGAACATAAGAGATGATGAGGATATTGCCATTATATCTGAAGGTATCATGCAAGTTTACCAGACCCATATCACTCCTCATGTTTTACCATTAATAATACTCCCTGAAAATCATTGTTTTTCAAAATGGAACAATCAAAGTCGCGTTGATACAACAACAGAAAAATTTAGACATTTCTTTCAAATATTAAAGCAAGCCCAAAAACAACGCCTGCCTCAGCAAATTTTTCAGGCACTGGCCAATGACAATCATCTTTTCAATGAATTTTTAGAAAATTTTCGTGAAAAATAAGTGGTTAATCTATCGCTTTAAACATTAGCACAGGTTTGCTTTAGGTAAGCTTCGTATTTACGCAATTACTTTTGCGCAATTCCCTTAGTCCAAAGGATATTTTTCGCAATCCGAAGTACTTTATCTGATTTTTAAAAACCCGCTTTTTAGCTCTTATAATTGGTCGAAAACCGTCCGAATTTAGCTTCCTCAAATACCTAATAGTTGTAACGATGAATGCTAAAGAATTGAATACATTGACTGATGAATGCTTGGTTAAACTTCTGCAAAACGGAGATAAAAATGCCATGGGTGAATTGTATTCTCGTTACTTTTCACTTGCTCATCGAAAATGTATTTCCTTTACCAAAAATGTGGATGACGCCAATGACCTGACCCAGGATGTAATGATACGGGTAATGGAAAAAATCCATTTATTTAAGGGTGAAAGTAAGTTTTCCACATGGCTATATTCTGTAACGAGCAACTATTGTACTGATTCTATAAGAAAGACTAAGAGAACGTCTTTTGAGTCAATCGACGCTACTTACGATCTAGCTGATCTATCCCCTTTTGAGCATGAAGAGAGGGAAGAAAATGAAATCAGAGTAGATGTAGCCGGCAGAGCACTTGCGGGAATTTCTAAGGAAGATCAACAGCTTTTGTTTATGAAATATCAATTCAATAAATCAATTCAGGAACTGCAGGTAAAATATTCCATTTCCGCCAGTGCTGTAAAGATGAGATTGCTCAGAGCTCGATCAAAAGCAGTGGATATGTATAGTTTAATTTCTATGCAGTCAGCTGCCTAGATGGATTTACTTGTGCGAGTAACACAAGTAAGCTTTAAAGAAGATTCAGATTACAGCTATTTTGTCGTCATATTTTTAATTCTTTACTACTTTAAGAAAACCATAGGATTCTTACATGTGTTAACACTCCATATTTTAATATGTCAGTACTAAGCAAACCGTAATATTTGTTGTGATAATCAACATTTATTGATTAACATCGATATTTTACAAGATGAAAAAAATTATTAATTCTCCCAAAGCACCAGCTCCTATAGGCCCTTACTCCCAAGCAATCCTATCAGGAAATACGCTTTACATTTCTGGACAGATTCCAATAGATGCTTCTACCGGAAAGCTCGTAGAAGGTTCTATTGAACTAGAAACAGAGCAAGTAATGAAAAATATTTCCTATATTCTGGAAGAAGCTGGTTTAACATTTAACGATGTTTTAAAGTGTTCAATCTTCGTTTCCGACATGAATAATTTTTCAAAAGTCAACAGTATTTATGCCCATTATTTTAAAGAAAACTCCCCAGCCAGAGAAACTGTTGAGGTGAGTGGTCTTCCAAAAGGAGTAAATATAGAAATCAGTTGTATCGCTGATTCCCCTTTAAAATAACTAATCGCTTTCAAGGATACATAATTGCTTTTCGTTCAATATTTGCACATAAATTTCTTGATTTTTACTTAATCTATTGATCTTTCAACGTCTGCTTTTTTGCTTCATCATAAGAAATGGCAAAATCTCAAATTGGATGTTAGAGACAAGTGATAGTAAAAAGAATTCCAATTCAGGTTATAAGAAAAATACCCCTTGATCAGTCATGTGGTGAAATTATTTCATCTAATTTTGAAGTTGAAAATGGCCAAAAAATGAGCAACATTGGTTTTATTCAATTTGAGATTGACACGTCACATTCTCATACCCTTAAATATTCCATTTTCGCATAGGAAGTGGAAAGTTTCCGTGTTATATATGATACTGAAGCTCATTATTTTGACCTATTCCCTCCTGCTCATGAGGAAATAAAATATTGCAAATTACCAAAAGCTGTAAATGCAAAGATTAACTGTATAACAGACTTAGATTAAACTATTTCAATGAAAGAAATTCGAGTAAGATTTGCGCCTAGCCCAACAGGCGGATTGCATATTGGTGGATTGAGAACTGCCCTTTTTAATTATCTTTTTGCCAAAAGTCAAAAAGGTAAATTTATCCTCAGAATTGAAGATACAGATCAAGCAAGATATGTTGATGGTGCTGAAGAATATATTGTCAATGCACTTAAGTGGATTGGTCTTGAGCCTGATGAAAGCCCATCAATCGGTGGAGAGTTTGGTCCATATCGTCAATCAGAAAGAAAGCCGATGTATAGACAATACATTGACATATTACTCGAAAATGGAAATGCATATTATGCTTTTGATACCCCAGAAGAACTTGATGTAATGCGGGAGCGAATAAAAGCTGATGGAATTAGTAATCCACAATACGATTCGCTCACTCGGGGACAAATGAAAAACTCTTTAACGCTTTCTAAGGAAGAAGTGACAGAGTTACTTGATAAAAAAACACCTTATGTTGTTAGAGCAAAAATACCTCCTAAGGCAGAAATCCGGTTTAAGGACGCTGTTAGAGATTGGATAAAAGTACATGGCTCTGTGCTAGACGATAAAGTATTGATGAAATCTGACGGCATGCCTACTTATCATCTTGCCAACGTGGTTGATGACTATTTAATGAAAATAAGTCATGTAATAAGAGGTGAAGAATGGCTCCCTTCTACCCCATTGCATGTGCTTCTCTATCAATTTTTTGGATGGGAAGAGCAAATGCCTCAATTCGCACACTTACCACTTATACTTAAGCCAGATGGTAACGGAAAACTAAGCAAACGAGCTGCTGACAAGGCTGGTTTCCCAATTTTCCCGCTTAATTGGACTAATGAAGAAGGACTCATCAAAGGATTCAAGGAGGAGGGCTATTTACCAGAGGCACTTACCAATTTCCTAGTCCTGCTTGGGTGGAACCCAGGGTCTAACAAAGAAATGTTTTCACTAGAAGAACTAGAAGAAGTATTTACGCTCGAAAGAATCAATAAAGCCGGAACAAAGTTTGATATTGACAAAGCCAAATGGTTCAACCAGCAGTACATCAAAGATTACCCCGAGGATTCATTAGCTGCAATTGTATTAGAAGACCTTAAAAATCTCCATCAAATTAGTTTTGATGAAAGTATAGCCTTAAAAATTGTAAGACTTTTAAAAGAACGCGTAACTTTTCCAGAGGAATTTGCGCGTAATAGCCGTTATCTTTTTGATGATCCTGATACTTTTGATGAAAAAGTAAGTAGAAAAAAATGGAATAATGACGCGAAAGTAGCCATGTCTATTTTCATAGATACCATAGAAAAAGAAAGTTTCGAGACTTCTGACGAGGTAAGAAATCTATATTCTGAGAGCCTAAATAAAGAAAATATCAATCCTGGAAAGTATATGCAAATACTCAGGCTATGTGTGACTGGTGATGGCTCTGGTCCTGATCTTATGGAAATTCTTCAGATTCTTGGCTCACAAAAAACAATAGCGCGAATCAAAAACTCAATTAACTTGTTGAATACTTGATATAAGAAATTAATATGAGCAAATCAGATAACGAAAAACCCAAAGTCAATAAAGAGTTAGAAGGTTTCAACCTAAAAGTGGATTCCTTCGGTGAAATTAAATCTAACATCTCTATTGATGATATTAATTCATTTCTCAATAAAAATGTTAACGATAAGAAGTTAAAAGATCGTGACAAATCAGATCGACTTAAAGGAAAAAGTGACTCGGAACCTTCGGAATAATCGGAGGAGTGTCTGATTTATAGTTTTCATACTGCTCACCATATTCCTTCACTAATTTTTGTTCTTCCCATCTGATACCAAAAGGTAAATACAGTGTGGTAGTCATTAATATTATTAGCGATTGAATGCTGTTGGAGTATAACACAAAGCCAATCATCATTAGTAAAATACCTGAATAAATTGGGTGCCTTACATATTCATGAACCCCAGTGATGACCAATTTTTCCTGAAGTTGTTTCTTAATACCTATAAAGCGCATCATAGACATTGATTTGAACGATCGCATGATGATCATAAGTCCAATTGTCGTGATCATAAGACCAAAATATTTACTCATTTTGATTTTGACGTCCCATAGACTGTTGTTTTCAGTGCTCCCTGAATATAAAAAAATCAATATGAAGAGAACAAAACTTAAGACAGAATAGACGAATCGATATAATTGGTTGGAAATACCCGCAGAATCAACGAAACCTTTCCACTTTGCAGAAGAAAGTAAACTGTGAAGAAAAAAATATGCGAGCCAAAGTAGCGCAAGTATTATGTATTCCATATGAAAGTCTAAATTTACATAAACAAATTACACTTGGATGACTGACATTAAAATCGGCCTTATTAAAGAAGGCAAAGTGCCAATAGATAGAAGAGTAGCCATGACGCCATATCAAGCAAAAATGGCCATGAAAAAGTTTGAAAATCTGAAAATAGTTGCCCAATCGAGCAATATTAGATGTTTCTCAGATAAAGACTATCTTGATGAAGGCATTGAAGTAGTTTCGGACATTTCGGACTGTGATATTATATTAGGAGTTAAGGAAGTTCAGATAGCTGATCTTTTAAATGAAAAAATCTATTTTTTCTTCTCCCACACCATCAAAAAACAAGAATACAACCGAGAACTTTTAAGGAATATTCTCGATAAGAAAATTCAGCTGGTCGACTATGAAACCTTAACTGATGAACATAATAAAAGAATTATTGCTTTCGGAAGATGGGCTGGTATAGTAGGGGCTTACAACGGCATATGGACATATGGCAAACGGTATAATCTCTTCAACCTTAGACGTGCCAATGAATGTTTCGATCTAGAGGACTTAAAGACAGAATACACTAAGGTCAAGCTACCATCAATAAAAATTGCCATAACAGGAGGTGGAAGAGTTGCCAAAGGAGCAATAGAGGTATTGTATGGTATGAATATTAAGAAAGTCTCACCAGCGGCTTTTCTAAACGAGAAATTCGACTTCCCTGTGTTTACACAATTAAACTCAAGAGACTATAACCGCGCCAAAAATGGAGAAGTATTTAGTCGAAAAGATTTTTATGCAAATCCAGAAAAATATGAATCTGACTTTCATCAATACACTAAAGTAACAGACATATTAATTGCAAGTGCCTATTGGGACCCTCAATCACCCGTTCTTTTTCACAGAGGTGATATTGTCAAATCTGATTTCCAACTTAGTATCGTCGCAGATATAACATGTGACATAGAAGGGAGCATTCCATCAACAAAGCAACCAAGCACTATTGATGAACCTATATATGACTACAACCCGACAGATGATACTGTGGAACCTGCAATATCTGATGAAGGAAATATAACAGTTATGGCTGTGGACAACCTTCCTTGTGAACTCCCAAGAGACGCTTCGGAGAGTTTTGGAAATGAACTACTAAATAATGTTTTACCAAATCTTTTAGGTTCTGACAGTCAAAATATCATCAAAGATGCCACCATTACAAAATCGGGTAAGCTGACGGAAAAATATGCTTACTTACAAGATTACGTAGACGGAAAATAACATGAACATCCTTATAACTGGCTCTAATGGTCAATTAGGCAATGAATTGAGAGGAATTGCTGGCAACTATAAAAATCATCTCTTTTTATTCACGGATGTTCAAGATCTGGATATTACTGACCAAGATGCTTTGGCATCTTTTTTTAAAGACAATAATATTGAGCTGTGCATTAATTGCGCAGCTTACACTGCCGTAGATAAGGCTGAAACTGAAAGAACACTTTGTGATAAAATTAATGTAAAGGGGCCTGCCAATCTGGCAAAAGCATGCGCGAAGAACAACGCTAGACTTATTCATATCTCTACAGATTTTGTTTTTTCAGGAGAATCTTTTATTCCATTAATTGAGACTAAAAAGACAGATCCAGTCAACTTCTATGGATTATCTAAACTCCATGGGGAACTTGCATTATCCAATGAACTTAAAGAGCATTTCATCATAAGGACTTCATGGCTCTACAGTACGCACGGAAGTAATTTTGTTAAAACCATGAGAAAGCTGGGAGAATCAAAGCCTAAGTTGAATGTAATTGTAGATCAAATAGGATCACCAACGTATGCTTTTGATTTAGCTAATGCCATTATGTCGATCGTTGAAAGTAATTCATCAGCATTTGGCGTCTACCATTACAGCAATGAAGGTATCGCCAGCTGGTACGATTTTACTTCCGCGATTTTTGAATATTCAAACATCAAAACTCCCATCAGTCCGATACCCACTTCTGAGTATCCTACGCCAGCAAAACGTCCACATTACAGTGTGATGGATAAATCAAAAATTAAAGAAGCATTTAATATCACTATCCCCCATTGGAGGAGCAGTTTGAAAGAGTGCCTGTCAAAACTTTAAGCTTAAAAACCTGACTAAAAACTAAATCAGATTTTTATTTTTATTCGATGCGTGCATCGGGGAATAAAAGCCAAAATGTGCAATTCAAAAATTGATTGCAAGTCTTTTTGGATTTGCTTTGAAAAATTGTGGTGGGTTCATTGAAAGACATTTCTGAAACATTTTAATAGCGGCATCCTTTTTTCCTATGGCGGCATAGCGTTCTCCCGTACTATCATACATATTTGGATCCTTTAAATTCCTTTTTATGCTCAACTTAAAAAAATGTAAGGAAGTTTTAACTCCCATGCGCTAACAAGCTGATAAACAAGAAGATTTAATTCACTTTTTGTCACTATTTCTTTAGCCACATTTACAATTTTCACAGCCTCATGCTTGGATCCTTGTCAAAATAAAACTGTAGATCTAACCCTAAAGTCTACCCTTTTTTAACTCCACCTATCGCTTGATCTTCCCAAGTAAGCGCTTGATCGCAGGCGACATTATTGTTTAAGCAGTAATTCGCGAAGCAGCCAATGGTCCTTGTCCATTCCATCCCAGCTCCTCTAAGTTGATCTTTAAGATTATCAACGATCATTTCCTGTGGTGTAGCAATCTCCATTGGAATCATTTTATCGTCCAACATTGAAACTAATGTGCCCTTGAGAGCCTGAAAGGAAATTTATAGGTGAGAACATTCGTGAAGGTGTGTCTTGGATTTTACTTCTACTCTTCATGCATCTTATGTCTCATTAAAAAATAGCTCCCCAAAGAAGTAGTATTCTTTTAAAAAATTTAGGTGACTCTTTCTTCTTCATATGATACCATATGCAATCTACCTTTCCGGCATTAATCAACTTTCCTTCATCATAGTATGTATGCCGGTGATACAGTGCCACCTGTGATGATGATACCGTGCCACTATTTTCACGATATTTTCAAGGGCAATTTAGTTAATTTTCAACCTTTTAGTTTGATGTTTTTCCTTAGTGATTCACCC
>Ga0208646_1000692_pt1 | contig 20099 bp, 28 predicted proteins | sample AntAceMetag02UK8_FD_184762 | JGI IMG/M metagenome (GOLD analysis project Ga0208646, IMG submission 184762) | Saline lake microbial communities from Ace Lake, Antarctica - Antarctic Ace Lake Metagenome 02UK8 (SPAdes) (version 2) | ecosystem: Environmental > Aquatic > Non-marine Saline and... | reverse complement strand
GGTGACGCTGCCGCAAAAAACACTTAGTTACCGGGCGGCACAAATAGGCTTACATCTATTCCAGTGGGGAACAAATGCCAGTTAAGGAAACCGGGCAAATCGTGAACCGGCAAGGTCTGGCGCACGTCTTCGGGATCACGGTCGTCACCGTTGACGCTTGGCGGCGCAAGGGCGCGCCGTTCGTGGTCGAGGGGTCGAAGGGTATCGAGTGGAAGTTCAACACCGCCGACGTAATCGCGTGGCGTGTTAGGGAAGCCCGAGCCGACGCAACGCCAGACGACGACGGCGGGAAGATTTCAACGGACGAAGCCGAGCGCCGGAAGAAAGTCGCGGACGCCGGACTCGCCGAGTTAAAGCTTCGCCAGTATGACGGGCAATTGGTCGAGGCCGTGGACGTTGAATCCGCATGGGCGGAATTGTTGACGGCGTGCAAGCGGCGCTTGTTGGCGATCCCGACGAAGTTCGCGCCGCAATACGCAATCGAAAAAGACGCGTCGAAAATCCAGTGGAGTTTAAACGATGCAATCACAGAATCTCTTGACGAACTTTCTCGCGGGGATGAATCCGGCGGAACGGATTCAGACGATCCGAAACCGCGCGCTCGAAAGACTTCGACCGCCGCCGACTCTGACAGTTAGCGAATGGGCGGATCGCGAGCGACGGCTTTCGTCGGAGTCTTCCGCCGAGCCGGGCCGATGGGTTACGTCGCGCGCGGAATATCAGCGCGGCATAATGGACTCCGTGAGCGAGCCGGGGGTTCATACCGTCGTCGTCAAGGCGTCGGCTCAGGTCGGCAAGACAGAATTCATCAATAATATTGTCGGGTACCACGTCGAGAATGATCCGGCCCCTATGATGGTCGTGCAACCGACTCTTTCGATGGCTCAGGCTTGGTCGAAAGATCGGCTCGCGCCGATGATCCGAGACACTCCGGCGCTACACGGAAAGATCGAAGACGCGAAATCGCGCGACGGCGACAACACGATTTTGCACAAGTCTTTCCCAGGCGGCCATATCACCATGAGCGGGGCGAACTCTCCGGCGTCGCTCGCGTCGCGCCCGATCCGCATATTGTTGCAGGACGAAGTGGACCGCTACCCGGCCAGCGCGGGAACCGAGGGCGACCCGGTCAAACTTGGTGATCGGCGAACGGAAACATTCTGGAACGCTCGGAAAATCAGAACCTCGACCCCGACGGTCAAGGGCGTGTCGCGGATCGACGATGAATTTCAGCGAAGCGACAAGCGGTTTTTTAATGTGCAATGCGAGGATTGCGAAGGCTGGCAAGTCTTGAAATGGGCGGGCGTTGTCTGGCCGGAGAATCGGCCCGAGGAAGCGGTTTACGCGTGCGAGCATTGCGGCTCGCTTTGGGATGATGTGACGCGCTGGCGTGCAGTTAGCGGCGGCGAGTGGCGGGCGACGGCGGAATTCAACGGCGTCGCGGGGTTCCATATTTGGTCGGCCTATTCGCCGTGGGTAAAACTCGGCGACAAGGCGCGCGAGTTTCTCGAAGCCAAGAGCAAGCCCGACCAATTGAAAACATTTATCAACACGGTTCTCGGCGAGGTATGGGAAGACGAAGGCGAGGGCGTCGCCGAGGTCGGGTTGATGAATCGCCGTGAGCCTTATTCCGCCGAGGCGATCCCCGACGGCGTGGTTTTGATAACGGCGGGAGTCGACACGCAAAACGACCGGCTCGAAGTTTCGGTCTATGGTTGGGGCGAGGGTCAAGAGTCTTGGTTGCTCGAACACGCGATCTTGAAGGGCGACCCCGGCGCGCCGGAGTTGTGGGAAGAACTCGACGATTATTTGTCCGACGTGTTTATCAGGCAGGACGGGCGCGCAATGAATATCGAGGCAACCGCGATTGATTCGGGCGGGCATTACACGGAAGCGGTTTACGATTTTTGCGCCAAGCGTAAGCGCAAACGCGTATGGGCGATCAAGGGCCAGTCCGGCCCGGCGCGCCCGGTCTGGCCGAAGCGGGCGAGCCGCACGAAAAAGAAACGCGTCGATCTGTTTATTGTGGGGGTCGATGCTGCGAAGGAAATTCTCTATTCGCGATTGAACAAGATCGAGAGTCCGGGCGCGGGTTATATCCATTTCCCGGCGGACGTTGACGACGAATTTTTCGCGCAGTTGACCGCCGAGCAGGTTTTGACGAAGTACCGCCGGGGCCGCCCGGTTCGGGAATGGCACGCGCGCCGCGAGCGCAATGAGGCGCTCGATTGCTTTGTGTATTCCTATGCGGCAATGATTGGTCGGGGCGTCGATCTCGACAAGCGCGCGGCGGGACATGCGGACGCCGCCGAAGAAAAAAAACCCCGGCGAAGGCCGGGGCGTAGTCGGGGAGGTTTTGCGAAAAACTGGTAGCGTTTTATTCGCTCGCGGCCAGCCGGTCAAGGTTAAGCCACAAGCCCCGATCTGCTAGTTCGCAAAATCCGTGATCTGGCTGGCCGGGGTTGGGGTTATTTCGCAATCTTGGCGATTTCCTCTCGGGCCAGATCGCGCACGCTGCGCAGCGCGACGGATTGCAGTTCGCAAGCCTCACGAACGGTTTTGACTTGGGCGCTTTGGACGATCTCGTTTTCGCCGACGATCACGAAGCCAGAAACGCGGCGAGCGAAAGACAGGTGCGACAATAATTCGGTCGTGTTCTCGATAACAGACTTGAAGGCGGCGGCGGCGTCGAAGTTGATTGCGTTCGTCATTTGATTGTCTCCGGTTGGTTGGTTGGAGCCGGGGCCGAAGCCCCGGCGGGTTGCTAGATTTTGTCGAAGATCGCGCAGTTTGAGAAATTCCCGAGGACGCGGGTCGTGTATTCCGCGCCGTCGATTGTGACGATATCGCCGTCGACGACCTGCCCTTGCTCGGCGAGGCGCTTGCGCTCGGCGCGATCCGCGTCCGAATACTCGCTTCGGATTGATGAACCGGAATTCATAGCCCAAAAAATTCCGTCGCCCGCTGTTTCGTAGTCTTGGCGTAGCGTAACCTTAATCGCGGCGAGGGTGTCGGAGTTGCGGCGGGCGGGAACCAAAATCTCGAATGATTTGGTTGTGTCGAAGTTGTCAGTGGTGATTTCAAGGTTTGTCATTTGATTGTCTCCGGTTGGTTTGTTTCAGCGTATGTCTATTTTATATAGACAAGGGTTCACCGGGTCAACCCGTTTAAACGCTATTCGATATCTTTTTTTTTAAGGTGGCGGCCAGCCTTGCGCGGGGCGAGTCTGGCGAAAATCAACCGCACTTTATCGAGGGTCGCACATGACGACGAAACTTTTCACCGCCGAGACGGACAACGCCGCGACGTCGGCGGGCGTTGATGTGGTTCACGTTACCGGGACGCTTTACGCTTTCGGCACGTTCGACTCCGCAACGGTCAAACTGCAAGCCAGCCCGGACGGCGGCTCGACTTGGCTTGACGTGACCGACGCAAGTTTTACCGACGCCGGTATGCTTCGGCTCAATTTCGCAGCGACACAAATCCGAGCGGATATTTCGGGCGGCGGCGCGGACACCATTTCTTTCTGGATTCTTTAATGGTCGGGCGACCGTCTTATTTTGCGCTCGACAACGTCGCCGACGGAATCGAGTTCGGTCGTTTCATTGCGGGCGGCGCGCCGTATGACTTCACTCTCGAGTCTCTCAGCTAGGGCCGCCGAAAATGTCAACGCCGACCATACCGACAACCGAACCGATTGAGTTTTTCGCTGGCGACCGCTTGCGATGGACTCGCGAGTTGTCGGATTGGTCGGCGGACGACTCTTTCGTTCTTTCCTATTATCTGATTTTGCAAGCGGCGACGTCGGCGAAAATCACGATCACCTCGACCGGCTCCGGCACGACGCACACCGTTGACGAAGCGAAGGCCACGACGGCGGCCTATTCGCCAGGCATTTATTCGTGGCAAGCCGTGGTTGACGACGGGACAACGCGTTGCGTTATTGATAAGGGGTCCGTTCGTGTCTGGCCGGACTTCGCCGCCGCCGCCGCTTCCGACCAGCGTTCGCACGCGAAGAAAGTTCTCGACGCTATCGAGTCAGTTCTGGAACAGCGCGCGACTCAAGATCAAATGTCCTATTCCATCGCGGGCCGCCAATTGAGCCGCACGCCGATTCCCGATCTTATCGTTTTACGCGATAAATACAAATCCGAGGTTGCGCTAGAAATCCGAAAAGAGCGGATCGCAAACGGACTCGGTCACGGCGGGAAGGTTCTCACAAGGTTCTGATATGGCAATTCGCGACCTGTTTAAACGCTCCGAGACACCGCCGCCCGCGCGCCGCGCGCCGCGATTCCGTGCGGGCTATGACGCCGGCAAGGTTGACCGTCTAACTCAATCGTGGGGCGTCTCGATCACGTCGCCGGACTCCGACCTCGAACGCCAGTTGCGCCCGTTGCGCGCACGCTCGCGCGATCTCGCGGCGAACAACGATCACATGAGCCGTTTCCTGCACATGGTCGGCGACAATGTGATCGGCCCGCGCGGCGTTCAATTTCAAGCCCGGTCCCGCAATCTCGACGGATCGCTCGACAAGCCTGCGAACGATCAGATTGAAACGGCCTTTAAAAAATGGGGCCGGTTCTCGGTTCCGACGATGGAAGGCGGACTCGATTGGATCGGACTGCAGACTCTCGCGATCCAGACGGTCGCGCGCGACGGCGAGTTTATCGCCCGCGAGATCACCGGGCGGGCCGCCGGAAATGAATTCGGCTACGCATTGCAGTTGCTCGAAGCGGATTTTCTCGACGAAGATTTGCGGGATCATCCTTTGAGCAACGGGAACAATATTCGAATGGGCGTCGAGCGGAATTCGTATGGCCGCCCGGTCGCGTACTGGTTTCGCACCAAACATCCCGGCGATCATACATATAACGTCGGCGCGAAAGACTATGAGCGAGTCACCGCCGACAAGGTGATTCACTTGTTCGTCGTCAAGCGCCCCGGACAGTCGCGCGGCGTGCCTTGGGCGCATACCGCAATGAAGCGAATGAACATGCTCGGCGGATATGAGGAGGCCGAACTTGTAGCGGCGCGCGTGGCGGCTTCGAAAATGGGCTTTTTTACGTCGCCAGACGGCGAGGGCTTCGGCGACGACACGGACGAAAACGGGAATTTTATTCAAGACGCCGACGCGGGAACGTTCGAGGTCTTGCCCGACGGTTATGATTTCAAGCAATTCGACCCGCAACACCCGACATCGGCGTTCGCTGATTTCGAAAAAGCGGTCTTGCGCGGGATCGCGTCGGGGCTTGGCGTGTCCTACAATTCGCTCGCAAACGATTTGCAAGGCGTGAACTTTTCAAGCCTTCGGCATGGTCTGGCCGCCGAGCGGGACAACTGGCAAAGCGTGCAGGCGTGGATGGTCGCGGCTTTTCACGACCGCGTTTTTCGGGGCTGGCTAAAAATGGCGCTCACGTCGGGCGTGTTGAATCCGTTGCCGTTCCTAAAGCATGAGAAATTTTCCGCCGTCGAATGGCAGCCGCGCGGCTGGCCAGCCGTTGATCCTACGAAAGAGGTGGCGGCCAATGCGGCGGCGGTTGAACTTAAGGTTAAATCGCGAACCGAAATCGCAGCGGAAAGCGGTCGGGACTTCCGAGACACGCTCGCTCAGATTGCGGAAGAAGAAAAAATGATCGAGGAGTCAGGGATCAAAAGCCCGGCTCCGGCAGAACCGAAGGGCAAGCAGAATGCCGAAGACGACGAAGACGACGAAGACGACCCCGGCAAACCGGACGATTGAGACTCCGAACCTTTATCGGTCGGCGGAAATCGTTTCGGTCAATCGTGAGGACTCCGAGTCCGGCGAGATTAAACGCACGTTCGAACTTTCGTTCGCGAGCGAGGCCGCCGAGGTCGAGCGATATTTCGGTTTCGAAATTCTCGGGCATGATCCCGGCGAGGTCCGAATGGATTTCCTCGCTGGCGGGTCGGCCCCGTTACTTATGGATCACGACCGGCTAGATCAGGTCGGCGTGATCGAATCCGCAAGCATTGGTGATGGCCGGGGACGCGCCGTTGTGCGCTTTGGAAAAAGCGTGCGCGCCAGTGAAATTGCAACCGACGTTGAAGACGGAATTCGGTCAAACGTTTCCGTCGGATACCGAGTCCATGAAATGACTCTCACGGAACAGCGCGACGGGGATTCCGTTTACCGCGTTACCGATTGGGAGCCTTTCGAAATCTCGGTCGTTTCGGTTCCCGCAGACTCTAGCGTCGGCGTCGCTCGCGACGGCGAGGCAAAAACTATCACCAAAATCAAACAAAAGGAGTCCGGCACCATGCCAGACAATATCGAAAAGACCGAGGAAGTTCGCTCGGCACCCGCCGCCCCGGTTGCGGCCAAGCCCGTTGATCTCGACGCAATCCGCCGCGAGGCTCGCGCCGACGAAACGAAGCGCGTCACTGAAGTTATGGCGCTCGGCGAGGCGCACCGCATGACGGACGCCGCGACGAAGTTTGTGAATGACGGAAAAAGCGTTTCCGAATTTCGCGAATTCGTTCTCGACAACCTCGACAAGCCGGAGGGCAGCGTATTCACCGCCGCCGCCGATCCGTCTATCGGTCTAACGGACAAGGAAGCGCGTTCATTCTCTTTCTTGAAGGCAATGCGCGCTCAGGCATACCCGAGCGACCGGGGCGCTCAGGAAGCCGCCGCGTTCGAGCGTGAGGCCAGCGCCGCCGCTGCAAAAATTATGGGTCGCGATCCGCAGGGGATTTTCGTTCCCGTTGACGTCGTGCGCGTTGCACCGGAAGGCGCACGCGATCTCACGGTCGGCGCTCCGACCGGCGGCGGCAACTTGGTTGCAACCGAGTTGCAGCCGGGTTCGTTCATTGAGTTGCTTCGCAACAAGATGGCGCTTGCCGGGCTTGGTGCGACTGTTCTTTCCGGCCTGAATGGTGATATCGCCATTCCGCGCCAGACGGGCGGCGCAACCGGCTACTGGATCGCGGAAAACGCGGCCCCGTCGGAAAGCCAGCAGACGGTTGGGCAGGTCACTTTGACGCCGAAGACCGTTGCGGCGTACACGGACTATTCTCGCAAGCTGATGATGCAGTCGAGCATTGACGTTGAGAATTTCGTCCGCGCCGACCTGGCAACCGTTCTGGCCTTGACGCTGGATTATGCCGGGCTTTACGGCTCGGGGTCTTCCGGCCAGCCGACCGGCGTTCTCAACACCGCCGGGATTGGCAACCCGACCGACTTCGCCGGGGCAATCCCGACCTATGCCGAGGTTGTGGCAATGGAAACGGAAGTCGCAACCGCGAACGCCGATATCGGCTCGACCGCCTATATCTGCGAAGCCGGTTTGCGTGGCGGCCTGAAAACGACCGAAAAGGCTTCCGGGACGGCTCAGTTCGTGTGGGAACAGGGCAACACCTTGAACGGCTATCCCGCCGTTGTCTCGAATCAGGTCGTTTCCGGCGATCTGTTTTTTGGTGTTTGGTCGCAGTTGATTATGGGCATGTGGGGCGGACTCGACCTTACAGCGGACCCGTACACCAACAGCACGACCGGCGCGGTTCGTATCGTTGCGATGCAGTCTTGCGATATTGCGGTTCGTCACGCCGCCGCGTTCGCGCACAATAACGACGGCTAATCCTAACGGGTTGCTGATTTAGGTTGCGGCGGGGTTTTCCCCGCCGTAACTTTTTTATGAAACAAGGGGAATCACAATGCGGCTTGAAATCATTCGCGGCACGGTTTGCGACGGGAAAAAAGTAAAACCCGGCGACGTCGTCAACACGACAAAAGAAACCGCGCTGATTCTGATTTCGAACAGCAAAGCGATTTTGCTTGATGATCCCGTCGATGTCGTCGGGCTTGATACACAATCCGCCGCCGCGCTCGTTTCCGGGCCGGGCGACGAAGACGCGCAGCCGGTTGAACCGAAGGCCGCGCCGAAACGTCGAGGGCGCAAAGCAAAGGACTCCTCGAAATGAATCTACAATCTATGATCGGCAATCTTTCGATTGTTGAAACTCTCGCGCCCGCTCGCAAGACGGCTTCCGAAAATGGCTCGGCGATTGATACGTCGGACTACACCGGGACCGCGAAATTCGTTCTCGTTTCGAGCGCGGGCGGCGGCACGTCTCCGACGCTCAACGTCAAGGTTCAAACTTCCGCCGACGGCTCGACCGGATGGGCGGACGTGTCCGGCGCGGCGTTTACGCAATTAACCGACGCCGCCGACGTGACGGATTCAATCGACGTCGATATCGACAATGTGAGCGTGTTCGTTCGTGTCGTGACGACAATCGGCGGGACGTCTCCGACGTTCGATTGCAGCGTTACAATGGTCGCTCTCGCGCAGACGATCTAGGCTCGCGCCTTGCCTATTGAAACAGAACTCGACCGAGCCGCGTTCGTCAACTCCGACGAATTCGGCTCGGTTTGTACTTTCGACGGCGGCTCGATCTCCGGCGTTTTCGATAATGGATTCGTGCAGGTGCAAGACGAAACCGGGGCCGTGATCGGAACGGAATCTCTTTCGCCGTCGTTTACTTGCCGGACGTCGGACGTCTCCGGCGCGGCTCACGGAAGCGTGTTTGTGATCGGCGGGGTCACTTATAAGGCGCGGTCTATACAGCCGGACGGCGTCGGCATGACGATGATCGAGTTAGAGGCGCAGCCGTGAGCCATGTTCGCCAACAGATACGCGAAGCGTTCGTGACGGCGCTCACTGGCCTTTCTGCGACCGGCGCAAGCGTGTTCGGGTCGAGGTTGTACGATCTCGAAGCCGCCGACCTACCGGCATTGCTGATCTATTCTCTTTCCGAGGAAAGTGTGCCGGATACCGTCACTATTCCGCGCGGCGTTTCCCGCGAATTGAGCGTTATTGTCGAGGCTCGCGCGAAAGGCGTTTCGGGAGTCGACGACACGCTCGACACCATTTGCGCCGAGGTTGAAAACGCAATCGGGGCCGACCCAACTTTAAGTGGCGGCGCGCAGGATGTTTACCTAGTTTCAACTGAAATTGTGTTCGATACCGAGGGCGACACGCCGCACGCACAAGCGGCCATGACGTTCGCGGTTTCTTATCGGACAAGAGAAACGGACGCGGAGTCAGCAATATGAAAATGTACTTAGACGGGCCGACCGGCCTTAAATCCGTTGACGTTCATCCGTCGCAGATCGAAACGATGATCGCTCGCGGCTATTCCATCGACAAGCCGAGCAAGCCGAAGGCGCTCGCATCAACAGCCGTGAAGGATACAGAGAATGGCGAATCATAAAGGCTCAGAGGGTTCGGTTAAAGTCGGATCAGACGCAATCGCAGAATTGAAAGAGTGGTCTTTCAATGAAACGGCGGACGTGATCGAAGATACCACGATGGGCGACGCCGCCCGCACTTTCCAGCCGAGCCTTACGGGCGCTTCCGGTTCATGCTCGGCCTTTTGGGATGAAACCAACACCGCCGGTCAGGGCGCTTTGACCGCCGGGGCCGCTGTGACTCTTAATATGTACCCCGAAGGCTCGGCCAGTACCGACGTTTATTTCACCGGGTCCGTGATTATCACGTCGATTGATCGCAGCGCGTCTTTCGATGGATATGTCGAGGTTTCGTTCGGGTGGACGGCAAACGGCGCGATCACTCAAGCCGCCGTCGCTTAGTCTGGCGCACCAATAATCCGCAACCAAGGAATCGAAGAAAATGGCCGAAGAATTTACGAAGGTACTCGAAGCCGCGACGACTCATTTTTCGTCGCGCGAAATCATTTCAATCGACGTTCCCGAATGGGAAACAACGGTATATTCGAAGCCGCTCACGCTCGGCGAAAAGCGGAAACTCTATCGCAATGCCGAGTCTTCCGATCTGGCAGTTTTCGCCGACGTCCTGATTATGAAGGCGGAAGACGAACACGGCGAAAAGATGTTTCGGATCGGCGACAAAAATACGTTGATGAATCGCGTTGATCCCGACGTTGTTACGAACGTCGGTTCGTTCATTCTTCGCTCGGGCGCAGAACTCGACGCGGCGGGAAACTAAGAGGCGACGCCGAACTCTATTTGATGTTCGCCGTCGCCCAAAGACTCGGGCTTCCATTTGATGACGTCGAAAATATGCCGATTGTATTGTTCCAATATTGGCTGGCTTTTTTTGAAGTCGAACACGAAAAAAGCGGGGTTTAAAAATGGCGACGGTCGCAAAAGCAAATCTCGATATTACAGCGACCAACAATACCCGCAAGGCGTTCGGCCAAGTTGATCGCTCTTTTGGCGCGATGAAAAAGTCGCTCGGCGGCGTCAAGGCCGCGCTCGGGCTTGCGTTCGGCGCGGCGGCCATTGCCGGGCTTGCGGTATTCGTCAAAAAGCAAATCGAAATCGGCGACGCCATTGCGAAGAACGCCGACAAGATCGGGATCACAACCGACGCTTTGCAGGAATGGCGGCACGCCGCCGACCTTGTGGGGGTCGAGCAGTCGAAACTCGACAACGCTCTCGAAGCGTTTTCGAAGCGGCTCGGCGAGGTCCGCGTCGGGACCGGCGCGCTATCAACGTTTTTGGTGAAGTACGATAAAGACCTTTTGTCGAGCCTGAAATCTGCAAAATCGACAAGTGAGGCGCTCGACATTTATACGCGCGCAATGGCGGCGGCGGGTAAAGGTGCTGACCTCGCCGCGCTATCGGCGGCGGGCTTTGGTCGTGCGGCTGGCGTTCAAATGGGCTTGCTTGTTAAGAACGGGCGCGAAGAATTGCAGAAAATGCGCGAGGAAGCGCACCGGCTCGGCCTTGTGATCGACGAAGACTTGTTGCGCGGCGCGGAAGGCGCAAACGACGAATTGACTCGGCTCGGAAAGATTTTGTCGGTCACTGTTACGAAGGCCGTTCTTGAGCACGCGGACGCAATCGCTGCGATGGCGCGCGGCCTGATCGACCTTATCCCGAAAGTTTCGGAATATTTGAAGGCTTGGGGGATCATGGACTCGACTCCCGCCGATGAAGTGGCGCGGCTGACTGGCGAGATCGACACTCTCACGGCGACTCTAAAAACGTTCCCCGGCTGGTTTCTTACGACCGGCACGCCGGAGATTCAAAGGCTGATAGATCAGCGACAGGAACTTGTTCGCTTGCGTTCTGAAATTCAGAAAAATTTCGAGACGATCAAAAAGGGCCAAAAGGAAACCGGAACAACGCCGGGCGGCGCTCCGGCTTCAGGGCCGACGCAAGAGGAAATTAACCGCTCGATGGCGCAGCCGCAATTCGGCCCCGAGGGTTCGCTTTTCCCGTCAAAGGCCGACATGCAGGGCATGATGGACGAAGAACTCGCCGAGATAAACGAAAAGCGGTTGCGTGAATTTGAACTCGGCGCGAGCCGGGTCGCAGGTGTGCAAGACGCATTGCGTCAAAAACGCGAGGCGCACGCGGCCATGATCGAGAAAGAAACAGCCGCTCAGGAAAATTTATCGTCAACCCTGATGAATACCGGCGTCGATTCATTGACGGCGCTCGCGAACGGCTATGGCGATTTGAAGTCGGTCGCAATCGACGCGCTCGGCGCTATCGTCAAGGCAACAATCGAGTATATGACTCAAACCTCGAAGATGGGCGGAAGCGGCGGCGGCGGCATTTTCGGTATGCTCGCGAATTTCGGAATGGCCGGGATCGGGTCGCTATTCGGCGGCGGGTCGTCGGCTATGTTTTCCGGTTCGGCGGGTTACGGGTCGAGCGGCTCGGCGGGCTTTCACGGATCGGACTTCGGCGGGTTCCGGGCCGAGGGCGGCCCGACCATGCCAGGAAAGTCTTACGTCGTAGGCGAAAACGGCCCGGAGCTTTGGTCGCCGAATTCCGCCGGTCACGTCACGCCGAACGGCGGCGGCGCTGGCGGCGTGACAATCAACCAGACGGTCAACATTCACCCGGACGTGAGCGCGATTGCGCGGCAAGAAATGCTCTCAATGTTGCCAATGGTAAAGCAAGCCGCCGCCGGGGCGGTCGTCGATGGCCGCAATCGCGCCGGGGCGTCGTATTTCGGCGGTAAATCATAATGACGATATCTTATCCTCTCGCGTTTCCTTCGACCTCGCGCGGCGGCGTCGCCACGATCCGGCTTTCGATGCAATCGGCGGTCGGAAAATCAGAGTCGCCGTTTACATTTCAGCAGCAAATTCAACAGCACTTCGGCGCTAAATGGGCGGCGGATATCGGACTCGCGCCGATGAAGCGGGCCGAGGCCGAGACCTGGATTTCGTTTCTTTTGAAGCTAAAGGGAATGTACGGGACTTTTCTCATGGGGCCGGGGCCGTATGGCGCCGCACCGCTCGGAACGCCAACAGGGACTCCGGTTCTCGACGGCACGCACGCCGTTCGGGCCGAGGTCATTTCGTTGCGCGGCATGACACCGAGCGCCGCCGACAATTTCCGCGAGTCCGATTATATCCAGTTGGGAACCGGGGCTAGTTCGCGCCTGCATCGAATCCTTGAGGTCGTGGACGCCGACGGATCGGGCGAGGCCGCGAATATTGCGATTTACCCGCACTTGCGCGCGGCTTACTCCGACGGCGCTTCCGTTGTGTCGTCTAGCCCTGTCGGTCTTTTCCGGCTGGCGACAAATCTCACGGATTGGTCGGTTGATGTTGCTTCGGCGTACGGGATCAACTTCACCGCGACAGAGGTGATTTGATGGCGCGCAACACGACGACGGCGACCAACACCGAACTCACGAAGACCGGCGCGGACCCGCAGCGGCTCGCATTGCTGGCGAAGGCCGAACTCACGTCGGGAGATTTGAATCTTTGGGCGGGCGTCGGCGATATCGTATGGAACGGCGACACCTATACGGGCGCGGGCGATTTGCTGGCCGTCTCCGAGATCGAGGAAACCGAAGAAATTCGCGCGGCTGGCGTGACAGTGACTCTATCCGGTTTGACGACCGAGATTCTTAGCGTGGCGTTGTCCGAAGATTATCAGGGTCGCCCGCTGACAATCTATCTCGCGTTCTTCGACGCGGCGGGCGCGATTATTGCCGACCCGGTCACGGTATTTTCCGGGCGGCTCGACGTTATGCGGCTCGACGCTTCGGCGGAAACCTTCAATATAACGGCGTCGGCGGAAAATGAATTGATCTCTTTGGAGCGACCGATTCAGCGCCGTTACACGCCGGAAGATCAAAAGGAAATCTATTCCGGCGACACGTTTTTCGATTTTAACGCGGTTCTACAAGATCAAGAGATCAAGCTAGGACGTAATTAAATGGCCCGGCTCGAAGGATGGGAAGACCGTTTAAACAAGGCAATTAAAGAGCGCGCCGATAAGCCGCGAGTATGGGGCCGAACCGATTGCGCCCTTACGGTTGCGAGTTTTGTCGAGGCGCAAACGGGGCGCGACCCGGCGGCGTTTTATTTTCGCGGGAAGTACATGACGGAGTCAGGCGCGGCGCGCAGAATGAAAAAGTTTTGCCGCGGCGGGATCGCCGAGGTTGCCGAGAAAATCGCAGCCGCGCACCGCTGGCCGGAAATAGAGCCAGCGTTCGCGCAGCGTGGCGACGTTGTTTTGCACAACTCGGCCCCGGCTATGGCTCTCGGGGTCGTCTCCATGAACGGCCCGACCGCTCTTTTTGTCGGCGCCGATTCATTGATCCCGATTCCGTTATCGCAATGCGTTCGAGCTTGGAGTCTTGGTTAGATGGCTGACTCACTTATCCCGGCGCTCTTGAGCGCAGGCACGGCATTCGTGGCTTCCGGGGGTAATCCGTACGTCGCGGCGTTCGCGTTTGCGGCGACACTGGCGACCGGATTCATATCTCAGGCATTGGCGGACAAGCCGGAAGCGCCGGACTTTACGCCGTTCTCGACGCGCGCACAAAATCGGACGTCCTCGATCCGGCAACCGATAACGTCACGACGGGTATTCTATGGCGTCGGCGAGTTGTCGGGGCCGCTCACGTTCTACGAGGCGACCGAAGAAAACCGCTATCACCATATGGTTATCACGCTTTGCGAGGGGCCAATCGAGGGCTTTCTAGGGTTCTGGATCGACGGCGAGCCGGTCGCGCTCGAAGACATCGACGCCGACGGCGACGTGACGGCGGGGAAGTATGCCGACAAACTCCGAATTCGCTCGCACACTGGCGAAACAACTCAAGTCGCCGACACATTCTTGACCGCCGCGACGTCGGCGGACTCGAACTTCCGGGGCCGAGGCGTCGCTTACATTTATGTCCGCGTCGATTGGGATCAAGATGTATTCCCGCGCGGGCTTCCCGATGTTAGCGCGACGATCAAGGGGAAAAAAGTTCACGATCCGCGCACGGCGACGACGGTATTTTCGGACGCCGCCGCTTTGGCCGTTCGAGATTTTCTCAGTTCGAGCAATTCGACCGGGTATGGAATGGGGCTGGCCGCCGCGCGGCTCGACGACACATATTTTCAAAGCGAGGCGAACGTTTGCGAAGAATATGTGACGACGAAAGACTCCCCCGTCACTTTGACTGAAGTTGACGCCAGCACCGACGAACTAGAGATCACGGAAGACGTCGCGCCGCACCAATTCGGCGACCGGGGGCAGTTCACGACAGCGGGGACGCTACCCGCCGGGCTTTCGCTGGCGACCGACTATTTTATCGACGTCACGCGCGAAGGGCCGGACACGCAAAAATTTAAGGTCGCGACGTCTCGGGCGAATTTGCTCGCCGGAACATATGTTGATATTACCGACACCGGATCGGGGACTCATACGTTCACGAAAAAAGCGGAACCGCGATACGTTGTTTCGGGCTTGCTCGAAACCGATAACGACCCGCAAAAAATTCTGACAGAACTTAAGGGCGCGATGGCGGGTCACGTCATAATCACGGGCGGAATCTGGCGCCCGATAGCGGGCCGGTATGTGACGCCGACGCTCACGTTCGACGAAGACGATTTGCGCGGCCCTATCAGTCTTGAGACGAAGCTATCGCGCCGGACACGTTTTAATGCGGTCAAAGGCGTGTTCGTGTCGCCGGTCAACAATTCGCAACCGCAGGATTACCCGCCGGTAACGGACTCGACCTATGAAACCGCCGACGGGTTCCGCATATGGCGCGAACTCGATCACGCTTACACGTCGCGCGCATCGGCTTGCCAGCGGTTGTCTAAGATCGAACTCGCCAAGGCAAGGCGCGAGTTTTCGTTTACGGTTCCGGTATCGCTGGCGGCTATGCAACTAGTCGCGGGCGATACGGTTCAATTCACCATCGCGTCGCTTGGTTGGTCGTCGAAAGTTTTCGAGGTCGTCGAATGGCGCTTTATTGCTGGCGAGAATTCCGGCAACTCGAAAGTTATGATGTGTGCGCTTTCGCTTCGCGAATATGACTCGGACATTTACACATGGGCGTCGGCGAGCGACGAAACGACCCCGGCCCCGGCCAGTAAAACCAATCTTCCGAATCCTTGGACCGTTCCCGCGCCGACAACCTTCGCGCTCACGACCGACTCCTTTATTTCGGACGCGGGTGAAACTGTTTCTCGCATTAAGGCATCATGGGTTGCGCCCGCTGATTATTTGGTTGTGAAAAACGGCGGGATTGAATTGCAGTTTAAACGATCCGCCGATTCAACTTGGGAGCCGTCGTTTTCGGTCGCCGGATCGGAATTGAGCGCGTTCGTTCCCGGCGTTGAAAATGACACGAATTACGACGTTCGAATTCGGGCCGTGAATCACCTTGGCGTTCGGTCGTCTTTCCAGACGACAACGAACTTCAAGGTCGGCGCTTTAAGTGGCGGCGCGAATTCGCAACGTGATTATGGGGCTGTAACGGAGTCAATCGTCTCGAATTATGCTCGCGGCGGCGTGACGGCGGCGCACGATAAGCAACTTGATTATGAGGGAGTCACCTAATGGCGACGGAAGTACAGTTTCGAGACGGCACAACCGCCGAGGTCAATGCGTTCACCGGGGCGGACTCCGAGGCCGTAATCGACAAGACGTTGCACCGCTGGCACATTCACGACGCGACCAAGGCGGGCGGCTGGCCGGTTCCGAACGCTCAGGACGCGGCTTACAATTCTTTCCGGTCTTGCACCGCTGGCGGCACCGCAAACGCGCTCACTGGCTCGCTGGCGTTCACGACGGCGGCTCTCACTGATCTAATGAGTGTCATTATCGAGACTCCGAGCGCGAACACCGGCGCGGTTACGTTCAATCTTGATTCTCACGGGGCGAAAGACGTCAAAAAAATTGACGGGTCGGCGCTCGAATCTGGCGACCTTGTCGCTAATGGAATCTATGAACTCGTTTATTCTGCAACGCTCGACGATTGGGTTCTAGTCGGCGGCGGCGGCGGCGGCGGCGGTGGCGGTGCGTTGCAGCGCGTTACCGATTATTACACGACGAAGAGTTCGCACACGACGACGATTCCGATTGACACGTCAATCCCGCAAATCACCGAAGGCGAGCAAATTATGAGCGCCGCGATTACGCCGAAGTCGGCAAGCTCGACTCTGGCGATTCGCATTAGCGTTCCGGTTACAGGCTCGGCGATCGCGCATATGGTAGTTGCGTTATTCGTTGACAGTACCGCGAATGCAATTGCGTCGGGTTGGCATACCAAAACCTCTAGCAGCGACGCTTTTTTGATGTTCCTAGAAACGGAAATTTCAAACGCCAGTTTGACCGCGCGAACATACAAGGTTAGAATTGGCTCGCATTCCGGCACAGCATACGTTAACGGCGGGGCGCCGGGCTATTACGGCGGCACGGCGGGGGCCATGATGATAATCGAGGAATATGCTTAATGGCGAATTTAACGGTTTTGCAAAGGGCGGTTTTTGCGGACGCGCTCGAATGGCAATACGGCCCGGTTGCGTCGTGCAACCTTGACGCCTGCACGATTACCGTTTGGAATCACCCGACGTTGAAAAAGCCGACCGAGGCGCAAATAAAGGCCGTCCTGAATAAGTATCAGGCGGAAGAATTGCCGCGACGGGCCGTCATCGACGCAAACTCCCAGATCGACACCGCCGCAGAAGATGCGCGCGCCGCGTTCGTAACGGCCGGCCCGACGCAACAGGCTGTTTATTTGATGAAGGCCGCAGAAGCGGTCGCCGTTTCGGCCGGCGCTACCGGGAGCGCGGCCGAACACCCGATATTGGCCGCGTCTATCGGCATTGAAGTTCCGGACACCGGCGACGAGGCGGTCGATATCGCGGCAGTCGCGGTTGTGGTAATGGCAAAGCGGACTCAATGGCTACAGATTGCCGCAGCAATTGAAGGCAAACGGCTTGGCGCGAAATCCAAGATCGCCGCGCTATCCGACCCGCTCGACGCCGCCGCCGTTGCCGCTGTGGTTGAGGGAATTGCTTGGCCTAAACCTTAACTTGCGTCGCGACGTGCGAAAAAGGATTGTTTAACCATGAGCGATCATGCCGACGATAGAATTTCGGCCGTTGCCGACAACGTGAAGCTTCAGCTTGCATCCCGCCTTATGTCGGTTTTTGGTGTTCCGATTGCCGCCGCCGCGTTGGTTTTCGTTGCATCACAAATTCTCACGCTCAACACCGCAATCACCCGGATGGAAACGACCCTTGCCGAAGGCATTTTGCCGCGCCTAGCCATCGTTGAATTGGACATCAGGCGCATCGACGACGGTTTGACAGAACAAACCTCCGACAGCTTCACGAAGGCCGACGCGCGCGTTTTGGAGGCGCGTATCATTCAGCAAATCCAAAAGCTCGAAGCCGATCTCAGGGCCGTACGAAGCGAGTTAAAGAAGTGATCGACCCCAAACAGTTTCGCGATCTTGTAATTCGCCCGACGTTGATCGAAGTCGGTATGCACTCGACCGCCGCCGAAAACCTATTGCTCGGAACGGCGATCAAGGAATCGGGGCTTCGGTTTTTAAGGCAGCACGGCAACGGCCCGGCGCTCGGGGTTTATCAGATTGAACCGGCGACGCACGCCGACATATGGACGAACTATCTCAAATTCCGCCCCGAGTCTCGAATCCAGCGCCGCCCGGACTCGAGCCTTATCACCGATCTCGCTTATTCGACCGTGATTGCCCGGCTTGTCTATTGGCGGCGGCCCGAGCCAATGCCGGACGCCGACGACGTCGAGGGCTTGGGGGCGTATTGGAAGCAGCACTATAATACGCCGCTCGGCAAAGGGACTGCAGCCGGGTGGGTTCTCAAATTTCTGGAGTATTCAAAATGAGTTGGCTTGCGAAGATTGTCGGCGGCGGGCTTTCGGACCCGATTGATTCGGTCGGGAAAATTCTCGACAACCTAACAACGAACGACGAAGAACGCGCGGCGGGCGCGGCCATTATGGCGCGCATAAAGCAGGAACCGGCGCTCGCGCAGGTCGCCCTCAATAAGATCGAGGCGGCTCACCGCTCGATTTTCGTCGCCGGTTGGCGTCCGTTTATCGGCTGGATATCGGGTCTCGGGCTGGCCGCGTATTTTCTACCGCAATTTATTCTCGGCGCGTGGGTCTGGGTTCGGGCCGTGAACCATGTTCTCGAAACGGTAACAATAGACGCCGGAAATATTTTGTCGGTTATTCCGCCTTATCCGGTCGACGGCTCAGAGTTGCTTGAGCTTGTCGTTGCTATGCTAGGGCTTGGCTTACTACGCACGGTCGAGAAGATCAACGGGAAGGCGAAATGAGCGCGCCCGACAAGGGGCTGAAGGAATTCGCGACGGCGCGGCAATGGGAAGTCTACGCGGCGGTTTGTGAGGGCGGTTCATTTTCGGCGGCGGCGCGCGATCTCGGTATTTCTCGGCAAAGCGTCACAAAGTTACATCAGGCGATATTCGTAAAGGCCGCGCGCCGAGGATACTCTCCGGCGCACGATATGACGGCCCCGGTCGCGGACGGCTTCAAACTCGCCAGACATTCACAGTATTACGACGGCAATGGCAACCCCGCGAATAAATGGGTGATCGCTACGCCGGACACCGAGCGCGCCGCAATATTGCGCGAAGCCGTCGCCGAGGCGCTCGCGTGCGAGGTTGTGAAGGTTGAGCCGACCCCGGCCCCGGCGACGGTATTGCAGGACTTGCTAAATACCTACGTTGTGACTGATTTCCATCTTGGAATGCTGGCATGGGATAAAGTCTCGGGCGCGCCTTGGTCGCTCAAGATCGGCTCGAAGGTCTTGCGCGATTGCTTCCGGGCTATGCTCGAAGCGTCGCCAGCCGCCGCCGTGGGGCTTCTGGCGCAGTTGGGGGATTTCCTTCACTCGGATTCCTTAAGGGCCGTCACGCCGCGCCACGGTCACATTTTAGACCAAGGGAACTTGTTCGAGGAAATCGCAGCCGAGGCGGCGCACTTGTTGCGCGATCTGGTTTTGATGGCGCTCGAAAAACACGACCGAGTCCACGTCATTATGGCCGAGGGAAATCACGACGAAGCGTCGTCGGTCTGGCTTCGAACCATTTTCAAAATGGTATTCGCCGACGAACCTAGAGTCACGGTCGATACCTCTCCGGTTCCTTATTACGTCTATCAGCACGGCGAGGTTATGCTTGCGTATCACCACGGACACCTGAAAACGCCATCCGGCCTTCCCGGCCAGTTTGCGGCGCAGTTCCCGAGCGAATGGGGTGCGAGCAAACATCGGTACGGCAATGCCGGGCATATGCACTCGCGCGAGGTCTTCGAGCGCGACGGGATGCAAGTTACGCAACACCCGACACTAGCGCCGCGCGATAATTACGCCGTGCGCGGCGGCTGGCATTCGGATCGCTCGGCGTCGAGCGAAACGTTTCACAAAAAATTCGGGCGAATTGGCGAGGTCCAGATTAACCCCGCCATGTTCGCCCCTGTTTAAACGGCATTTGATCTCTTTCGGACGGTTCCGCTTTTTGTAAGCGTGTCCTGAAGCGCGAGCGCCGCCGCGATCTTCGGTTTCTTTTCTTCGGCGGTGGCTACGCTTAGACCATAACTTGATTGTGTTCCGGGCAAATCGGGCCGTGGAGAATGTCGAGCCATGTCAACCTGTTTAAACGGATTAAATCAAAATAATTTCAGCGCCTTTTCCGTCGCTTTTGCGCGCTCGCTTTTGTTCTTCGCGGCCATGAGGTTGGCGAGCGCGCCGAGCGCACCGCATAGCGCGATGGTGATCGCCGGGACATTGCGCCGCCCGGCTTCCCATGATTTCACGGCGGACACGGAA
>Ga0208646_1000691_pt1 | contig 20107 bp, 20 predicted proteins | sample AntAceMetag02UK8_FD_184762 | JGI IMG/M metagenome (GOLD analysis project Ga0208646, IMG submission 184762) | Saline lake microbial communities from Ace Lake, Antarctica - Antarctic Ace Lake Metagenome 02UK8 (SPAdes) (version 2) | ecosystem: Environmental > Aquatic > Non-marine Saline and... | reverse complement strand
TTTTTTTGTTGATTTTATATCTAAAAACGTTTTTAATCAAAACAATTAAAAACTAAAAAGGGGAGTAAATAATGATGAAAAAAAAACTGCTTACAATAGTTCTTGCAGCTCTGGTAATGATACTTGATATGCCAATTTCAAACATGAGTGCGCAAGCTGATTCGCATAATAAGAAAGTGATTCAAGTTGTGACGCATGCAGGTTTTGGTGGCGGAACAGATGTAACTACTAGAATGATGCTATTAAGAGCTCGAAAAGATCTGAATCAAGATATGCAATTAGTAAATAAAAAAGGTGGTGGTGGTGCCGTATCTATGGACTACATGATGTCATTACCTGCTGATGGTCAGCATACTTTAACATGGACAACAGGTCATGCTGTTTCTATGGCTTTGGGAAAAACTAAAGTTAAGCTAAGTGATATGCAACCTTTAGCCAGAGGAACAGATGATCCTCAGTTATTTGTTGTTAGTTGCAAATCTAAATTTAAAGACGGAAAAACTTTTGTTGAGATGCAAAAGAGCAAGTCTTTTTCTTACGGAACGACGCACACAGGTGGAATTGATGATGTAAGTGCAATTGCTTTTACTAGAAAAGGAAAATTAAAAGATCCTAAAATCGTTGCTTATAAAGGTGTGGCTCCAATTAAAACAAACCTAATCAAGGGTGATATTGATGTTGGTGTTTTAAATTTAGGAGAAGCATTAACTGAAATCAACGAAGGTAAGCTTTGTGTTGCTGTAGTATTGGCTAAAAAAAGAATGGCTAAACTTGCAAAAGTTCCAACAGCTACTGAGCTGGGAATACCTGTTGCACTATCTACAGTTCGTGGATTTGTAACTAAAAAAGGTGTTTCAGCTGATAGAGCTAAAGAATTGGAAAATGGAATACTAAAAGCTATGGATCATAACTACTACAAAAATTTCTTAACTGAAATTGGTTTAGACCAAACTAGTGTTGTTGGTGCAGATGAATGGGGCAAGCAAATGGAAGATATGCTCAAAGAAATGACTGCTCAACTAAAAACATTAGGTTACATAAAATAAACTTAACTATATTTTTCCATGAATAAAGTTAAGAAACTCAAAAAGGGCAGATTAAATTCTGCCCTTTTCAGTTTGAACCCAGAATTTTTTTTATTATTATTTATATATCTATTTTGCATTGTTACTTACATGTCTTCTTTATATTTTGATGAGGTTCCTGCTATTTTAGTAAGAGGAATTCAACCAGCCACTTTCCCAAAAGGATTAATTATATTAATTGCCTTTCTAAACTCTATTCTAACGTATCTCTATTTTACAAAAAAAATAGTTTCTAATACGATTCTTCCAACTTTATTTTACAAGACTATTTTTGCTTTTTTTGTGTTTGTGCTAATATCTCATTTTGTAGATTTATTTCTTGCGCTAATATTTTTTTCTTTTTTAATTTCATATTGGTGGGGAGAAAAAAATATTATATTAATTTTATCTCTTTCTATTGTGTTTCCATTATTGGTGTTTGTCTTGTTTGAGACGGTTCTTGGACTAAGGTTTCCCGCTGGAATACTAACTAACCTTTACTATAATTAAATACTTATGACTGAAAACTTTCTTTATATGCTTGCACCTATAATGAGTAGTAAAATATTTTTAATTTTACTTTTAGGAACATTGTTTGGTTTAATCTTGGGGATTTTGCCAGGTCTAGGTCCTACTACTGGCGCTGCATTAGTACTACCTTTTACTATGACGCTAGAACCCCTTTCTGCAATTATTTTACTCACTTCTATTTATTGCGCAGGAACTTACGGAGGTGCTATCACTGCTATACTAATTAACACACCTGGTACACCTGCTGCTGCTGCAACTTGTTTTGATGGATACCCACTTGCGCAAAAAGGAGAGGCAGCACGAGCTTTGGGCATGGCTACTTTTGCTAGTGCTTTTGGAGGAATATTCAGTGTAATAGTTTTAATATTCTTTGCTCCAATTTTGGCAAATATTGCTTATGAATTTGGTCAGCCTGAATATTTTGCCTTAGCTATTTTTGGTCTAACCATGCTTGCTTCCATTGGAGAGGGAAGTCCGGTTAAAAATTTACTAGCTGGAACTTTTGGTATTTTACTGTCAACAGTAGGAAAAGACATAATGACCTCTGTTGATAGATTTACTTTTGGAGTTGGACAGCTAACAGAGGGAATTGGGTTTATCCCAGTTGTAGTTGGTCTTTTTGCAATAAGCGAAATGCTAGTTCAATCAACATTGACTAATCAAATTTTTAAAAGAGTTGCGATGAAGGCAGTGAAACTTCCTACTAAAGAAGATTTTAAATATTGTTTTAAAACAATTTTACGTTCGTCTGGAATTGGAACTTTTATTGGAATCTTGCCAGCAGAAGGTGGAACCGTTGCCTCGTTGATTGGATATGCAGAAGCCAAAAGGTGGTCTCAGAATCCAAGTAAATTTGGCAAAGGTGCAATAGATGGAATTGCAGGCGCAGAAACTGCGAACAATGCAGCTACAGGAGGAGCGATGGTTCCTACTCTTGCCTTGGGAATTCCAGGTAGCGCAACTACAGCTGTTATCTTAACGGGAATGATTATTCATGGGTTAAGACCAGGTCCAGATCTATTTAAAGAACAACCAGAGTTCTTGTATGGAATTTTTGGAGCAATGTTTTTTGCAAACATTTTATTTTTTATCATGGGATTTTTTGGAGCAAAATTATTTGCGAGAATCACCCTGATTCCAAGTAGATTATTGTGGCCAATGATTTTTGTGCTTTCTGTGTGTGGCACCTACTCTCTTAATCAATCTTTTTCTGATGTATTGTTGATGATGATTTTTGGAGTCATTGGTTTTGTTTTAAGAAAATTTAATTTTTCAGTTGTTCCAATTATTATTGGTTTAATTTTGGGTCAGCTAGTTGAGCTTACATTGCGACAATCTTTGGTAATTTTTGATGGAAATTATATGCTATTTTTCACAAGACCTATTGTGGTTACTTTTTTTGTACTGTCTATAATTGCGCTAAGTTTTCCATACTTAAAAAAAATTAAAAAGAAATGAAATATATTTATTTTAAAAAAAACACAAACTAAAAGGAGAAATATGAGGTTATTAAGGGTAGGAGAAACGGGTTATGAAAAGCCAGCTTTGCTATATGAGGGTAAAATAAAAAGTTTAGAAAAGCACATACTAGACTTAGATCCAACGACAATAAATTTTAATACTTTAGATAAATTAAAAAAAATTGACATATCAAAGCTTCCGGATATAGACTCTAATCAACGAATTGGACCTTGTATTAAAAATCCCGGAAAGTTTATTGCGATTGGGTTAAACTATTCAGATCATGCCGAAGAATCTGGTATGGCCATTCCTAAAGAGCCTATTATTTTTCATAAAGCTACCAGCTCTATTGTGGGTCCAAATGACAATGTGGTTATGCCAAAAGATTCTAAAAAACTTGATTGGGAAGTAGAAATTGGATTTGTTATTGGAAAAGAAGTAAAAAATATTACAGAACAAGAAGCCGCCGATTATATATTTGGATATTGTATTGTGAATGATGTTAGTGAAAGAGAGTGGCAAATAGAGAGGGGTGGCAACTGGACTAAGGGTAAATCGGGTGATACGTTTGGTCCAATTGGACCTTACCTGGTAACCAAAGAAGAAATTAAAGACGTTAATAATTTATCTCTTCGGTTAGATGTAAACGGGAAAAGGATGCAGACAGGCAATACAGATAAAATGATTTTTAACTTTAATTTTATTTTATCTTATTTAAGTAACTTTATGTCATTACAACCAGGAGATATTGTTACTACAGGAACACCGCCTGGAGTAGGAATGGGAATGAAGCCACCTGTTTATCTTAAAAGAGGAGACAAAATTACTCTAGAAGTGACGGGGCTAGGAATACAAAATCAAACGGTTATTTAGGAAAGGAAAAAATATGAATCAAATTAATTTAAAAAACAGAACTGCCATTGTTACTGGCGGTGCGCAGGGATTTGGACTTGCGATTACAGAGCGATTTTTACAATCTGGTGCGAACGTCATCATGTGGGATATTGATAAAAATACTAGTGACAAAGTTTTGAAAGAAAAAAACAATCCCCACCTTTCTGCTGCAGAAATCGATGTAACTAATTATGATCAAGTTTCTTCTGAAATTGATAAAATTTCTCAACAAACAAAAATTGACATCTTTGTAAATAATGCAGGCATCACAGGAAAGAATGCGACAGTTTGGGATTATCCTATAGATGAATGGAAGAAAGTTTTAGATTTAGATCTAAATGCAGTGTTTTATTGTTGTAAGGCAATAGCACCACACATGATTAAAAATAACTTTGGAAGAATTGTTAATATATCTTCAATTGCTGGTAAGGAAGGAAATCCAAATGCTAGTGCTTACAGTACTGCGAAAGCTGGTGTCATTGGATTGACTAAGTCATTGGGAAAAGAATTGGCTGACAAAAATATTGCAGTCAATTGTATTACCCCTGCGGCTGCAAAAACAAGAATTTTTGATCAAATGACTGAGGAGCATATTAATTATATGCTATCCAAAATTCCGAGGAATAGATTTGCTAAAGTTGAGGAGCTAGCCTCTCTTGTTGCTTGGCTCGCAAGTGAAGAAAATTCTTTTTCTACTGGTGCGGTATTTGACTTAAGTGGTGGAAGAGCAACTTACTAATATATAAAAAATATTATTTATATTTGTCTTCGATCTCATAGTATTCATTAAATCCTACAATGTCTCTCAGATCAGAGAATTTTGAAACATTGGTGTTGTAAATTTTATTCTTCATATTTTTTAATGATTCTTGCATTGTCTTAACTGAAGCACTCATTAAAGTTAAAGGAAAAACTGCAATTTTAAATCCAATATCTTCTAATTCATTTATTTCTAGCAAGGGTGTTTCTCCGTCCTCAATGAGGTTAATCATGTGATGGCCTGGAACTTCCTTGATAACTCTTTTCATATCTTCTTTAGATTTGATTGCTTCTACAAACAAAATATCAGCACCAAGTTCTGAAAATTTCTGCATTCTCTTGATTGCATCATCCAGCCCTCTGGTTGCAATAGCATCCGTTCTGGCCATGACTAAAATATCTTTATTATTCATTTTACTGGCATCTACTGCTGCTTTAATTCTAGAATTTGCCTCATCTGCTTCAACAACGTCTTTTCCTTTGGTATGACCACATTTTTTTGGCCACTTTTGATCTTCTATCATTACCGCTGCTGCTCCGGCATCCGCAAATCCTCTAACCGTTCTATAAACATTGACTGCATTTCCATAACCTGTGTCTCCATCAAAAATAATGGGGATAGAAGTAACGTTGCAAATATTTCTTACTTGCTCGGCCATTTCTGAAAAAGAAATTAATCCTGCATCTGGCATTCCTAGTTTTGTAGAAGAGACGGCAAATCCTGACATGAAGCCAACATTTAGCCCTTCTCTTTCTATTAGTTTTGCAGATAAAGCATCATAACAGCCTGGCATAACCACAATGCCCTTTTGATTTAATAAGCTCTTAAGCTTATCTGCTTTTGGTTTTGAATCTTGGGATGAAAATAATGTCATAATTTAAAAGGTATATACAATGCAATTGCTGGAAACCAATATACTAACAAAACTCCAAAAAGTATAATAAAAACAAAAGGTATAACGCCTTTTGCAATTTCAATCATTTTTGCATTTCCTATGGCTTGCAAAACATAAATGTTAAGTCCCACTGGAGGAGTAATTAATGCACACTCGATCATTAGAGTAAAAATAATTCCAAACCAAATTAAATCAATATTCATAGCTGCAATCGAAACTGCAAAAATAGGCATCATAATTAAAATCAGTGAAAGCGTTTCCATAATTAACCCCAGAACTAAAAGAGCTAAACAAACTACCAAAATAAAGATGCCTTGTTCTGAAATATTATTTACGATCATATTCGATAGATCTTGTGGAATTCGATAAAGAGAAATGGCTTTGCCAAAAATTTTTGCTCCAGCAACAATCAAGAAAATAGTCACTGTTGTTTTCATTGTGTCTAATCCAGCTTCAATAAAGCCTTTAAAATCCAATCTTCTTTTTGCCATCACATAAATAAATGAAATTAAAAAACCTATGCCTCCTGCCTCCGTGGGAGTCCAAATGCCAACGTAAATACCACCGAGAATAGTGGCGGACATTAACAAAATGGGAATTCCTTTTTTGGTATAAATAATTTTATCTTCTTTAGAAGTCTTAACTCTCTCCACTTCCTTATTAAAAAAAATTACATAAAAAATAGCAAAAATAATAAATAATAATGCAAGCATAATACCCGGTCCTATACCTGCTAGAAACATACTAAGAACCGATTCTTCTACTACAAAAGCATAAACGATCATCGGGATCGAAGGGGGGATTAAAATTCCAAGAGTTCCACCCGCTGCTAAAATTCCTAAGGTAAAATTTCTATGGTAGCCACGCTTAATCATGGCTGGAAAAGCAACGGTAGCAATAGTGGCCGCTGTAGCAACGGACGACCCTGACATTGCTGCAAAAATAGAGCATGAAATAATAGTTGCAATCGCAAGCCCTGCTGGCCAATGACCTACCCAAGCTTGAGCAAAATTAAATAAATCCTCTCCAATACCTGACTTTAATAAGATGTTCGACATCATCAAAAACATAGGAACTGCTAATAAAATAAAATTATCACCTACACTATAAAAAGTCTGAGGAATCATTAGTGGAGAAATGTCACCTAAGTACATCAACGCAAGGCCTAAAGCTCCAAGTCCAAAAGCAATAGGAATACCTAGAAATAAGAGAAAAAATAAACACAATACAATTAGAGTAATGGTCATGATCTAAAAAAATCTCTCGTATAAACAATAATTTCTAATAAAATTCTTAAAACGAAAAATGAAAAACACAAAGGTATGGCAAGTTCTGTCCAGAAAGCTGGTATATCAAGAATAGTAGAGCTGGTTCTGCCTCTTTCTAAAGAATCGTAAGCAATAACCCATCCATAATAAACAACTACTGAGCCAAAAATAATCATGACTATAAAAGAAATAAAATCTAATAATTTTTTACCCTCCTCACCGAGTCGGTCATAAACAAATGTAATTCTAATAAAATCTCTCTTATGAAAAGAATACATTAAAGCCAAATAGGTTGCCCAAATTTGTAAAAATCTTGAAATCTCATTTACCCAAATAGTAGGAGCATTAAACACGTATCGCGCAATCACCTCGAAAGAAATAATAAATCCTATGGAAATAAAAAGTAGCGAGGACAAGTATCCAGAATATTTTATGAGCTTATCTAGTGTGAACATAAATCAACAAACCCCGCACTGTTAACACAATACGGGGTTTATAATTTTAAATTAAAGTTTTCTAGCTGCTTGAACTAATTTGTCACCAACACCACCATTACCGCCTGTGTTTTTAATATAGTCAGTAATTACTGGTGCAGTTGCTTTTTTCAAAACGTCAACTTGAGCTTTTGTCAGTTTGACAATTTTCATTTTATTAGCTGCTGCTTCCTTGTAAGCTCTAGCTTCAATGTTAGCGATATCATCTCTAACAGCTTTTTCAGCTATTTTAGATGCTTCGTTAATTGCATCTCTTTGTTTTTTCGTCAAAGAGTTTAGCCATTTTTGATTTGCAACTAATAAAAACTCGATATCACCATGATTAGTTACAGTCGCTGTATCCATCACTTGATAAAGTTTTCTAGATTGAATACCTGAAGCTCCTGTCATACCAGCATCTACTGTTCCGCGCTGATAAGCTAAGTATTGTTCCGATCCAGAGATCACCACTGGCTTTCCACCTAGTGAAGTTACAAAAGCGCCTAAAGTTTTTCCAAATACCCTAATTTTTTTATTTTTATAATCGGATGGTTTGGTCATAGCTTGTCCTTTGGATAGCATGACTGCAAAACCATAAGCTTGGTAATACAAAGGCACAGCTCCTGTTTTGGCAATCGCTGGGTCTAAAATCGCACGAATAGCTGATCCTTGCTGAGTAGCTTTTCTAACTTTAGCTTCTGTATCAAATAAAAATGGCAAATCAAAAAGATCTACTTCTGGATTGGTTCCGGAAAATCTAGTTAATGACGCAACCCCAGCTTCAATTGCTCCAGTGCCTACAGCTTGTGGAACTTCTTTGTCTTTATAGAGCTGCGCAGAGTCATAGATTTCAACTTTAATGTCTGAACGTTGTTCGACTTCTTTTTTAAAAACTAATAGGTTTTGACCTAAGTGAGCTTTTAAAGGTAGCTGAAGAGTTATTCTCATTTTAGTTTCTGCAAAAACTGTAGATGCAAATAAAACTAAAATGAAACTTAATATTAGTTGTTTGATTGTTTTCATTAGTCCCCCGTTAATTAAAAATGGATATAACCTTACTTGAAATTAAAATACAAGAAAGATTATTTGTTCCAAGGATGGTCGGAATTGCCATTTATATTATACTTTTTAACAGCTGATATGAGCACTGATTTAGAAATTTTACCCTGGTCACAAAGAGCATCTAGAGCTGATATGACGATATGAAATCTATCTACCTCAAAAAATTTTCTTAAATTTTCTCTTGTATCACTTCTGCCAAAACCATCTGTCCCTAGAGCTATGAAAGCATTTGAAAGATAAGAGCTAATTAATTGAGGATAAGCTCTTGTATAATCACTGGTCGCAATGATTGGATCTTCATTATTAATTAAATTCTGAACAAAGCTTTTTTCTTTTTTTTCTGTTGCGCTCAATCTATTGGATCGCTCAATCTCTCTTGCTTGCTTTGCCAGCTCTGTAAAGCTGGTAATGCTAAAAACATTGCTTCCAATATCAAAATCTTCTTGTAAAATTTTTGCAGCCTCGATGCTTTCTCTTAAAATAGGACCTGATCCTAATAAATTAACGCTAACACTTCCTTTGCGTTGTTCAAACAGATAGCCTCCCTGTATTACCTTCTCTTCTATATTGTCTGGGGCTTTTGGGTGCGCGTATTTTTCATTTCCAACCGTAATATAGTAAAACTCATTTTTGCATTGCTCCATCATTCTTCTTGCTCCATAATCAAATATGATTGCAAGCTCATGTGCAAAGCACGGATCATAGGACTTTAAATTTGGAATAGTGGACGCAATAATTTGGCTGGACCCATCTTGATGCTGCAACCCTTCACCTGACAATGTGGTTCTACCTGCTGTAGCTCCAATTAAAAAACCTCGAGGCATTTGATCGGCTGCTGCCCAAATTAAATCTCCGACTCTCTGGAAGCCAAACATGGAATAAAAAATATAAAATGGCAGAGTGGGAAAATTGTGATTGGAGTAAGAAGTGGCGGCTGCAACCCAAGAAGAAAGAGCACCAGCTTCATTGATGCCTTCTTCTAATAATTGACCATCTTTAGATTCTTTATAAGACAAAAGAGTACTTGCATCTTCTGGCTCGTAAAGCTGTCCTACTGGTGAATAAATTCCTACTTGCTGAAATAAATTTGCCATTCCAAAAGTTCTGGCTTCGTCTGCAACTATTGGAACTAATCTTGGGCCAATTTCACTATCTCTTAATAACCCACTGAGCAATCTGGTGACGCTCATAGTGGTAGAGACCAGTCTATCACTTCCCACAAATGCAAATTTTGCATACTTGTCTATTGGTGGAATTGAAACAGAAATGTCCTTAAAGCTTCTGCTTGGAATAAACCCTCCCAATTTTTTTCTGTTATTTTTAAGGTACTGTATTTCTTGTGAGTTTTCTTCTGGCTTATAAAATTTTAACTTTTCAATATCATGATCATTCATAGGTAGAGAAAATTTGTCTCTAAATACTTTTAGCGCTTCAAAATCTAATTTTTTTGCTTGATGAGAGGTCATTTTAGACTCTCCTGCCTGTCCCATTCCATAGCCTTTTTTAGTTTTAGCTAAAATAACAGTGGGTTTTCCTTTTGTGTTTAAGGCCTGATTGTATGCAGCAAATAATTTTTTAAAGTCGTGCCCTCCTCTTTTTAAAGAATCTATATCCTGATCAGACATCTGAGATACTAATTTCATAACTTCTGGATCTTCGCCAAAAAAATTTTTTAAATTGTAAGCTCCATCTCTTGCACCCAGTGTTTGGTATTTTCCATCGACGGTTTCTGCAAAGCGCTTAAGTAATAAATGTTTTGTATCCAGTGCAAATAGTTTATCCCACTCTGAACCCCACAAAACTTTGATTACGTTCCATCCAGCTGCTTTAAAAAGAGATTCTAATTCTTGAATAATTTGTCCATTGCCACGAACTGGTCCATCCAATCTTTGTAAATTACAGTTAATAACAAAAGTTAAATTATCTAATTTTTCTCTTGCTGCAAAAGACAATGCGCTTTGACTTTCTGGCTCATCCATTTCTCCATCACCAAAGACCCCCCAAACATGCTTATTAGTTTTTAATAAGTTTCTATTTTCCAAATATCTCATAAATCTTGCTTGATAGATTGCGCTGATAGGACCAATGCCCATCGATCCTGTTGGAAAACTCCAAAAATCTGGCATCAAATAAGGGTGACAATAAGAAGAAAGCCCTCCGCCATTTGCTTCGTGTCTGTAATTTTCTAACTGTTCTTCAGACAATCTTCCTTCTAAAAATGCTCTTGCGTAAATCCCTGTTGAAGAGTGAGGCTGGTAAAAAACCAAATCCTGATTGTCTCCTCCTTTAAAGAAATGATTAAAACCAATTTCAAAAATTTCCGCACAAGATGCATAGCTAGCAATGTGGCCTCCCACCTCTCCATATTTTTCATTGGCACGCATCACCATAACCAAGGCATTCCATCTTAAGATAGCTATTATTTTCTCTTCAATTTCTAAATTTCCAGGATAAATTCCCTGTTCTTCTTCAGATATTGTATTTCGGTAAGGGGAATAGGGAAGAGGATCGTATAGAACCCTAAGTTCTTTTGCTCTTTGCTCAATGGCTTCCAGAATTTCTTTAGCCCCTTCTTTTCCATTTCTTTGGACTACTGCATCTAAAGATTGGATCCATTCCATAACTTCTTCGGGATCCATGAATTTTTGTAAAGAAAGATTTTCTTTTATGCTCATTGATAAAGAATATATTTTACAAACTTTAAGGCTACAAGTAATAGTGGTTAGGGGACATCAAAATGAACTGGGTATTAATTACTATATTTGCCGCTTTTTTTCAGAATTTAAGATCTGGAATACAAAAGAATCTAAATAAAAATATATCTTTAGTTGCATCTACTTATGTGAGATTTGTATTTTGCTTGCCATTTGCCGCCGCTTTATACTTTATCTATTTTCAAAACACCGAATCTATCATTGCAGCTTCTCAGCAAATTAATTTTCTTCCTTACATCTTGTTAGCTGCCATTTCACAGATTTTTTTTACATTTATGCTTTTATATTCTTTTCAATTCTCCAATTTTATCATTGGAACAACTCTTAGCAAAACTGAAGTCGTGCAGATTGCAATTCTAGAAACTTTTGTATTACATGATCATTTTAACCGTTGGACTGTTGTGGGAATTGTCATGTCGACTATTGGTGTTTTTGTTTTTTCAACAAAGGATAAGAATGTAATTCTAAAAAACTTAATATCAAAATCAACTTTAGTAGGCTTGTTTTGTGGTTTTTTATTAGCCTTAAGTGTTGTTTGTTATAGAGCTGCAGCCTTAAGCTTGATTAACTTAAAATCCAGCTTTGAAATGGCTCTTACCACTTTGTTTTTTGGGGTGCTGATTCAAACTGTTATTTTAACTATTTACATTTTGTTTTTTGAAAAAGAGCAGTTTAAAAAAATGTACGAGAATAAATGGCAATGTGTTGCAGCTGGTTTTTGTGGTTTTGTAACAACTTTGTCTTGGTTTTATGTATTTACTTTAGTCCAAGCAGCAATTGTGCGCGCGGTTGGACAAATTGAATTATTGTTTAGCTACATAGCTTCTAGATATTATTTTAAGGAAAAAATTAGTTTTATAGAGGTGTTTGGAATTGCAGTTTTTGCTTTGGGAGTTATTGTTATTTTGATCGCAAAATAACAATTCTTTAAAAATATAGATTTTAACAAAAAACCTCCTGGGTTTTAAATCTGGCGTTTTGATTTTAGTTTAATTTTTAGATGAATGAGTTTACAATTTTTCTAATTTCATATCAAAATCTTTGATAACTAACAAAAGTTCACTACCTTTTGAGGTTAGCTCAATGCCTCTAATATTTCTTTCGAATACTCTATAACCAATCATTTTTTCCAAACTAATGATGTCTCTGCTAAGAGTGGACTGAGATTTTTTTAATTCTTTGGACGCATTAGTAAAACTTTTAAAAGTAGATATTTTTTTAAAACTTTGTAAGCGTCTCCAGTCCATAAAGCTAAATTATCTTTAAAAGTATAAAAAAGAATTACTTTCTTTGCTTATCAGCTATGCAGAAAATAAAAAAATAGGCCCGTAAAATAATTTACGGGCCTATTGGTTTTGATTAATTTAATAAATAATTAATCTCTGATTGCGTATGCTATCACTCCGATTTCGGCAACGTCTGTACCTTTTTTCTGAGCTTCATCACTAATTCTGATACCCACAGTAACTTTTAGGATATTCCAAATGATAAATGATGAAACAAACATGAATGCAACCACAGAAAAAGTTCCTAAGAACTGAGTTCCAAAATTCATATCTTTGTTTGTAATTGGCACTGCTAACGTTCCCCAAATTCCTGCGAATAAATGAACTGGAATAGCCCCAACAACATCATCGATTTTTAGTTTTGTAAGCAATGAGGTAGCAATCACAACAATCGCTGCACCAATACCACCAATGCAAATTGCTGCAAAAGGAGTTGGCATTAAAGGTTCTGCGGTAATTGCAACTAAACCACCAAGCGCTCCGTTTAACATCATGATCACATCAGTTTTGCCACCGACAAATCTAGTGATTGCTGCATTGACGATTACGCCAGCACATGCCGCTAAGTTAGTATTGATAAAAATAGTAGATATAGCTTTTGCATCAGCAAATGTCCCTAATGCAAGTTGAGATCCACCATTAAATCCAAACCAGCCAAACCATAGAACAAATGTTCCAAGAGTAGCTAAGGGAACTGAAGAGGCCGCATAAGGAGTTGTAAGAGCACCTTTTGCGAATCTTCCAAATCTAGGTCCTAGTACGATTGCACCAGCTAAAGCTGCTGCGCCACCTGCTGCGTGAACTATAGTTGAACCAGCAAAATCAGAGAAGCCTTTTGCAGCTAACCAGCCACCGCCCCACTGCCATCCCATTTCAATTGGGTACAACACGCCAGTTAAAATAGTTGTGAACAAAAAAAACGGCCAAATTTTAATTCGTTCAGCCAAAGATCCTGAAACAATAGAAGCTGTGGTTGCGCAAAACACCATTTGGAAATACCAGTCTGATCCTGCAGCATAAGTGTCTTTTGTAAAATCTGTTCCGTCTGACCAAGGGGTAAACTTACCTATAAAACCACCTTCTGGGATTCCGTAGGCTAAGTTATATCCGCAAAGCCAAAACATAATTCCAGCAATTGCATATAGAGCTATATTTTTTGCAGCAATCGATGACACGCTTTTGGAAGTCACCAATCCGCACTCTAACATTGCAAAACCTGGAGCCATAAACATTACTAAAAATCCACACACCAAAAATAACAAAGTATTAAAAATAAATGTTGTTTCTGGGTTAACTGTTGATTTGACAGCATCAGCAGCAAAAGATGGACTCACAAGTAATGAAAATATTGCTATCAGCAATAAAGTTATTTTTTTCATTATTTTATCTCCTTGTTTAATTAATGCCGCAAACATATCCATGCAAAAATAAAATAGCATAGCTAAGAATCCCTAACAGCTATGTATGATGTAGATATCTAAAATAGGAATAGCAGCTATGAATTTTTTAGGTGCGAGAGAATGGTGTGCTCTAACTTAACTAACAGGGGACACTGAAGAGAAAAAACTAAAGCACACTCACATAAAGCGTTAAACCTATTCGTCTTCATTGCAAATTGCTTATTTGGGGAATCCCGTAATACGATTCTTTTATTTCAATGTTTTTAAAGCTTGTTTTATGTAGGCTTCTCTTAAGGATTGTGTGAAAATTCCAGGTTTTCCAACGCTAATTTTTTTATCATTAATTTTTACTACTCCTGTAACAAAAGCAGTTGCTGAAGTAATAAAAGCTTCATCAGCATTTTCTGCCTCCATAACAGTGAATTGCTTAGCTGTTACTTTGTATTTTAACTGTTTTGCTACCTCTATTACCGCCTGTCTCGTAATTCCTTTTAAAATTTGATTGTCTGCTTCTCTGGTGTAGATATTTTTTCCTTTAATAATCCACACATTGCTCGATGAGCCTTCCATAACATGTCCATTTCTAACCATCCAAGCATCATCTGCTCCTTTTTTTATAGCTTCTGTTTTTGCGATCGATGGATAAAGAAGCTGAATAGTTTTAATATCACAACGTTTCCACCTCAAATCATCAATAGTAATGACAGTTATTCCTTTTTTAGCATATTCATTATCAATTAATTTTTTTTTCTGAGTAAAAGCAGTAATAGTTAGTTCGGTATCAGTAGCTGGAAACGCAAAATCTCTTTCGGCAATTCCTCTACTCACCTGCAAATAAACAATACCTTCTTCTACTTTATTTAATCTTACTAACTCTCTATGAAATTCTAAAAAAATTTTTTCACTTATTTTCGGGCCAAAATTTAGCTCCTGCATTGATCTTTGTAATCTTTTCATGTGATTATCAAAATCAACCAACTTTCCGTCTAACACGGAAGTTACTTCGTATACCGCATCCGCAAATAAAAAAGCTCTGTCAAAAATAGAAACTTTTGCGTCCTGCTCTGGAATAAACTCCCCGTTCACATACACTGTTCTCATAATCAATATTTCTTAAGCTATTTTTGTTTTTTGATTGGATAATCGTTTTAACAAATAATCATTCATATCTTGGACATTAAACTCATTGCTTCTGTTGTATTTTATACTGGTCTGCGGAAAATCATTTCTACAATGCGTTCCTCTGCTTTCATTTCTTTGTATGGCCGCATAAGTAATTAATCTTGAAACAAGAATCATATCTTTTAATTTAGCAGATAAATGCTTCGATTCTCTCTCAATTCTATCAAACTCAACCAGAGCTTGGTTTAGGCTTTGTTGGCTTCTTTCCAATCCGACATTCCTTGTCATATTAGATCTTAGTTGCCATATGTATTTTTTTGCTCTGACTTTGCTAATTGTTTTTTCTTTAGGAAAATAATTTTCAATATTAATTTTTTGTAATTTAGTTTTATTAATAGGTTTAGAATTTATGGTTTCGGCAATTTTTCTGGCAAACACAAACGCTTCTAACAAAGAATTGCTTGCTAAACGGTTTGCTCCATGTGCCCCTGTAGAGCTAGTTTCTCCACATGCCCAAAGTCCTTCTACAGAAGTTTGTCCTGTTAGATCCACTTTCACTCCACCCATATGATAGTGGGCTGCGGGAATAATTGGTATTAAATCTTTTTCCGAGTCTATCTTGGCTTTAGTTAGAAATTCGTAAGCTGTAGGAAACATTGTTTTAAAACTATTTTCTTTAAAATGCCTGCAGTCTAAAAAAGTTGATCGTCCTTTTTCTTTTTCCCTAAAAATTGCTCGTGCCACAATATCTCTTGGTGCAAGTTCCTTGTCTGGATGAATAGCGCTCATAAATCTATTTTTATTTTCATCTACCAAATAAGCGCCCTCCCCTCGAATGGCTTCTGTCAAAAGTGGCGCTGGGTCTAAGCCAATATCAAGAGCTGTTGGATGAAATTGAACAAACTCCATATCGCTCAATTGCGCTCCTGCTCTAGCTGCCATAGCTACTCCCTCGCCATAAATATCTCTTGGGTTAGTAGTGTAGGCGTAAATACTTCCTATACCTCCAGTTGCCAACACAACATTAGGTGCTTGCAAAAAAACAAAATTGTCTACGATACCTTGTTTATTGATGTGCCCAACAATTCCTTCACATGCATTATCTTTTTGAATGATGTGATCTACAGATACATCTTCTACAAATGTAATGTGCTCTTGCGATTTTGCATGTTCAATTAACTTTTGAACAATAAATTTTCCTGACTGATCTCCGTTAATTTTTAAAACACGTCTTTTAGAATGAGCTGCTTCAATAGAAAGGTAAAAATTGTTGTTTGTGTCTTTATCAAATTGAATATTTATTTTTTCTAAAAATTGAATAATGTCTAAAGCTTCTGACGTAATCATTCTCACTGCATCTTTATTGTTTAGACCGGAGCTAGCTTTAATAGTGTCGGCATAATGAATGTCTGGATGATCGTCTGTTCCCACAGCTGCAGCGATTCCTCCTTGCGCCCAAGCACTAGAAGACATCTCACCTAGCTTTTTTTTAGTAACCAAAGTTACTTTGCGAGGATACAGTGAAATAGCCACCATCAATCCTGAGATTCCAGAACCAACAACTACAACATCTGATTTATATATACTTTCCATTTGTTATTGGTTTGTTATAGATATTTGTTAAAATTAAGTAAAACAACATTTTACCTTATGAAAAAAATTATTACTCTTGCTGCTCTATGCTTAATGTTTGCAAGCAATTCGTATGCGGCAGGCAGCGATTCTTCAACTGAGGTTGTGAAACCTTCTTCTTACTCTGGGATTGTAAAGCTGATTAAAAGTGAAAAATATGAAGAAGCAATACAAGGTTTGGAAAAAATTTTAGAACAAAATAAATACAAACAAGATCCTGATATTTTAACTCATTATGCGTTTTCTCTAAGAAAAACTAAAAATTACACCAAAGCAGAAGAGTACTACAAAAAAGCATTATCCATAGATCCTGGTCATAAAGGGGCTCTTGAATATATTGGTGAATTGTATGTCGACACTAAAAGATTAGACCTTGCAAACGCAATATTAAAAAAATTAGAAAATTGTAGATGCGAAGAGTACGCCGAACTTAAAAGCTATATTAATAAATAATTAGTATCTTTTTATTTCTTAGAATTTTCAACTAATCGGAGAACACACTCTCCAAATTTTTCTGTTTTGACGGTAAAACCAAGTTCCTCGCACTGTTTTTTAAAAACATCTAAATTATCTTTTTTAGTTTCTTGTCTTTCTGATTTTTTTACTGGTTTTCCACTACCAACTTCTTGCAGTATTCTAGCAAATTCGTAACGTTTAAAATTAATAAACTTAATAGTGCACTTTTTTTCTTCTTTAATTCGCAATTCTTTTCCGTCTTGAGTTTTGAGATTTTTCACTTTTGTTTCATTGCAGTGATCAAGAACAGTTTTGGCAAAATTATCTACACTCATGTCTTCATCATCAATAACTGGCATTTTTAATTGTTCGCATTTTTTTAAAACATCAAATAATTTTTTTTTATCATTTCCACATTTGAGATCTCTTTCTGCAAATACATGATGCCTGCTATTGTAAACATGCTGGTTCATTTGCAGTTTCTCATTAACTTGCATTTCCTGGGTAAGTAGCGCTAAAAATTTTGGCTTAAGTTCCAAATGTTCTTCTAGAGTATACCAATAAGCCTTTGCATCTGCGTAGTCATCTGAATAAGCATCTAACTTATTGTAACCCAGATCAACTAATCTTTGGTAGTCCTTGCTGGACAATCTTTCTGCGGCACCGGCAAAATTTGCGGATAAAACCAAAAGAAGAAATATAATAAGCTTTAAAAATTGCATAATGTAAATTGCTATTGACTCTTATATTAAGAAAAAACTAAGATGAAAACATGTTTAATTCTATAAAATTAGATCCTTGCAAAAACAATGTGGGGGCTTTTATTGATATTAAAATTGAAACAGCTAATGCAAAATCTATAGAAGAAATAAAAATTGCATTAGATGAGTATGGTGTTGTTTTTTTTAGAAATCAAAATTTAAATTCGGCTTCTTACATATCTTTTGCTAAACAATTTGGTCAGTGTGCTGATTATCCTATGTTGAGAGGACTGGATGGTTTTCCAGAAATAACTGTTGTGGAAAAAAAACCAGATGAAAATATTATGTTTGGAGAGGGTTGGCATACAGATTCAACCTACACCCAAGAACCTCCTCAATATACGATGTTGTATTCGATCCAGACTCCTCCTAAAGGCAAGGGGAATACTTTATTTGCATCACAATACGAAAGTTATAAAAAATTACCTGAAGAATACAAAAAGAAAATTGAAAATTTAAAAGCAGTGTTTAGTGCAGATGGTCCTATTTCTAAAACTAGGAATAGCCGGCTTGCAGAAAAAGGCACTGGCATTGATCCAAAGACCATGTTTGCCATTCATCCTATTGTTAAAGAAAACAGAAACAATAAAAAGAAATCTATTTATTTGTCTCCTGGTCACGTAACAAAAATTGTCGATATGGGTGAAGAGGAAAGTAAAATATTGTTGGATTATCTTTTTCAACACCAATCTAAACCTGAATTTATTTATGGATTTGAATGGGAGCCAAATTGTCTTGCCATATGGTCAAACCATGTGATGCTACATAACCCTGCAAATGATTTCACGGGAATACACCGAGTTATGCACCGCATAACTATTCAATAAAAAAATTATTTTGTAATTTTGTTTTTAATTTCTGCAGCTTTAGCTTTTGCAGAATCTGTTAACTCAATTGTTTTAGTCTTTGCGGATTGTGTGATTTCATTTCCTTTGCTCAAGACTTTGTTGATTGCCTCATTAGTTTTCTCAGGACCAGCTCCTGCTACTAACCCTACTATAAAGATAACAACGAACATAATGTAACGATTCTATCACTTCTCCTTTTTTTTTACCAAGGTATTTTTTCTCCGTTCCAATTAAAAAAAGTTCCGGTGTCTTCAGCTTTAAGATTGCTCACTACTTTTAAGATATTCTTGGCAGATTCATTTGGTAGTTGAATCTTCAAATCACTTTTTTGAAATGGCCTTGAAAGTTTACTAGTGACTGTCCCGGGATGGATGGAAACACAAATAGCTTTTTTGTTTTTAACTTTTAATTCAATAGATGCTGTTTTAATAAGTTGATTGAGGGCTGCTTTCGATGCTCTATAAGAATACCATCCTCCATACTTGTTGTCTTCGATAGATCCTACTTTTGCTGAAAGAGAAACAAAAACGGATTCTTCTTCACAATCTAATAGAGGTAAAAAATATTTCATCAGCAAAGCTGGTCCATAAGTATTAATTTCAAAATTCTTTTTCATAAAAGAAAGATCGATATTTTTATAAGTTTTTTCTGGCATCTGATTATTATCTTCGGCATGCAAAATGCCCGTTGCATTAATCAAAAGAGAGATGGGTGTTCCTGTTTTTTTGATTACAGTAGATGCTTCTTCGATACTATGTTCATCTGTTAATTCAATTTTGGGATTGGAAGATCTGCTTAATTTTACAATATTGGAAAATCCTAAACCTTCCAATTCTTCAGCAATAGCAGAGCCAATGGACCCTGTTCCACCAATAATAAGAGCAATATTATTTTTATTCATTTTTCTTTTTAACACATAACAAAATGAGTCATAAATTAAATTTATGACTCATTTGTATTTTGTTAAAAATGATTAAGCGTTTAAAGCTTGATCAATATCTGCAATAATATCGTCAACATGTTCGATACCAATTGATAGTCGCACATAGCCAGGAGTTACGCCTGCAGCTAATAAATCTTTTGGACTGAGTTGTGAATGCGTAGTGCTTGCTGGGTGGATGGCCAATGATCTAGCATCACCTATATTTGCAACATGGTATAAAAGTTTAAGATTATCGATAAATTTTTTACCAGCTTCTACTCCACCTTTAATTTCAATGCCCATCAAAGCACCATTTCCGCCTTTGAGGTATCGTTTTGCGCGCTCACCAATTTCGCCTTCATGCAATGTAGAATAAATAACTTTTTCAACTTTTGTGTGCTTAAGTAAAAAGTTTTTAACCTTTTCTGCATTCTCGCAGTGTTGTTTCATTCTCAAGGCTACCGTTTCTAAACCTTGAATAATTTGAAATGAGTTAAAAGGACTAATTGCAGATCCAAGATCACGCAACAAAACTACTCTTGCTCTTATCGCAAAAGG
>Ga0208646_1000685_pt1 | contig 20207 bp, 10 predicted proteins | sample AntAceMetag02UK8_FD_184762 | JGI IMG/M metagenome (GOLD analysis project Ga0208646, IMG submission 184762) | Saline lake microbial communities from Ace Lake, Antarctica - Antarctic Ace Lake Metagenome 02UK8 (SPAdes) (version 2) | ecosystem: Environmental > Aquatic > Non-marine Saline and... | reverse complement strand
CCTAGTGCTAGCTTTTCAAGCGGATCTCCCAATTTGCTCAATTTTGACAAACGAATGTCTTGGTCAAAAAAACCGTAATCACGGTGACGCTTAAATTGTTTCATTTTTGGCATACCTCAAAAGTAAATATTTATACTTTAAACATACCTCTATTAATTTAACTTTAGTTTTTAGAAGTCCCCTAAAGTACCGAAGGATTCTTGGTCGGGCAAGCAAAATAAATTGGTTAAGGAGTCCTATTCTGGATCTTTTGAGATTAATAGTCTGCTACAAAGGAAGCCAAGTGAGTTGGATAACTTTTTGGTAAGGACAAAAATTACAGTACTCCCCCGCTTTAAAGGATAAGAAATTTAAATGATTTTCTTTCTTTAGTACATTAATATAAAAAGGACAAAGTAAAAATTAGCGTCAATTGACTACCCATATTAGTCACCTTCATCAGTCTTTCTTGCTCGTTTTTCGATGTACTCTGATGCAGTCATTTTCATTTCACTTTTGAAATTATTGTTAAAATTTCCGTAGTTGGTTATACCAACCGCAATCATAGCCTCTTGTACACGGTCGCAACCCTTATCGAACATATCAACCGCGTATCTCATTTTCGCTCTTGTGATAATAATTTTCGCTGTTTCACCTGCTAATGTCTTAAGCTTACGGTGTAGGTGCATTCTACTGAGACCCACTTCTTTTGCAAGTTCGCTTGCTGTGAAGTTGGTGTTTGAAATATTATCTATAATTACTTGGTTGATGTTCTGGAGAAGTTTTTGGTCGTAAGAGGTGTAATGGGATTCTATATCAATATTGGTATTATGATTGAGTAGATATTTCTTAAATCTATTCCTAGTTTCGAGTATGTTAATCACTTTTCTTCTTAGAGCCTCTGAGTCGAAAGGCTTAGTGATATAATCCCAAGCCCCAACCTTCAGACCTTTATTTTGATCATCAATATCCCTTTTGGCGGTGAGGAACAGAATTGGAATGTGTGAAGTGTCATTATTTATTTTCAACTGTTCACACATTTCAATTCCATCCATGATTGGCATCATTACATCACTAATGATAATGTCTGGTAGATTTTCCTGAGCCATAGATAGGCCTTGCTCACCGTTATTTGCTTGAAGTATTGAGTAATCATTTTGAAGACTAATGTTGAGATAATTTCTCAACTCATGATCATCTTCTACAATGAGAATAGTCTCACCTTTTTCTACTACTTCATCATTAAATGAGTTGCTATCACCCGCTACTACAGACACTTTTCTTTGTTCAACAGGGCTAATATTTATTTCTGCATCGGAATAGCTATTTCGAGAAATTGGTAAGTTGATTTTGAATTTTGCTCCACCCAGATCACTATCCTCAACTATGATAGAACCGCCGTGGGCTTGTATTAAGCTTTTGGCAAGGTGTAATCCGATTCCCGAAGAGGCGCGATCTTTCCCGTGATAAAACCGCTCAAAAATGTGTGATTTCTGATCATCAGGAATTCCGCTCCCGCTATCACTTACATTGATTATGGCAAAAACATTCCCATTTATTTGCTCTTCCTTGAGCGATATATCAATCACTCCGCTATTTGGAGTGTACTTAAAGGCATTGGATAGGACATTATAGAATCCCTTTTCCAAAACAGAGCTATCAAAATATCCTGTGCATTTGTCAAGATTCAATCTGAGATCAATATTTTCATGGTGAATCTGCCATTCAAAAGCCTTGGTGTATTCCCTAATTGTTAGTCTCAAATCTTGCTCTTTGACCTTTACGAACTTTTGACCTTCAGAAATTCTACCTAAATCCAATAGTTGATTTACTAGAATATTCATCCTATCAATATTACGAGATACGATTTGCAAGCAGATGTTTTTTTGTTCAGCGCTAAGCGTTTCATCCATTAGATCTTTGAATGGGGCTAAGATCAATGATAGTGGGGTTTTAAACTCGTGCCCCACATCAACGAAGAAACTCAATTGCTTATCTCTCAGCTCTTTGTCTTGGCTGATTTTAATATGGTCTAATTCGATTTGATGATTGAGGCGCTGTTTCTGCAACCAGAAATAGAGAAAGGCAAAGGCAATCGCTCCAATCAGAAATGCATAAATGACATAGGCTAGTGTTGTTTTCCAGAAGGCAGGTTCAATTTGTATTGGAAGCGCAAAAGGGTTGATTGTCCAATTCCCTTCATTGTCCTCCACCTGAATCTCTAAAAGGTATTCACCTGGATCGAGATTTGAATAGGATATAACTTTGTTATATACAGTGTAGACCCACTTGCTATCATAACCTCCTAAACGATAGCGATAGTTGTTTTTAGAGTTATTAGAAAAATTGGTTGCACTGAAATCAAGAGAAAAATTGTTTTGAAGGTGATTTAAGGATAATTGATCTGTGGCATTGATGTTTTCACTTAGTATAATCGATCCATATAATTCATCGCTTGGCTTTACAGCCTCATTGTTTATTTTAAGATTAGAAAGAAGAAGTTCAGGGTCGAATGGATTTAGGGAAATACCATTAGCATCCATATAATTAGCGCCTATTGTTGTTCCAAAGAATATTTTATCCTCAAAGTACCCCGAAGCTTCGGTCATGCTACTTGAGAGCAGCCCATCTTCGAACGTGTAGGTTTTCACTTTTTGCATCTTGGCTCTAAAGTGGGTCAGACCTTGTGTGCTAGAGAGCCAAAGGTTGTTGTTTTTATCTTCGGCTATGCTCAATATTTTTTTATCCAGTACCCCTGCCACATCAATTTGGTGAAAGTTTACTTCATTCGATTCTCTCTTAAAGAGCCCTAGATCACTACCGATCCAGATTGATCCATCTCGGGATTGATGGAAGCTCCAAACTGAAGTATTTGAAATGGGATTGCCATTGATGTCTAGTAGTCCTTCAGTATCAACCTCCAAAAATTCACCATTTTGATCCATACTTAGAATTACCAATCCTTTTGACCTTGTACCAACTAGTAGCTGATTGGTATTCTGGTCAAAAAACATCCTAAAAATAAAGTACTCATTCAGCACTTGCAGCTCTGGGTAATCATCCCAGATCCAATTCAATTTATCGCCTTTCTTCAATAGGATTCCCTTGTGTGTTCCCACGTATATGCGATCATAAGCGTCTTTTGCCACACATCTAATATTTGCGGACTCATTTGTTGGATAGTTTGGTATCCTATGAATGGACTCTAGTGAATAGTCATTTGATAATGATAGTAGTCCTCTATCCGTACTGGCGTAAATTTTATTTTCAATTTTCTCGATATGATTTACAAAATTGACGTCACTGATTTTTAGATCTGTGAGCGTACCATTTTGGAGGTCATACCTGAAGAGACCTTCATTTGTGATTCCCAGTAGGAGGTCTTGATCGTTGACCAAAAGGGACCTTACATTTGGTCGGTATAGATCAGTAAGGTTAATAGAATTGAATCCTGTATTACTCAGGTTTGTGTAGCAAAGTCCTTGTCTGCTACCAACCCATAGATTGTTCGACGCGTCAAGATATAATTCAAGTATGGTATTGCTGAGTAATCCTCTGGATGTCGTTTTAGAGGCGGTATAGTGCGATAGAAGATTCAGTGATTTATCAAGCTGAAAGAGTCCCTTATTCTCTACGCCTATCCAAATATTTCCATCTTTATCATTGATCATGGCGTTGATTGGTGCGTTGGGCAGTTCGATATTATCTAACTTCTTTACGCCATTTATTTCATCAACAATGTAAAGGCCATCGTCTCCACCAGCAATGATTGATTTATCAGCTCTCGCTAGGCTGCTAAATATCGTCCTGTCAGGATTTCGGAGTTTTGTCACTTTCTCATTTTTCAAAATGGAGATACCAGAAATACCCGCGAAATAGATTTCATCATTCGTTTTTTGGATAGCATCTCTCGTATGAAGATTCTTTGAGGTAGGAATAAGTTCAAACTCTGGCTCTGAACCATCATTTAATTTCAGTACTCCAATCGAGGTAAGCGCGTATAGCGATTGGTTCTCGGCTTGGAAGATTTTTAGTATTTCGCCAGTATAGTCGGGAGATTTTATTCTGTGGAATTGCTCGGTGAGCAGGGAATAGTAGGCGAATAGTCCTCCTTGAGTACCAATCCACAATCTTTTTTTGTGATCTTCGGCAAGCGCACTTATTCGGTTGTCTGGTAGACTGGCCGGATTGGCTGTTTGTTGGTTAAACGTCTCAATAGTTCTACCATCAAATCGGTTAAGACCATCAAATGTACCAATCCAAATGAAACCAAAACTATCCTGAACTATTGAGCTGATATCCTCCTGAGACAGCCCATTCTCTACATTCAGATTTTTGAAGTAGAGGCCCTGGGCAAGACACAGTTGAGAGGAAAGACTAGCTAGACACAGTATGAGTAGGTGTTTTTTGATGGTAATGGTCATTCCATTGATAAGTTTTTTCTGAAGAAATGTGCTCTTTTTAGGCCTTATTTAGCTTTTGTCTTTTTTGATTCATTCTCGAATATGCCGAATGCATATTGGTTTTATCTACCTGCAAATGACTGTACTTAGTCTAATTCAAAATCAAAACTTATGCCTATCCCAAATTTATGAAAGTGCACTTGCAAAGAGGGACTTTTGTGTAACATAAATGCATCAGTTTGTAACAGTCATAAAAATAATTTTTTAAGTGACTTTACGGGTTTGGAGGGAAAATCATATTCATACCGACAGAAAAAAAGTTGCTAACATAAAATCCATTTTAGCTCTTTCATCGGTTAGGAGTCTCGTCAATTCAGTCAGGATAAACTTTAATTGGTTCAATAAAACGATAAATTTTTGCGAATAGCAGATATCCTACAGCTTGATCCCTTCACATAATAAGGTTATATAGGATAATTAGATTGGCATCAAGACATACGGAGTAATAAGAACAAAGAAAAAACTAAAAATCTCTGAGTATATCGTCGGAAGACCGACATAAATATTGATAAATCGACGTTTTGTCGGATAGTTTAAAAATGATTGGCAGCACCATTCTTACCTTGACCGCCTTATCTCTTTGCATTCCAGGAGTCCATGTATTAGTCGCTTTGACTGCTTTCACGGCTGCCTCATTACATCCATAACCAATTCCTTTCACGTACCGTACTTCGGTGGTGTTACCTTGTTCATCTACGACAAACTGCACAAACACCCTGCCTTCAATCCCCTTTTTGCGTGCCTCGGCGGGATAGTTCATAGTGCTACTTAAAAACTTGTAGAAAGCCGCCATTCCCCCTGGGAACTCTGACTGTTCTTCTACTATAGTATAGATTTCGTCGGTACGCCTGATTATCTGATCTCCTGAGACCTGCTTATTTCCAGAGTTTTTCTTGTATTGCTTGTGGTAAAACGTCGTGAGTTCACGTCTGGAGCCATGAGGAGGTATGTGTTTGGCAAATGGGTAATCAGATTTGCGTACTGGCCAGCTCAACGCTGCTTCCCCAGAATTGTCAAAGTATTCCTGATTGAGGCTCATCCACCAGCTGAGGATGGAGTATGTTTTGGGCTTGGGATCAAATTCGTTCCAATCATCAGCTTTGATAAAAACTCCCTTTTTAAAAACTTCTTTCCGGCGAAGTTTTCCGTCTTCATCATACCATTGCCACGCGTCCTCTTTTTTGCCTTTCTTATAAGCTCCTTTTATTTCAATTTTTGATCCATTGAGATCATCAATGAACGAAAAATATCCTTTCCCCTTGGCTAGCGTTACATTTCCATTCTGATCGTAAGATTCAATTATTTCCAGATCATGGTGTAGATACTTTACCCTCTGAGTAAGATGGTTAAGACTGTCATAATACTACCAAATCCCTTGCCGTTCTCCATCTACATATTTACCAGATGCTTTCAATTGTCCGTTAGGATAATGTGCGTTAAATAGTCCGATGAGTCTACCTTCTTTATCGTAAGACCCAGAAAAGATAAGGTTTCCCGAAAGGTCAAAATCTCTGAAATTCCCATAAAAGCCATTTTTTTTAATATCGAAAGCTGCCAGTCTGGCATAGCGAGCATTTTGTCGAATAGTCCATCGTCCCCACTTATTGATATAGATAGTGTCGGTATATATCTGGGCTTTTAGCGTGATGTCACTCAATGTCTCAATATCCAATTGGTTGGTTGGAGCATCTTTGCAATAGGCTATTATGTTATCCGGTATGCTCAGTCCTTGAAACTCGCTGATATCCAAATGGTAGCATGCCTGAGTAAGATTGTTTTCCTGAATGCCATGTAACCCCAGAAAATAATAAGCCATTGGGTTATATTCTTTCAGTTCTAGTGACTTATTCAAAAACCAAAGTGCGGAATCATTTTGTGCGAGTTGTAAGTAACATATTGCAAGATTTGTGTAGGTATCTGGCAGGTCTATCCACGCTTTGGCTCCAAGAGACTCTAGCTCTAGTGCCTTAAGAAAAAAGGCTTTGGCGCTATCCTGACTTTCATTTGCTAAATATATTTTTCCTGCCAAATCATAGAATTCCAACGGGTCTGATACTTTATCTAGCACATAATCAATAGTGTTTTTTGCATCTTCTAATTTTCCAGCCAGAAGGGAATTAGCTGCTTTGCCTTAATAGCCATAAATAGTATGAGGCTGTTTTCTAACCAATGGCTTCCAAGTCTGTACTTTCATAAAAAGTTTTGGAATACGATTTCCCATCCCCTCTGTAGGTGCATTGTAGTTGTAATTTGTTCTGAATAGGCCAAATCAAGTATCTGACCGTAGATAGAAAATTCGAGTTTGGGTAATCGACTATACTAGGGAAATCTAAAAAATAAGACACCATGTGGTAATAATCATCTGGTTCACTATTCTCATTTGGGCGCAATTGAAAATTTGTCTCCATTACTACTGGAAAGTCAAGATGATCCGCACCCAAAATGATTTTAGGCGATCCGTACAAATAAGCATTTCTATCAGTATCGCCATGCTCCAAAACGACTTTTCCGTCGGTGTATTTGGCACTTTTCACATTCCCAGAGATTCTGTATTTTTTTGTGCTACTCAAGCTATCAGAAAAATCTTCCACTATGGCAGCAGCTACCTCTACAGTACCAAGATCAATCATAGCTGTGGTGTCTTCCGTAGAAAGCTCTATTTGTATGTCAAAAAAGCCATTTTGCCTCTTAGATGTCCACCAAAAGGTATTTTTATCAATCTGATTAAAAATACCTTCGTTGTTAATAGGCGTAATTGTGGCCTTGTTCAAAAGGTCACTATCTGACTCATCAAATAGGATATCGAACCTAACAGATTCGCTTTGACCTATTTTATTTTTGGTCAGACCAACGCTATCAATGGTCGGTAAGAGGGTTTTCGATAGAATCTCATTTATAGGCGCAATTTTCTCATTGTCGCTCTTACACTGAGAAAAAAGTAGCGTTAGTGAAATCAAGTAAAAATATTTTTCCATCAACGTAAGATTCATGTTCAAGTAATTATAAACTTTCAAATTCATCGAGACTATTCGCATTGAATAGATTTCGTAGATGTTTAATGATAATCAACGCTATTGACCTTTATCACTCTTTGAATTCTCTTTCTAAGCGAGCCTATTTACTAAGGTTGCATAAACAAACCGTTCTGTGTTGTTGATTCTTCATTACTTTTCATACATGTTACAATCTTGACAGGTTCTGTTACAGTCAAGGGAGCAAGGTGAATAGAGCAAACCTTAAATTTGAGTGTAATTGATAATGCAGAGAAATTGACAGATTTTGATATACGTAAAATTGTCTCTTGCTTAAAAGCCTATGAATGCCATAAACTTTTCATTATTTCAGGCTCGACAAGCCTACTTTCTTTCCATCTCCTTTTTTTCTATTATATCCGCTCAACCTAATTCGATAAAATGGCTCTACAAAGATTTATGAACCTCTCCATTGGAATATGTCTATTCTTTCTCACAAGCAGCTTCGCCAATGCTGCCGAACCCATAATCATCAAGTCTTTGGAAGGTGATATGACCCCAGTAGTCAGACGAATTCTTGAACAAGCAGGGGATACTGATATCGAGTTAGTTTTTGAAAAAGGGACTTACAAATTTCTTCCCGACTATGCGGTAGGCAAGTACTTGTCCATTACCAATCACGGGAATGGTTATAAAAAAATAATTTTTGACTTCAGTAAATTCCGATCTGTCAAGATAAGTGGAAATGGAGCGGAGTTCATTTTCCATGGACAATCCATGCCATTCCTTTTTGATGGTTGCGAATCTGTGCTCGTTAACGACTTAGTCCTTGACTGGGACATTCCTTTTACTTTTCTGGGAGAAGTGATTGCTGTAAATGAGCAGGAAGCTTGGCGGGACATCAAACCAATGACCGATGGTTTTTCTTGGAAATTGAAACATGGAAGGATCGAATTCCCAAACATTGACGGCTTTAGCTACAAGGAATTAGGGAGCACGCTCCCTTTTGATGCGATTAAGAAAAGGCCTGTTCATGGTGCATGGGATGTGGAAAGCAACCCAGAGAGAATAGAGAAACGTCCAAATGGTGTATTAAGAATACACGAAAAGTTGAAATACTATCCGCCCGTAGGATCTTTACTCAGCTCCAAAGGCGATAGAGAACATGATAGATACGCCCCAGCGTTTGATTTTAAGTCGTCTTCCAATATCGAACTGAATGGCATCATCATCCACCATGCATTGGGCATGGGATTTTTGTTCGAACGCTCAGAGGATATTAAAATCTTGAATAGTGGCATTTACCTTCGCGAGGGAACAAATAGAGTCATCTCTACCACCGCAGATGCTACTCATTTTGCTAATTGTAAAGGATCGATTCTTATTGAAAACTGCACATTCGAAAATATGCTCGATGATGGTACCAATGTCCATGGTACTTATGTGGAAGTAGATAGGGTAATTGATAAGCGTACCGTACGTATGAAACTGATGCATTTCGAACAGATGGGATTTCCATTTGCCGAAGCTGGGGATGAAGTGTGGTTTATCAAACAGCCATCTCCATCACGCGCCGAAACTGCTGCTGTGAGCAAAGTGACCGTGGTGAATGAAAGATATGCTGATTTAAGTTTCAGTTCGGACATTCCAGCAGATTTGAAGATCGGAGACATCCTTGAAAACAAAACTTGGAATCCCGAATTCACCATGCGAGGATGTACTATCAGAAATCATCGTGCGAGAAATATCGTTCTGAAGACTCCTTTGAAAACGGTGATAGAGGATAACTTCTTTTCATCTATGATGTCATCAATTTTTTTCAGAGGAGAGACTTTCTTCTGGTTTGAGTCAGGGGGAGTAAACGACGTGCTCATCCAAAACAATACTTTTGATTATTGCGCTTACAGCGGAATGGAGCATGCTGTTCTGAACATTACGCCTCGATTAGGAAAATCCTTTGATGATACTTCTATGTACGATTGGAATATACGTTTTGAGAATAACACCATTCGAACCTTTGATAGTAAGATTATAAGTGCAGATCGCGTAGGTGGTCTTGTGATAAAGGGCAACAAAATCACAAAGACCAATGAAGCACCACAGTTACATCCTGATGCTCCTGTTTTCGAGTTTATCAATTGCGAGGATATTGTATTGGAGGGAAATAGCTACTCTGGAGACTATAAAAAGGCGATGGAAGCGGATAAGATAAGCTCCAAGAATCTGACGATTAAGCGCAATAAAGGGATCAAATTTGAGTGAGCCTTTGTCATTGACAAGCTCTTGAAAAATGATTGGTCAAGAATTTCGAAAAGGACTGATTTTACTATTTAGTGTATTATCAGCAGGTGTCACAGACGCTTGAATCCTGACACTCATGTGATGGAAGTTGAGCAAATAGATACCTTGGTAGTGAAGAATATTAAGATCACCAAAGACTTTAATAATTGGATTGAGATTCAGGAGGTTATAAACAACTTGTCAGATAGAATCTATTTGACAAAGAAGTAGGAGCGTAGGATACTTGGTATATCACAATCTTAAAATTTCAATTTCCAGTGACATCATTTCAGTTTAATTTTTGATAAAAAAATCGCCACTAGAACGAGTATTAGTACCTTGTTACAAATCAATAGGCTCATGTTACAGCAAAAGTTGCTTCTGGTGTTAGAATAAAAGTTATTTGGCCTCAGCAAATCTTAACAGGAAGCTGTTGTGCAATTTGCAGATTAACCCATTAAAAACTTAATCGCTTTCGATATGAAGAAACAACTACTATTATCATTTTCATTGCTCACGATTTCTTTTGTGACTTGGTCTCAAGATCCCGTTTTCAACAATGCTAGTGAGGATAATAACTTATATAGTAACACAGGGAATTGGATTAACGGAGTAAAGCCTGGAGATAATGGACGAGCCCAATTCAATGGTAAAGCACAATTAGACGAATCTGTTACGCTTTCATACCTCAAGGCCTCCGTGATGAATGCAGGATTGTTAAATGGAGCAGGTACGTTAACCCTCACTGGTGGTGATGGAACGTTTGTGGATATTCAGCAATTCACTACTGGGGAATTATTATTAGACGTTCCAATTATTTACACAGCAACTGATCCTGCTGGACGAAATCTTTTCAGAGTAGACGCGGATGGTGGGGTTATCTCATTTGGACCAAATTCTGATTTAGATTTAAGTTCAACTAACCCTATGAGATTACAAGGATTTCCTGGAGCTGGAGCCTTTGGAGATTTTAATTTTGATGGTATACTCAGAGGCGCATCAAATATCCAACTTGGAATCAATGTAGATACGCTATTTTTTGGTGCAACTGCGGACAACTCGAACTACACTGGGCAAATCATCTATTTCGCACCAGGGGGCACAATCATTGCAAACAATAACGAAGGAAATGTCTTGGTAGCCCAGGAGAACAAGATACAGGTGAATAATAATAACGGCACATTGGTGCTAAATGGCAGAAACATATACCATGGGTATATTCAAATAGACGGTGGTAACGCTTTCAGATGGGGGATCAATGCCGACCAACCCAACATTGAAAGATTGGTTATTCCGGGATCAGGCGCAATTACATTGGCTCTTGGGAACGAAGTGGATTCGGTTCATTTTAGTCATTTGGATGGTGACGGAACAGTATTACCTTCCTCTTGGGCTGCCGGTGCAAGCCTTGATATTGAAAATTTTCAAAATGCCGCTCTTCGGTTTGGAACGGATGCAACTGGATTAACTGCTGAGCAACTAACTCAAATCAGTATAGGAGGAGGAACCCCTACTTTGAATAGTAACGGGTTCTTGGTCGATCCGCAAATGAATACTGCACCTTCTAGCTCTCAAGAAGCGCTAGTCATTGCAGAGGGATTCTCAACTAGAGAAATAAATCTTTCTGAAATTGTGAATGACGCTCAAAACGATAACGTTACCCTTTCTGGAGCTTCTAGTTCTGTTGAATCTATAGTTACAGTGAGCCTGACCGACAATTTGTTAACAATAACTGAGGTAGCGTCGGGTACATCCACAGTATCGTTCACTGCAACAGACGAATATGGGTTGGCAGCAGAATTGACTTTTGATGTTACAGTCGATCAACTCCCTGATGCTGATGGAGACGGAGTACCTGATGCAGATGACCTGTGTCCTAACACACCAAATGCAGAAAATGTGAATGCAGACGGTTGTTCTGATTCCCAAATAGATGAAGATGGGGACGGGGTATTTAACAGTGCAGATTTATGTGCAAGCACAGCAAGTGGTGCAACAGTAGATACCGATGGTTGTTCAGATGCTCAAAAGGACACTGATGAAGACGGAGTTACGGATGATCTCGATGAGTGTGCTGGCACACCAACTGGGTCAAACGTAGATGAAAAAGGATGTGTTATCGTGCTGTCGGCCAGTATTATTTCTTCTGATATATCTGTTTACCCTAACCCAACACAAGATTATTTGATGATTAAAAATCTCAGTAAATGGAAGGGTGGAACACTTGTGATTCAAGATATGTCTGGCAGAAAAGTATTGTCCCAGAGGATAAGCGCTGGTCAAACTGAAATATCTGTAAATCAACTTAAAGCAGGTAGATATATTCTTCAGCTACAGAATGGTTCAGGAACAGAGACAATGACTTTCATGAGAGGTAAGTAACTAAGGTGGTCTTTCTACAAACTGTGAAAGACAAAAGGCCCTCATTTGAGGGCCTTTTTTTTGTTTCAGCTTGTTTCATAAGGTTGATTGTAAATGGTTTCAAAGATTAAGCTCTCGCATGGGCTTGAGAGCCTTGTCAATCTTCATTCCTTTACTAGCGCCATCTGGTTTACTTACATCAAAAAAGCGATGACTTGTCTAAGTATTACTAGGGTTGATTGCTTTTGAATTTCGCTATTTTTTGGCTAATATTTTGAAGAATGACGTATTCAGAGATGCTCAAAATGGCCTTTTTTGTGATAATAATGGACATGTTACAAATCTGCGCTGTTATGTTACAGCCTAATGTCGCTTACTTTCCAAGGAAAGAATAGGTTTATGCTCACAAATCTACTTATCCAATAATGAGACATTTCATCCTCCTACTAGTCACAGCATCGGTAATGCTTTTTGTCTTTTCCTGTGAGACTCTGGAAACTACTAATTCAGAGGCTTCATCGGATACTGAGTACTTCGATATGCGTGCTTTAGGTATTGAGGATGTTGAAGATGTAACACCTTTGGTAGTGGAGGCTTTGGGTATCTGCAAAGAGAAAGGCCATCGTGGGCTTATTTTTCCAAAAGGAATTTATCATTTCTATCCTACCTACGCGCCCGATTTTTACGCTGCTATTACTAATAATGATAATGGGTTAAAGAGAACTCCATTTCCATTAATTGATTTTGAAGAATTCCATATTGATGGTGGGGGATCAGAGTTTATTTTCCACGGGAAGATTTTGCCTTTTATCATTGAAGAAAGTAGCGGCATCAGTATAACCGATCTTAGCATTGACTGGGAAGTGCCGTTTTTTGTACAGGGAACAGTCATAGGAGTTAGTAAAGAGAATAGAACCTTTGACTTGAGAATGGAAACGCCATACGAAGTGGAAGATGGCAATCTTTATTTAACAACAGAGCAGGAGAAATCGCCTTTTACTGAAAAGTTTGGCCATCGTTTCGCGAAGCAGGAGAAAATTCATCAGAAGGTCGGACAAAATATCATTTGGGATAGGGAAACAGGAGCCCCGATTTATAACCACGGTTTGTATAGTGGTTTTGGAAGAGGTGATTTTTTTGAAGCTGAAGAAATAGAAGAAGGCATGGTCCGTCTCAAGACCATCTATAAGAAAGTTCCGCCAGTTGGATCAGTCTTCGTATCGAAAGGTGAGTACTTATTTAATCGGCAGTCACCAGCTTTTAGGGTTCTTCAATCTCAGAACCTGCTGTTCAAAAACATCAATGTCTACCATGCCGGCGCAATGGGTTTGATTGCCGAGCGTTCCGAGGATATAACACTCGATAGCTTCAATGTAGTGTTGAAAGAAGGAACCAATCGTGTAGTGACTACTACTGCCGACGCAACGCATTTTTGTAATTGCAAAGGAAACATTACGATTAAAAATTGCACGTTCGAAAACATGCTGGATGATGCGACCAACATTCATGGAACATATGCGCGAGTTAAAAAGGTACTGAACGACCGGCAAGTTGCTTTTGAGACCTATCACCCACATCAAAGGGATTATCTGTTTGGGGAAGCAGGTGATAGTGTCAGGATTATTCACCAGAAATCCCTGATGCCAAAGTCTGATATCCTTGTCATTGATCAAGTAGACCGGATCAATGAGAAAATTTCCATTCTAACATTTAATCAATCAATTGAAGGCGTAGTGGATCTTTATGACGGGATTGATAACCTTTCTTGGTATGCATCTGCGATAATAGAAAACAACACGATTCGAAACAATCGAGCAAGGGGTATGCTGATTTCTACCTCTCGGAAAACAGTCATAAGAAACAATTATATATCAGCACAGATGGCCGGTATTCTAATGACCGGAGACTTAAATCTATGGAATGAGTCTGGACCTAATAATAACCTATTGATTGAAGGGAATCGGTTTGTCGACAATACCCACAGTGGGAACAAGCAAACGGTCTTACAAATAACCCCTGAGCAAGATTTGGAAGGTTACGAAGGGGAAAGCTACTACAGTAAAGCTATTATTATTAGAAATAACATCATCGAGACATTTGATTCCCCAATACTGCTAGCCAAATCTGTGGATGGGCTGATATTTCAGAATAATCAGGTGATTCAGACGAATACCTATGAGCCGCTTTATCCGAGTGAGCCCAATCTCAAGATTCGAAATTGTCGAGACTTGACTATCGAAGGAAATACGTACAAGTTGCTTTCTGGTGACTTTGGTCGTCTTACAATTGACTCAGATACTCTTGACCTAAATAACAAAAACCAAACCGATTAACTATGAGGAATATGAGGAATTATTTACCTAATTTTTTAATGATCTTTCTCTTGCTATTTGCACTGGAGTCTTCAGCGCAGGTGAAGACGAACGGTGTGATCACTGATTCTGAATCAGGGGAGCTGCTTATTGGCGCCACTGTTCTTGAAAAAGGTTCAACAACTAATGGTACCATTACAGATGTGGAAGGAAAATTTGAGCTATCCGTTCCTAGTGGCGATGCAGTGCTCTTAGTCTCTTATGCGGGCTATCGAAGCACTGAAGTTAACACTGGAACTAACCTAACCATTACACTGGAATTTGATGTGGATGTGTTGGAAGAAGTAGTTGTTGTTGGATATGGTACACAAAGAAGGAGTGATCTTACTGGTTCAGTTTCCGGTGTGAAATCAAAGGAGCTGCAGCAGTCGCAAACAACCGATGTTTTTTCAGCGATGCAGGGTAGGATGGCTGGAGTACAGGTTACAACAGATTCTGGTCAGCCGGGTGCGGGAATGAGTATCAGCGTCAGAGGTCAAAATTCCATTAGTGGTATTTCTACACCGCTCTTCGTGATTGATGGAGTTCAAATTGATGTGGGTTTTGACGAAGTGGCATCAACTGGTTCTTCCCAAGCCACGATTAATCCACTGACATCTATTAATCCTGCAGATATTGAATCCATCGAGGTACTTAAGGATGCATCAGCAACTGCTATTTTTGGTTCCAGAGGTGCGAATGGCGTCATCATTGTTACTACAAAATCGGGTGCCAATGGTCGGTCGAGCCTGGATTACTCGTATAATTTAACTACATCCGAAGTGATCAAGAAGATGCCAGTCTTGTCCGCACAGGATTATATTGTCTATCAAGAGCAAAGAGGTAATAATGAATTCCTAAATAATGGTACAAGTGGAGAAAGACGGAATTTTGATGAGATCGAATCTTTCGACTATCAGGAAGACGCGTTAAGAACTGGGATTACACATCAGCATCAATTATCCCTGACAGGTAGTGGTGGAAAATCCTATTTTGCAGCGGGTATTGGAGTGTTGAAGCAAGAGGGAATCGTGGTTAACAATGATTTCGATCAGTATAACATGCGCCTAAGGGTTAATAATAAACCAAACGAAAAGATGAACCTCAGGTTCAATATCAATGGCTCTTATTCTGCTTTGAATGGGATTGCTAATAATGGAGGTCCAAACAGCTTTACGGGAGTTACACAGCAGCTTTTGTTAGGAAATCCTTGGGATATAAGAAGCGAAGATGTAGATCCGTTCTTAAATGAATTTGTATCACCACTAGATTTAATTCAAAATTCAGAAAAAACGACGACTATGTTGAGGGTATTTGCCAATGTAGGTGGGGACTACAAGATCAGTGATGACTTGACTTTTACCACCTTTATGGGTTCAAATCTCTCTAATTCGAAAGCAAAGGAATTCTACAATTCGAGTACACCCTGGGGTTTGTTCAATAATGGGGAGGCGCGAGTGGCAGAGGTGAATACCTATTCATTTAATCATTCATCTCAACTTCAATACAATAAATTAATCGGAGCAAATCACGATCTTAAGGTAATGGGCGCTTATGAGATTACGCAATTTAATTGGGAGCAGTTCCGAAACGTAATTCAAAATTTTGAAGACCAAAGCACCGGGGTAAATGATATTAGTAGAGGCACGACTGCCGCTGAATATACTACCGCACGGAGAAAGAATAAACGACTTTCTTATTTCACTAGACTAAATTATACGCTATTAGATAGATACTTATTTACTGCTACTTTTCGAGCCGATGGTACAGACAGAGTAGCTTCTGGAAGCCAATGGGGATTCTTTCCCTCTGTTGCACTTGCATGGAGGGTTTCTGACGAAGCTTTTATGGCTAGGATTAAGCCTATCAACAATCTTAAGCTCAGAGTAAGTTACGGTGTGACAGGAAACGAGGCGATACCCCCTTACGTCTTTTTACCTCAACTGGGGCCTGCCTTCTACTCCAGCAATGATCAGCTAATTTTCGGGTTGGCACCTACTGTAAAAGGTAATGATGCGCTGACATGGGAGACCACTCGCCAATTTAATGCGGGGGTTGATATAGGGCTAATAGAGGGACGCGTCAACATGGCAGTGGACTATTACAAAAAAATCACGACGGATCTGTTATTGAATACGCCAATTCCTGCTCAGAATGGTTTTCAGTCTCAGTTTCAAAACATTGGACGAATTGACAATGAAGGAATTGAATTTCAGATTTCCACAGTGAATATCGATAAAAATAATTTTCGTTGGAAAACAGACTTCAACGTAACCTTCAATCGCAATGAGGTGGTAGATCTGGGCGATGCGCAATTTATTCCTGTAACCACATTTGGGGGTTGGCAAACAGATATCGCTAGGGTGATCGTAGGAGAGCAGGTCGGAACGATGTTTGGATACAAGTACGAGGGTGTTTATCAGATTGATGATTTCACTTGGCAGAATAATAGTGATTCGAACGTCGCACATGGAGATCGAACCTATGTGCTAAAAGATGAACCGGCGGAATATCCCGCTGGAAACCCCATACCAGGAGCTATGAAGTACGCAGATACAGATGGAAATGGTGTGATTGATGATGACGACCGACAGGTCATCGGTCAGAGTAATCCACTACACACTGGCGGCCTCAACAACACCTTCAGCTACAAAAACTTTGATGTCTCTGTATTTTTTCAATGGGTGTACGGAAATGACATATATAATGCAGGCAAGTTGAGACTCAATGGAAACAGACTCTGGACAAACATTTCACAGGATTTCTTTGAAGGACATTGGACTCCCGAAAATCCTAGCAATGAATTTCCTGCCTATGGTCGGGTCGATCAAAATATACCTTCTAGTTATTTTGTTGAGGATGGATCTTTCTTACGATTACGAACAGTAACATTTGGATATCGAATTCCAAAATCGGTAACAGACAAGCTTGGTATTGGTGGGGTACGGGTTTCAGTCATTGGGAATAACCTGCTCACTTGGACTAATTATAGTGGATGGGACCCAGAGGTGAACTACAGAGACCCGCTTATTACTGGTTTGGATCGTATTGCTTATCCAAGAGCCAGATCGTACACATTCAGCCTAAACGTAACACTGTAAAGATCAAAAAAATGAAAAGTAGTATTAAAAATATCTTAGTTGTCTTATTGATATTAGTCGGATTTTCATGCAGTGATTATCTTGAGCCGGAACCTTTCTCATTTACATCACCGGAGAACTTTTATCAAACAGCGGATGATGCGGAAATCGCTCTGGCTGGTGTATACAATACGCTCACAGCGCGTAATATTCAGGGATTTGGAAACTTGTCTTACTACGGTAGAAATATGATGGAGATCATGAACGGAGGTACAGATGAATGCGCTATTCGATCCAACCTTACTGACAATCGCCCGGCACCATGGGGCAATGCGAGCTTCACAAGTCAGAATCCCGAACTCAATCAGGCTTGGTTTTTTGCCTATGCAGGAATCAGCCGCGCAAATTTCCTACTTGACAACCTTTCCGGAATACCCGATAGTGACTTTAATGAAACCCGGAAAGCGGAAATTGAAGGTGAAGCAAGATTACTCAGAGGGTTCTTTCACATGATGTTATCCATGATGCACGGAGCAATTCCAGTCTACACACAGAGTAATGGCGATCCCAATCAGGCAAGGCAACCAGTACAGGATGTGTATGCTCAGGTGATTGAAGATTTTGAATTCGCCTACGTGAACCTTCAAAATAGAGGCCCTTCGCTGAGTAGTGCTAATAAATGGACCGCAGCTGGTTTTCTTATGAAAGTACACACCTATTTAGCAAGTATGAAACAAAATGGGTTAAGTGATTTTGGATATGCACCTAATAGTTTTCAATGGGTAGATGTCAATACCAGCTATATGGAAGCTGTTAATATTTCAGGGGATATCGTTAGCAACAGTGGATATGTCCTGATCAATAATTACGATTATCTCTTCAGGGAATCTACTAAGCAGGCTCAGTCCGAGGAGTTAATGTTTGGAGCAGATGCCTCATCAGACGCTACCATCAACGTCATCACAATGGTTATTAATTGCTTTATTCCGCAAGGAAACGGAATAACGGTTGGCGGTGGATCTGGCTGGTACAGGCCATTTGCTGAACTGTACAACTCTTATAACGCAAATGACTTCAGAAGAGATCATAACGTGTCAGGAAACCTGGGTTCAAACCCGGCCGCTTTGAATGCAATCGAAATTGATGGAGTAAGATACTATCAGCCTAATACCATTCCCGGACCAGATGCTTTTAACATGAGCGTAGGTAAATATCGTTTGAAGGATCCTGCGCAGAAGTCTACGCCCCCTTGGGCTTCTGGGATGTCCATTCCATTACTGAGATATGCCGATATTCTTTTGTTAAGGGCTGAAGCACTGTTTTTCACAGGTGATGAACCGGGAGCTCGAGCTTTGCTGTCTGAAGTGAGAGAACGTTCGGTTATTGCCCCAGCAATAGTGGGAGATCTGAATGACGCTTATCGCAACACAGATTTTGTTGAGGAATTATTGGCCGAGCGATCCAGAGAGCTTTGCTTTGAGAATTGGAGAAGAATTGATTTAGCTCGATTTAATAAGTATGACGAGAAAATTAATGCACTGGATCCTGCTGTAGGGGCACATAACGATGTAGCTGCTGTTTTACAACAGAATTGGCGTTCAGAAAAGGTTTGGTTCCCGATCCCACTTCAGCAGATTGATCTTAACTCGAATCTCGCACAGAACTCAGGATATTAGAAATATCAAATCCTGAAAAGAGTAAACGAAGGAGTATCTCAATTTAAGTTGAGATACTCTTTGTGAAAAAGGGCAAGTCTTTTGTCAATGCTTCTCTTAGTTGACTTCTTAGTTTACGCTAAAAGATTATAATCTAAGCAATAACTAAACTGGATTAAACTTCCAATGTGTCACAAATGGTTGCAGAGGTCTAGTTGAGATGTACGCTACTTTACCTTCAGGAGTAATGACAAATCATTTAGCCAGAATACAAGTAGTTACAGAGGTATTGATGTTGCATATTGAAAATCATGTATTATAAAATGAACAAGAATATTCTGACTGGTTTGAGCACAATTTTGCTGTTAATCTCACTCATCGGATTTTCTGCTTCTCCGATTCAATATGAGAGTCAGAGTCAAGAAGCTGTAGCCAATGACTATTTGCAGTTACACTATAAGTTTGATGAGCCTGTTGGGGCAACCGAAATCATTGACTACTCAGCAAATGAAAGAACCGGGGTGCTTTCTGAGGGAGCAAACATAACTCTGGGAGTATCGGATGATGATCTGACATCAGTTCTGCAGAAAACAGGTGCGGGTTCAATCACCGTTCCCGGTTATCAGGGAATTGGTGGAAACGCTGCGCGAACAATCACTTTCTATTACAAGCAAGAAGAACTGGGGTTTCGAAACATCTTCAGATACGGAGACGAGGACCTGGGATTAAACCTGCTCAATATCACCCCAGGTGGCAACTTGCGATTTGTCAACAAAGTGGGTGGAAGTTTTATAGAAAGTAACACAGCCTTGCCAACAAATGAGTGGGTACATGTGGCCTGGGTAATTAAGGCAGGCACCAACAATACCCTGAGCGCCAATCTGTACATTAATGGTCTTTTTGCAGCATCGACTCCAAGTGCCGGATTTGAAAATGTACTTAACCCAACTTGAAAACGGAACTAGCCAATATATTGTAATACAGATAGTTACGTAAGTTATTTTTACAATTGGGTCACAACTTTTGATTTCCTCACATAAGGTCTGTCTTTAAAGTTGAGCGCATC
>Ga0208646_1000677_pt1 | contig 20393 bp, 38 predicted proteins | sample AntAceMetag02UK8_FD_184762 | JGI IMG/M metagenome (GOLD analysis project Ga0208646, IMG submission 184762) | Saline lake microbial communities from Ace Lake, Antarctica - Antarctic Ace Lake Metagenome 02UK8 (SPAdes) (version 2) | ecosystem: Environmental > Aquatic > Non-marine Saline and... | reverse complement strand
GAAATAGAGTTTTAATCGACTGGAAAATTATAAATGGACGTAACGGAATGACTGAAACAGGGAAGGGGCAAATTATAACATTAAGCAATGAAAGTAATATAGATGAATTTATATCTTTTTCAGCAACCTTAAAAGGTTACGGAACAATTACACAAACAGAAGATTTATCTGGAATTTTAGATTTACCAATTGAAACAATAATATAATATGGCTAAGATAGCATACACCAATAAAGTAACAGCAAGCACAATTGCTGCAGCAGAAATAAACAAAATTACTGCTGCAAATATGAACGAGATTAAAATATCTGTAAACGTAAATGTAGACGATATTGCTGCTGAAATAATTAACAGAGCAAGCGCAGATACAGCCTTGCAAAATAACATAGATGCAGAGGTAACAGACAGGGAAAATGCGGTTCTTTTAAAAGCCAATGTAGAAAACCCAACATTTACGGGTACAGTTGGAGGTATTACCAAGTCGATGGTAGGTTTAGGGAACGTTGATAATACATCGGATGCAAATAAGCCATTAACCACACCACAAGCAAATGCATTAGCCTTAAAACTAGATAAAACAAGCGTAAATACAGCCGCTTTTAATGTAACTGATAACGTAAATCCATCAAGTCAAAAAAGTACTTTTGATAAGTTTAATCCTTTAATTCAAGCAAATACTATTTCTTTAAGTTTAAAAGCTACATTGTCAGTAGGTAAAAATCTGTTTAATAAAAACGCAACCAAAAAAACTTTTGTAGTTGCAGAAGAAAGTCAAATAGATACTTTTGGAAATCAAATTTTAGTTAGTTGTTTAAAGACAGGCTATGATTTTGGAACGTTTAAGTTGAAATATAATGAATATGTGATTAACCTGTCCCCACCTTATTTAATAAGTGAATTAATCGGTAATATCAAAAGTAATCAAGTAGCTAATACTAATGTAAATGTTCTTTATTTTAACGAAAATAACAGAATTATAAAAGTAGAAACATCTGATAATTTGGCTACTTGGTTTGTTGAACCTACAAATGGAACTTTAACTTATGTAAGATTTGGTTACGGAGCGGTAAATGAAGCTACTTTGCAAATTGAGTACGGAACTGCTTCAACTGTTTATGAAGATTATAAATTAGTTTTAGATGCTGATTTAATTCCAAATCCAACAGGAGAAATAGTTGTTGGGGAATTTAAAGCAGTTGCTGGTTATAAAATTAAAGAGTATGTTGATGGGATTATTCCAGAAGCACCTGCGGTTCAAGATATATCAAATAAAGCAAACCTTGAGAACATACAAGGTAAGAACTTGTTTAATAAAGCACTAACTAAAAAAGTTTTTGTGGTTGATGAAGAAATTCAAGTAGATACCTTAGATGATACTATTTTAGTTAATTGTTTAACTACGGGGTACAATTACGCCACATTTAAATTAAAATATACGTCTTTTGGCATATCATTATCCCCGAAAATTTACCTTACTGATTTAAACCCAAAAGCTAAATTAAATGAATTAATAACAACTCAAACTGCTGTATTATATTTCAATGCATCTAACAGAATTATACAAAAATTAAACTCAACAAATTTAGCAGATAAATCTTTAATTACTGACTTAACTAATGGTGCTGTTGATTACGTGAGATTTAGTTATACTAAAAATTCCGAAGATACTGTTCAAATTGAATATGGAGAAGTAATAACTACTTATGAATTTTACGAAAATGGTAAATATTTAAAATATTCAGAAATCCCTAAAACGGTTGCAAAAGTAGAAGATGTTAAAGGTATAGTAGTTAGTATGGTTGGTGTTAAACCTACACTCTCACTACCTTCTAAATTATTCTTTTTAAAAGATGTAAAAAGTATTGTATATCTTGATTCAATAATAAATAAACATTACAGAAAGTTAGATACTTCAATTAGTTTAACCAATACGGTGATTACAAAAATTTACAACAGTCTTTTAATTGCTGAATCTACAACTGCGCAAACTGTCAACAACACAATTTCTTTAAATGCCTATGGAAAATTTTTAGAATCTAAAACGATTAGTATTGAAGTAGTTTCAAAACCATCAACTGCAAAAGTTTTAAATATCTGGAACACAGGTGATAGTATTACAGATTTAGGAACATATCAACCAGAAATTAAAGCAAATCTTGCAATTGATAATATCACAGCTAATTTTATTGGATTAATGCCTTGTGGCGCAGACCCTACTATATATGCAGACCCTTTAAGTGGCGGTAATTTGTCATTTATTTCTGAAAAAGGAACGGATGCGATAGTGGTTGATGTTACAGGAATTACAGTATTACCAAAAACAGGTTATCCTGGAACTCAATATGAGGACACAAACAATAATAGTTGGGTAGTTAGAGGATTTAAACTTACTGAAAGTGGTGGAACTTACTCGGGAAAAATAAAATTAGGTATTTTTCAAATTGACCCAAATTATGGAACAGGTGGTTCTAGCGGAACAACTCCAACAGCAGGTTTTCCTGTAAATAGTACATTAACTAAAACTAATGCTTTGCCTGGCGATACTGCAATTAATTACACAACTGTAGACGTGGTTAATTTTAATCCGTATTGGAATCCTAATACTAATGAAGTTGACTTTTCTTGGTATCAAACTTATTGGGAGTTAACAGTTCCAAATGTGTTTTTAATGCAATGGAGTTACAACGATATTGGTAGTAGTTACCAAGAAATAAATGGAGCAACAATAACTACTGCAATGGCTAGAGCAAAATTAGTAGTTGACAAATTCATTAGTCAATTTCCTTCTGCTAAAATTGTTTTTGGAACAGACCCTTATGGTGCTGAATTAACAGGCTTTAATGGAAGCAGCAATAACGAACAAAACAGAAAGTATGGTACTTTAAACTTTTTTCAAGCATTAGTAAATACTTTTGATAAAGCTTCTTATTTAGACAAAGTGTATTTAATTCCTACACACGCATTTTTCAATCATAAGTACGGTTATGGTAGTGTTATGGAAGAAGTACCAAATGCTAATTATCCTAATTTAAAAATTGAAAAATTAGTTAATGGCTTTGATGGCGTGCATCCATCATTAAACACATTAGGCTGGAAAGATGAAGCAGCTGCTTATAGAGCGGTTTTTAATAAAATAGCTAATAGTTTATAATTATGACAGAAAAAATACCATTTTACGCTTTAATAATCAGTTTATAATACATGAAAAACGTAATTACAAATATTTTAGGTTTAATTTTTTGGGGTTTGGCGGTCAAAGATGCTACAACCCCAGAACCATCAATTAGCTTTATAGCTTCATTAGTTGTAATTGGTGGGGCGTTATTCCTATTTAAAAATGAAACGTTAATTGAGTTGATAAAGAAAGCGATTAACAAAAAAATAGAGTAAAAATGGCAGTAGTTAAAACACAAAAAGAGGTTCTTTTATTAATGAGTTTAAAACTAGACTCTTTAGCAGATAGCAATAAAAAAATAGCAGCTGACCAATTCCAATTGTCATGTGATTTTTCTAGTTATGTTAATAAGCAAGAATTAAAAAATGCTGAAATATTGGGGTACTTAGAAAACAATAATAAAACAAATCAAAAGGGATTAGTTGAACAGGTAAAAGTTAACGTTTTTGACATTAACGAAATAAAGAAAGGTAACCAAATAGACAAGGCAAAAGTGTACGGTGCGGGCGCTGTAATTGCCTTGTTTTTTAACTTCATTTTTAAATACTTTTTTAAATAATGATTACAAAAGTATCAAAAGAGTTATTAGACTTTTTAAAAGAGTTTGAGAGTTTTAGAAGTAAACCTTATTTATGCCCCTCTAAAGTACCAACTATTGGTTATGGCACTACGTATTACTTTGATACAAAAAAGCGTGTTACAATGGCTGATAAACCTATTAATGAAGATGAGGCTTTAAGATTAAAACTAGGTCATATAAATGAGGTTTTTGCGCCTTTAGTAAATAAACTTTGCCGTGATGATTTAAAGCAGAATGAATTTGATGCATTAGTTTCTTTTGTTTATAACGCTGGTGCTACTTACATAGCTAAGAATGGTACTAAAAAATACTACAATTTATTTAGAAATGTAAATACTAGATTAAGCGGAAAAGAAATGTTTAACTATTGGTCAAATTGTGCTGTAACTGGCAACGGTGTAAGGTTAAACGGCTTAATTCGTAGACGTAAAAGAGAGGTCGAAATGTATTTAAAGTAAAAACCCCTCCAAAATTGAAGGGGAAAACACATAAAAACACATGGAAAAATTATTATCAGCGCTCAAATATACAACATAAAATGAAACTAACAAACAAATCTTATATATTTTTACTATTATTTTTTTTTATTGGCTGTGTGGCTAAGAAGTCTACTATCGAACATAAGGAACGCATTGTTAAAGATACGATTTACAAAGAACTTATTAAAACGGTGTTTAAGCCAGTTAAAGAGGTTTTGTATGTAGATAGTCCGTGCGATTCTTTAGGTGCTTTAAAGACATTTGAAAAGACGTTAATAGCTAATAAAACAAAAGTTAAACTATACAGCGATAAAAACCTTATAAAAGTAGAAGTTAATATAGACAGTATTATTGAGTCAAAACAAAAAGAATTTAAAAGTAATTACCAATCTAAAGTAGAAATTAAAGAGGTGATAAAAATAAAATACAGATATCCTATTTGGTTAATTTTAACCTCATTGATATCTGTATCTTTACTTGTTATAATGCTTAAAAATAAGTTTTTATAATTATACTTAAAAAGATATAATTTACTTAATTGTTTACAAATTGTATGCTTTTAAGTATAAATTATAAATCCATTTTTACATTAAATACTACTTAATAAAATGTATTTTTTGTGTTAATTCTAAACCTTTAAAAGATTCATTTACAAAACCACGTCTACCTAGTTTAAAGTTATTTTTAATCCAATTAGAACTGGGAGAAAGTGCAGGGTAATTAAAATAGTAAAAGTCATCACTTGTACACATATCAAATAACGCTTGATGGCTATCTCCTTTTTTAAATATAATTAACTTAGCTGTTTTATAAATTTCATTCTGCTTACAATATTGGTCTATCTTATCAGCACCTTTTAAATCTAAATGAGGTTTAAATCCAAATTTTAAAGACTTATCATCTTTACCGTGTGAGATTAAGAAACAAATATCTCCAACAAAATAATGATTTATAAACTTTCTGTGATTTGTTACGGTTACTTTTTTAAATTGTAGTTCCGCTATTTGCTTAAATGCTTCGTTTACAAAATATCCAAAAGATCCAGAATGATTATCGTTGCAGATATTATTAAAGTATATTTCCTCGTAATGGTCTGCTACTCCATAAAGTACTTTTAACTTAAATTCTAAACCTGCATCAAAACATTGTTCGTTTGTCATATTCTGTGGCAAAGAATGACCGCCCCTAGTTGTTACTCCATTAAAACCATCTAAAAAATCACCTAAATCGTCAATATATAAGATATTGCTTTGCTTTTCGTTTAAAGTCTTTTCTATAATCAAATCAGCCGATTTAAGCAACTCTTTTTTATTCCATTCTGATTTATACATAGTGTTATTATCTTTGTCAGAATCCATACCTATATGCACGTCTGTATAAGTTAAAGTATCAAAGTCTTTACTTTCTTTTACTTTGTTTATAAAATCTTTTTCTTTTAAAGGGTTTATATATTTTTTTATAATACTTTCAAAGTCAAAACTATCAACGACTTCTAAGGGTGTTATTTTTCTAGGTGCTGTTTGTACCCATTGTTGCCCAGTAGTTTCGGAAGTTGATATTTTTATTACTTCAAAATTATCTGGAATTTTAATCGGTTTAGATTGTAATTTTTTAACAGTTGAAATGGAGTTACCATCTTTGTCTAATTTTTGTATTGTTTCTACAAATTTACGTTTATTAGGAGCGCTTCTTTTTGCTTGTATAAATTCCCAATCTTCTTCTTCTACTGAGTATCGATTTTGATTTCTTTTACCATCATTTTCTTTCACTTTAAAACCTAGTAAATCTGCTTCTTTTTTATTTAACCATCTAACGTTTTTCATGTTTTTTATGTTTTTAATTATTCGCTAATATAGCTTTTTTTAATCGAATAGAAAAACTATCTTCTATTTCTTTTGGTTTAAAATATTTATGCTCTTTTTCTAATTTTTCTGTTATCGCTTTTCGTATAAATTTGCCTACGTCTATATTTAAAGATTTCATGTTTTTAAAAGTATTTAGCATTTCTTCGTCTATTCTTATAACCTTAGTATGTGCAAGTGTTTTCATGGTATTGTAATACGTTTACTTGTTATAATAATTGTTAATTCCAAATAATTTTTAACTAGCTAACTCTTTGCTTTTAAATTAAAGCGTCTTAATTCTTTATCTAAAACTTACTGTAAAAAATCACTTGGTCTAACAGCGTATAATAAAAAAAACTATTCATCGCTTGTAAAGAAACTAATCGCTTCCTCGTTAAATATGTGCAGTGACTCCCCGTTACTTTTTACTATTTTTATAACTTCGTCACCCCAACAAAAACCTTTAATTATTTCTATTTCTATTTTCATATTGTTTATTTATACGTTTCATTTATTATACTGCAAAGTTGTAACAAATTTTAATTACTTTTGTAATATTCTAAACAATCCTCGCATTCTTTTTTACACTTATCTTCACCAAATATTTCTTCTTTTCTACACTTAAAACTTGCAACAACATCTTTTAAAGAAAATGCTTCAATAGTTGCATTCATAATATCTTTTGGCAATTCTTTTAATAAGCCTTTAGCCTCCGAAAGATTTATCCATCCATATTTATTTTCTAGTATTTCTATAACTTTTTTTTCGTTCATTTTGTATTTTTTAACTTATAGTTTAATTTAGTCAGCACTTTCCTTAAAAGGGTACGTTAGAGTTAATATGTGGCTCAAAAGGTCTGTGCTTTTCGGCTAGCACCACAGCTTAAAATAAGACCTCCGCAGGTAGACACACCTACGCTTGCCACACACTAACAATAACAATGTATATAAAAAATAGGGGTTGCATAGCTTATAATGGCTCGATTGCATTTCTTTAAAGTGTTTGCAATATTAAACATTTCTATAATTCTTATACCCCTAATTTCCATATACTGTAAAGTTGTAAAAAATTTAAATATTAAGTTCTTGATAGCTTACCTTTTTCCCAAGCAATTTAACCTCTATAAACCAGTCAACATTATTACTTTTTAAAAATTTATTCCATTCTTTTTTTTTTTGCTTATAAACCGCTTTTGTTAAGTGTTTATGCCAATTTTCAAAATTCATTATATTAAACCAGTGTTCATTAATAACTATATTTTTACTATTTGCCTCACTTAACAAAAACTTCATATACAAGTCTTTTATATTAGCTTTATCGCATTCCCAAACATTGCTAACTTCTACCATATCCCATTGTTCATCGTGTATTTGTGTAATGTATATCATAATTTAAACTTTTAACAACAACGTACAAAGAAAATAAACTACTATTCGCTTTCCGTTGTTCATTGTTTATTTGTGGGTTGTCGGTATTTCCGACATACCTCTATTTTTTTTAATCGTTTACTTTACTTGTACAAATCCGTTGGCAAAAATTTACTCACTCGCATCTGAATAACAAAGTGGGTTAAGCTCTCTCATACTTAAAGCTACCTTATAAGCATCTTCATAACTTTCATATTCTTGTAAATGAATATCAATATTTTCTTTATTAAATAAACCCTCTAATAAATCAATAATAAAATAATTGTCACTATCTACATAAATAGGCTCTGTCCCAGAATATTCATTGTAAATCAAATCATAAGATAATAAATAAACAGTTTTTCTATCGTCTAATTGCTTTAAACTCGCTAAAAAATCTTCTATAAATAAATAATCAAAGTCTTTTAAATCAAATTCTCTAGGATTTACTGAATCTTTTTCTGAATAATATAATTTTTTTGCTTTCATAATATTTGTATTTAATTAATAATCTGAATAAAAAACTTTTGCAAACACCGTGCATAATTTAATGCTTGCTTTTTTCCATTTTGGAAAAACCTCGATAAGGTAAAAGTTTTGTTTATTTACCAGCTTTTTGCTAAATTTACGCATCAAACCATGCACAAATACGTTGTAAGTTATATTTGCAAATAAGTTTTAGCACACTTTTTACAATATGCATAAGTACCGTTTTCACTTACTTTTAATCTTGGTTCTGGTATCTTGCAAATACAACTAACAACATCTTTTAAAGAAAAAAACTACTTTATCATTTTTAATAAACCAATTCTAACAAGTGGGTTATTGTTTTGGCTTTGAACTAATCTTTTACGATAATCTTGTAAATTTTCGTTTTTCTTTGGCACTTTTATTAATTTTCCCATTTTTTACTTATTGTTTTAATTTATTCGTTTCTTTCCTTAAAAGGGTACGTTATATAACATTTTTTTTAAAAGGCCACCAATCTTATGTTATCATTTTTACGTGGAAATAAAAACGAATTAAAGCGTTTTCGTATCTTTTCTTCGCTGTGCTATTCTGATAAACCTCTGGCCTCATGTCAAAAAACCTGGCCATTGTTTTGTTAGTTAGGCCAAGTTCTTTTTTTAGTGTTTTAATATCCATTATTTTTTAAATCTTTTATTCATTGCATATTCTCTTTTTATTTTGTTAGATGTATGTTTGTTTAAAACTCTTAACTCATTAAAAACAATATCAAAACTTCTTTTTGCAGTTCTAAATTCATTAGTCATTTCAACTAATCCCATTTGGCCTCTTGGAAAAGATTTTACTAAAGTATCAGCTTTATCTAATCTTAATTCTATTTCTTTTTTTAATTCTGTGTAAAAATCTAAAGTCATAATGTTTGTTTTTAATCTCACTACAAATATAAGTATAAACTTACATAAAAACCTAATTATTACGCATTTTATTTTTAAATAAAAATAATGGCCTTTTAAAAAAAACGTTAAATAACAACGTATATAAATAAAAGCTACTAATTATTTACTTATGAATCAATTGTTTAACTAATTTTATTTATTGTTTATTTATTTATTATTTTTTTTTAGACACGCTTCAATTTATATACAAATACGTTAGCATTAATTTACAAATCAATTTCGTGGTTCATAAAGAAATGCCAAACCAACCCTCCTTGCTGTACTGTTGCTAAATAATCATCTTTTATCATATTATTACTATGTGTTTCCCATCCAGTTCCGTACATATTTATTTTAACTTCAATTTCTTTCGTGTCAGGGTCGCATAATGCCCACATAGTAATTCCATCTTCTTGCATTTGAATATCCATTATTTCAGATTTTAATGGCATTTTAACAATTTGTGTTCTTTCGTGTTCTAACTTAAATTTCCATATTTTCATAATAAAAACTAATGCTAACAATGGCTATAAATAAAAGCCGTCATTAAGGTTATTTCTTTGAATCAATCATTTGTTACACGGCTTCAATTCATAGCCGAGACGTTAGCAGTAATTAATCAGTCACTTTAACTTTCTTGCTTGTAACACAGTCATCTCTATATCCGCAATCGTCATTGTGTCCAGCGCAATTATAGCAACCACACCACTCTATCCATTCATATTTTTTTAATTCCTCCATTTTATTTATTTTTAATTATTAACTAATCCCAACAACGTGTATAATTTACAATTGCTAATCGCTTTACTTAATCTTTTTGTAAATCTATAACATTATTCTCAATCTACCAAAACTTTAACATTTAAAAATTGCAAACCATACACTAGCACGTTGTAAAACATAGCCTATATATTCAAGTAGGTATTGTGTATTTGCTTCAACTCGTTTGCATCCTTGTACCTATTACCTTGCTTATAAACGTAACTATTGCCAACTTGTTCCCATTTTAAAAACTCCAACCAAGCATCAAAGTTCATTAATTCTTTATTCGGCAACGATTTAACAACACCGTGTAAAGAAAATAAAGCATCTATCTTACCTATTAAGTTATGTATTTCTTTATAGTCTATTAAAACACCATCTCCTGTATCTATACTGTTTTTGTATATTAACTTACTAATCTCTTCTTTTGTATTCATTTTTATAAAATTTATTAATTATTTAATCTTTACTTTCCTTACACAAATACGTTAGTAGCAATTATTTTAAAAAACCCGCCACGGTTGCGCTCAAATCTACGTGGGAATTAAAACATTGTTAACTGTTGTTGATGTTCTTTTAAGCGTTTTAAAGCTGCGTTATAATATTCTTTATCTAATTCGCAAGCAGTTAAATTAAAACCTAAATTATGGCATGCTAATGCAATAGAACCACTCCCTAAATGAGTGTCAAGTACTCTAAAATTACGTAAACCGTTTAGATCTTCAATTAATCCATTTCCTTTATTTGCGTAGTTCATTAATTGCCATTCATAAAGTTTTACGGGTTTTTGAGTTGGGTGCTGTCTTATTTCTTTATTTTTCATATCGTGCTGAATCATCCCATTCCAAATAATTTCACAAATATTAACGCTTTTTGTCATAGATAAATAAGCCATTTCTGCTCTACCAAATGCAGTGCCTTTTTTATCCCAAACTAAACGACCCCCAGATAAATCATAATTATTATAAAAGTTTACACCCCATATAATTTGATTTTTACTAACTCTTTTAAGTTCTGTAAAATATTCAGGTGTAGGTGCTACATTTTTAAAAATATTATAATTAGTTCTTTTTGTAGCTTGTTTTCCTTTCTTTTTATTATCTTTTAATCCTATTGCATCATTACCTCCATAAGGCGGATCAACAATAGCTAAATCAAAATAGTTATCTTCGTAACGTTTCATCAACTCCATGTTGCATTCATTCGTAATGTTTATCATATTGGGTTTTATTTTTTGCAAAAATAACGGGTTTTTTAAAATAAAAGCAACTAACACTGCGTATAAAAAATTGCTAATTCCGTTAATGCTCATTGCTTTTTTATCATTAATTATATCTTTTTACGTGCGAAAGTCCTCGTTAACTTACACGCAATATTCCATACACAAATAAGTTAATTGCTCGTTAACTTCTTTTTTATAAAATTCTTGGAAATCCTTGTGTGCTTTATCTCCTAAATTATTATACATTAATGAAGTGTTATAACCAGCATCAAATGCTTTTTTTAATATTTTTTTTAAGTCCATATTTAATTTATTAATTATTCACGCAACTAACCTTAACCGCATACGTTATGTGTAATATAGCGCTGTTGGTCGCCTACCATCCAACATCGTGTTTGTTGGCAATTTCACTCTCGTTTATAAGGTCTGTGATTTGCGCTATACTACAAGCCTAAAAAGGCACATAACACTGTGTATATCAAAGTTTTATATTAAAATATTGTCGCATATTTATACTATATTTGCGACAAAACCTTGCCATACACAAATAAGTTGTAAACAATTAAAAATCACTTATATCTTGTTTACTATGTTTTAGCTTTACAAAATATTTAAGTCTTAGCCATTCTATATAGTCAGTACCTACACAAAGATAACAACCACATAAATTTATATTCGATTTATTTTGTTGTGTATGCCATTTCTTTTTTACGTGCTTATTTCTTCCCATAATTTTTAAAAGTTAACAACACCGTATATTAAAAATATGTGCTTTAGTTACATAGACAAAGTCCGTATTCACTACGGTTTAACCGCTTATTTATAGGCTTAGCTACATAACCTTCACATACTTTTAATATACATGCACGTTGGCAAAAATAACAAACTATACACGCATAAGTTGTAAATAATGTTTTTGTTTTTAATCGATTACTAATTTACTTATTAAAGAAGCCATTATAATATCTACAGTTACTAGACCAACTAAAGCTATCCTACCTGTTTTTTCACTTAAATCTATCCAATTAAAGTCATCTTGTATAAACCAAATTATACCATAGTGCATCACAAAAACACCTACAGACAACAATGTGTATAAAAAACACTTACCAATTGTACTATTAAAAAACTTTTTCATATCTATCTGTTTAAATTATTATTTATATTAACAAATCTATAATCTTTTTTTGTAACTACCAAAACTTTAACATTTAAAAAGGGCAATCTTCAATATCAAACGCTTCTTTTACAGTTATAACCGGCAATATTTCTTTTTCTTTCATATACTCTTCGCTAATATCAATTAAACTAAATAAAGGTTCATCGGTATCTTTCTCGTAATAACGCCCGTTAACCTCAGAGTAATTAAATTCCACGCTCGAACCTATATCCCCTTGAAAATTATACTTTGTTTTCATATTATAAAACGTGGTAGTATTCTCTATATTATTTTCCACGTCCGCCCATGTTCGGTAAATCGAGAATCCGTTATGAGTTTGATTTCTAAAATCAGCCGAACCGCTAACACTGTACAAATCTGGAACGTTATAAATTCCTGCTTCGTTTTTTTGCATTTTAGTAGGATGAGCTACTAATATAATTAAAACATTATTTGATTGTGCAAAGTGTGTGAGTTTAGTTAACACAATGTTAATCTGGTCAATCTTGTTTCCATTTGGCAAAAGTACTTTATTAAACGCATCAATCACAAATATATCAATGCCAAAAGAAATCATTTGCTCTTTAAACTTTTCAAGCAACCAATCCCAGGTAGGTAAGGTGTCGCCTTCAGCACCTGTTAAGTATATTTTTTCATTTGCCCATTCCTCATATTTATCTATTTCATCACGTGTAATTCTTGGTGCAGTTCCTTGCGTTGTTTCTTTGTCTTTCCAAAAGTTACGACCTATCACTTTCTCCATTAAATTAGTCTGGTAAAGTGCCATAGGAGAATGTTCTGGCGAAAACCAAGATCCTTTTAAATCATAATCATTTATTAAATTTAGTGCGAGCCAGTCTGTAAAGTTTGATTTTCCATGTGAAGGAATACCAGTTCCCGTAGTCAATTGCCCACGCATAACTGAAAAGCATTCTTTAAATTGTCTAAAATAATATGCCTTAGGTTTTAAGGTATCTGGCAAACCATTGTCATAGAGTTCTAATATGCCTTTTTTTAGTTCAGAAACGCTAAATGTTCCACTTACTGGAAATCGTTTACGCTTTTTAACTGTATCATGCAAAATTTGCCCTATTAGGTCGCCGTTAGCGTCTTTATTTACAAATTCTATATACTCACACCTATAACGTCCTAAACGTTGCGCAATCTTCTCTTTTAAGTCATTTCCTTTTTCATCATTATCTACCGCAATAATGAATTTTTTTACGTCTTTTAAATATTCCTTAGAATTTAACCAGTAATCATCGTTATCATTTGCACCATTTGGAACTGATATTGCATTTTTAATCCCTATTTGATGTAAGGCTAAAACGTCAAATTCTCCTTCGCAAATCCAAACTTCTTTCTCACCAATAACAGAATTTATGTTATAAAATATAGAACGAGTGCCAGCAGATTGCATAAAGTTTTTAGCACCATCTCTATACTTTTTGTTAACTAAAACGTCTTTTTCAAAATAGTTAAAAACAATATTATTTACCTCCTTACCTTGTTTTGGTTGGTAAAATAATTCCTCAGTAACATTTAAAGCCTTTAAAGTATTTTGGTTTATCTTTCTAGTATCCTCTATAAATCTCACCATTTTGTCAGATAAATTAGTGTAATTTTTCCAAGTTTGAACAGGTAATTTATATTCTTTATCCTTTACTTTTTTACTTTCACTTTCTCTAAAGGTTAAACTTTCGCATCTAAAGCATTTACCAAACCCCTCTGAATGGTTTATTTGTATTGAAGTATCGCCTTTTCTATGTTTACTAGTTTCGCACGTTGGGCAAGATATCTTTTCTTTACCACTTGTTTTTTTAAGTTCTAACGAACTCCATTCTATGAAGTTATTCATAATTAAAATGTTGGCTTAGCTGGTTTATAATTTAATGTTTTATTGTTTTTTAATTCATCGTTCCAATGTTTACCATTTAACCAAGTTAACGGCATTTTTCTATATTTTGTTTCGGGTGTTAAAATTACATAATCTTTTACAACTAATAAAATTTTATTTATATCTTCATCACTTAACCTACAAAAGTTTTTTAAACAATTTTCTCTACCTTGTTTTTTATCGTATAAATTCCAAAACAAATCAAACTGTATTTCTTTTTTATTTTCATTATTTTCATTGTTTACATTATTATCATTATTGTTTGGTGTCGCCTGCGTTTCACTTGCGTTTCGTTTGTGTTTCACTTGCGTTTCGTCTGCGTTTCCAGTTGTTTGATAACTGTTATAGTGTAAGACAGTTAGGCGTGTCGTTTTTATCTCGTTTTTTGTAATTATCATCTTGTCGTTTTCTAGCAAACTTAAAAACCTTCTAACCTTAGATTTGTTCCAATTCCATCTTTTTGCCCAGCTATCTAAAGACATTATACTGTCGCCTCTTTTAACGTCAAAAAGAACACCTCCTATTAAAACTTTCTTATCAGAATGGTTAACTGTTAACAATATGTCCATCCATGCTTCTAAGTTGCTAAAAACACGTTTCTCTGTATAAAGCCAATGAGCCTTTATTTTTCGGTGTATACTTATCCATCCTTTATCCATTTTTTTAAATTTATTTTAAATACAAAAATCCTTTATAAATCCCTTGAGTCCTACGTCAAGTTCATTATAAAGGACTATGTTATTTTTTAAGTTACCTATAATGTAGGACTGTAACCGGTTACAAATATAATCAATTTTATTTAATAATCAAACTTTTTTATATAAAATTCAATAAATTCTTCCCCTTTTTTTACGTCAACTTTTTGGATTATACCTCTATAAATTCGCCTATCATCAAAATTATACTTCTTACATAGTATGTCTTGAAAGGCTTTTAAAGGGTTGTCATAGTCTGCAAGTTTAGAAGATAGTCCAAAGGTTACTAGTATCTCTAGTTTGCCCTCTGGAATCTTTATTTTAGATAATTTTAATAAAACCTCCTTCTCATAAGATTTATATTTTGGTGTTTTAAATCTACGACCTGCCCAGCATTGATTAACAGATAAAGGTTTTACGTTTATTCTCATTATTTAACTTTAAAATGTATGTGAAAATGCCTGTTAAAAGTGTAGTCAAAACTTTTCATAACGTCGCTATAAAATAATGTTTTTCTTACTTTTTTGTTTTGGTAAAACTTGTCAAGAATTGGTAAAAGTATTTCGTTTACCTCTTCTAGTTTATTCTTTAGATTTAAAGTGGTTTCTTTAAGTTCTAATCCGTCTTCGTCTATTTCTTGTATAAACATATCAGTTAGCAATAATAGTCTATTTAGCTTCTTTTGCTCTTTTATTTCCTGTGGTATTAATTGCATTTTTTATATTTTTTGTTTTTCTGAGTATTTTTGTTGCGTCCAGTATCTAATTAGATTTAAAGCGTAATTAAAAGAGTTTTCAATTTCTTGTATACTTTCTGCGTCTTTTATATTGTTTGATTTTAAACATAGTTTTTTGCTGTGTACAATTTCTTCTAAATAATCTTTAAGTATTTTTTCTGGGGTCATTTTGTTTTATTATTAAATATATTCGCTTTAATCTGTCAAAGTACGGTAAATAAATACGTTTTCCGCTATTTGCATTTAAAATTGATATATGTGTATAGACAAATGTTTTTAAGTCGTCTATGGTTTCGTAATTACTTAATGTTAAAACGTTCTCTTCAAATTTGTAATCCGAAAAGAACGTTTTTATTTCTTCAAAAGTTGACAATTAAAAAGGTAAATTATCATCAAGTTCTTCTTCAAGTTCCGCAGATGTAACAGGTGCGTATTCTTGTACAGGTGCAGTCGCTAGTTTTTCAATTCTCCAAGCACTTAGGGAGGTAAAGTATTGCAATCCTTTAGTAGGGTTGTTATACTCGTTTGTACCTATGTTGAATTGTACTGTAACCTCATCCCCTACTTTTTGAAACTTAGTTAGATTTTCTACTTTTTCAGTTCCAAATACTTCAAAACAAAATATTTGTTCTTTACTTTCATAACCGCCATCATTAGCAACTATGAAGGATTGTTTTTGCCATTCCTTACCTGCTTTAGAAGTTCCGCTTTCTACTTTCGTGAAAGACTTAATTTTTCCGTTAATCGTTAATTCGCTCATAATTTCTATTTATTTAATTTATTAATTTTACTTTGTAATTTCGTGATATATAAACACGCATCCATTAATTCTTCTTTTAAATGCTGTAAAAAATCATCATTATTATTTTCCTCTAAGGTAGTGTTATATTTTTTAATACCAATCTTACTTCTTATGTCAAATTCTTTTTTTAAATTTTCTACAATTGCATCCTTTTTTTTATAGTCAAAATCATAATGCAATCCATCGTTTCCATTTTGAAAGATTGCTTTTTGTCTTTCATAAGCTTCTTCTTCTTGCATATCTTCAAATTTCTTCTTACTACATCCCATATTTAAAAACTTAATTGTGATTTATTTTCACTAATTTTTATTAATAACTCATCTGCAAACTCAATAGAATAATCTTTTACTGCTTCTATTGTCATTTTTTGAGGCTTAGCTTTAGTGCCTATATTTACTATGCTTTCTAATGTTAATTCTTTTACAAAACTATTTATACTTTCTGGTCTAAAGGCACAAAAATATAGTTTTTCTAACTTTGGGTTAACAGTAAAATAATGACAAAGTTGGTGTATAAATTCTAATGGTATTTCATTTTCTAAAAGTATTTGTGTATGCTTTTTTCTAGATAAACATTTTGTTTCACAAGCAATTTTTAAATCGGCTGTTAATCCATCTGGAGAAATACCAAGTAAATCATTGTCTTCACTTTGCAACCATCCAAAAGATTCAAACTTATAACCTGTATACTTTTCTAAATACTCTATTGCAAATGGTTCTAAATCTTTACCTCTTTGAGTATGTTCATTTTCAAAACTATCAGAGGGTTCAAATTCTTCTATTTGCTGACTAAGAATATCAATGAATAAAGTATCACTTTTAATATGTAAACCTTTAGCCAAAGTGCCTCCTATTTTACCCCATTTTAAATCAAACCATTCAATAGTTCCTTGATTAATTTCTTTATAAGCTATCATTATTTAAGGCTGATTTTAAGCGATTCTTTTAAAGCATTTACAGTCGGTAAACTTTTTTCTTCTAAACTTAACTTATTCCAATTACCAACAAGTTCTTTTAAGTTTTTTGAATTATTTAAAATTAACTTTGCATTTTTATCTGATAAAGTAGAAATAGGGCTGATTGGCGAAATTCTAATTCCTCCTGTTTTTTTACCCATCATTTTTACATCAGCGTCAAAAATTAAATCAATTTTTAAACCTTTCCAATTACCAATGTTTCGGCTTTCTGCACCCGTACATTTGTTTTTTATTTTAATAATTGATGCAATTACTTTTCTGTTTGTAGAGTTTGCCACCATTGGCTTTACACCTTCTACAAATTCTAAAAAATAGCCATCTGTATTATTCCCGCTAACATCTACACTTGTATTGTAATATGCTTCTTTTATTGTTAATATGCAGTTACCTTTTTCTGCTGTAATCATTTCTACATCAACTCCCGCTAGGTGTGTAGACTTACGGTACTTCATGCAATCAATGTTTTGTTCTTTCATTAGTTTTTGTTTTTTAAATAATTCTCAATAAATAGTTTATACTTTTTTTTTACTGCATCGCTATAAAAGTCATCATTAACCCTGCTTAACGCTTCTAAATACTTATACTTTTCTGTTACTAACCACATATTTTTGTTTTTGTAAATTTATTGCTTTTATAGTTACTATGCAAGTAAAAAGTGTTAAAATTTAAATATTTTAAACTCTCCATTTCCTTTAATTTCTTGCAAACTTTTTAAGGTCATTACAAGTTCCCTTGCTTCTTTCTGAGTTTCAAACTCCGCTATCTTTTGGTAAACCTCTACTTTTTTGCTCATATAAAATTGTTGAAATATTCTCTAATTATGTTAGTTTGTTGAACTGTAAATTTATCCGTTAACTCGTAAACAAAAACGTCGTTTTGATAATCGTAGTATATTGACATATTTTCGCTTTCGTAACTCAAATAGTTTCCTGTTTCTTTTACAGGCTCTTGCTGTTCTAAAAGTCTTTTAAATTGCTTGCTGCTTATATTTTGCATAACTGTCTTCTTATTTCTTCACATTCTGCTTCTAGTATGCTAATATCAACATCTACCTTGAGAAGTGTTAATTCGTTAAAATAGTAAGTGTGACCCATTGTTTTCGCTAAGTCTATTAATTTCTGTAATCTTTCTGAGTGTCTATGCATTTAAAGTGTATTTAATTACGCCGTAAGCAACGTAAATGAAAAATATTATTAGTGTTATAAAGTAAAAATGTTCTGGCTCTATCTTCTTCATATTAGTTTATTTTATCGTCTATAATTTGTATTAACCAACGCCACCATGAGCGTTCCATTTTTAGTACTACAACATTTGCAACGCTTAATTGGTAGTACTTGTTGTCTGTTTTGTACTTGCTTGATTCCTCGAATTTAATTCCTTTCATTATTTTGGTGTTATTACTTTTATTTTCCCGCTCTTATATTGGTGGCAGATTAGACCCGTTGGTAATTTTACTGTCTTAACTATTTTATCTCTAAACATATCGTTTGTTTTATTAGGGGTTTTTACACCCCCTGTTGTTTTTTAGTTTAATAATTCTTTAATCTCAATTAATTTTTCAGAACCATCTAAATGAATGATTTGAAAATATGTTTTACCGTCTTGGATTACAATATGGTCAATATATTCTAGTTCGTTTATGTCTGTTCCTACTAGGTTTCTTGCTTCGGTCATTTGGTTTAAAGTATACATATTGTTTTAGTTTTTAATTATGGTTCAAAGATACAAACACTATTTAGATAAACAATAAACTTTAACATACTTTAACATATTTATTTTTTAAACACTATACTTATAGTAATTGATTTTATTTTTGTATATTTGTGAAAAATGTATATATATGTATATCTATAAAGTTAGACAAAATGGTTACTGGAAAGACTATTCCAACGAATATGAGTGTGAAATGTCTGCAAGGGTATGGTTTGGTAAATACGGAGAGTTTTTGTCAGCATTAAGCAATAGAGAAATAGTACTGTTTAAAAACACTAAAAAAGTTAAATAAATGCACCCTACAAGAATATTTAAAGCACCTACCGAATTGGAAACGGCTTTTAACGAGTATAAGAAAGACGTAGATATACAATCTGGTCAATGGTTAAAAATTCAATATGTTGGTAAAGATGGTGAACGTAAAACAGATGGTCAAAAAGTGCCATTAACTTTTGAGGGGTTTAAACGATTTTGCTATAATAATTACGGATGCGTTGAACAATATTTTATAAATAAAGATAATTTATACTTTGAGTTTATTAGTATCTGTTCACGCATAAAAGATGAAATCAGAGAGAATCAAATAACAGGAGGTATGTTAGGCTTCTTTAATCCATCAATTACGCAACGTTTAAATAGTTTGGTAGAGAGGCAACAGACAGAAATAACAGGCGGCTTAAACATACCTAATTTGCCAGATATAGGTGAGCGAAAATAAGTATAAATATACTAAGGCATATTATAAGATATTAGACCTTATTAAGTCAAACCCTAATGAGAACGTGTTTGTAATCAGAGGTGGTCAAGGTGCATCTAAAACCATTAGTATAATACAGCTTTTAATACAGTCTTTATGTTCTTCTACTAAAGAGGCCACTATCTTATCCTCTGAATTAAGTAAGATGAAACGAACAGTTATACGTGATTATAAAAAAATATGTAAAGATTGGGGGGTATTAGAGAATGAACACGATTTTAACAAGTCAGAAAGCAAACATGAGTATTTTAATGGGTCTTATTTAGACTTTCTTGGTGCTGATGTAAACGACGTAGGTAAAGGTTTTAGACGTGATATTCTTTATATTAATGAGGCTGATAAAATGGACGTTGATACGGCTGTTCAGTTTATATCTAGGGCAGGATTAACTATTATAGATTATAACCCAGACAATTTGTTTTGGGGCGATGACTACATAAACGAAAATAACTTTATAACCTTAACCTTTGAGGATAACGAATACCTAGCAGATAGCGAGGTTAAAAGTATCTTAGATTATAAGCAAAAAGGGTTCTTTAATACGTCTCTACCAACAGAAAATATATTTACAGATGGTAATATAAAAAATAAATATTGGAGTAATAAATGGCGTGTTTACGGTCTTGGAATGGTTGGTAACTTAGACGGCGTTATATTTGATAATTGGTCAATTATACACAATGTTCCAAGCGATGCGAGGTTAATCGGCATAGGCTTAGACTTTGGATATACTAATGACCCTACTGCAATAGTGGAGGTGTACAAGTACAATGATAAACGAATACTTA
>Ga0208646_1000675_pt1 | contig 20469 bp, 16 predicted proteins | sample AntAceMetag02UK8_FD_184762 | JGI IMG/M metagenome (GOLD analysis project Ga0208646, IMG submission 184762) | Saline lake microbial communities from Ace Lake, Antarctica - Antarctic Ace Lake Metagenome 02UK8 (SPAdes) (version 2) | ecosystem: Environmental > Aquatic > Non-marine Saline and... | reverse complement strand
TTAAGACATTGGAGAAATTTAAAGGCCTAAACTATAGACAGGAAATAATTTATCATTCAAAAAAACTTACAATTATTAATGATTCAAAGGCGACATCTTTCTCATCATCTGAAAGCCTATTAAGATCTTTGGACAATGTATATTGGATAGTTGGCGGATTGGCAAAAAAAGGCGATAAATTATTATGGAATAAAAAAAATAATAAAAATATTAGAGCATATATTTTTGGGAAAGATAAAGTTTTTTTTATAGATAAACTAAAAAAAATAATGAGATATGAATCTTTTTTAAATCTAAAAACTTTAATTCAAAAAATATTTTTAGATATTAAAATAGATAATAAATTAACACACAAAACAATTCTTTTTAGTCCTGCAGCTGCTTCTTTTGACAATTTTAACAATTTTGAGGAACGGGGAAAATTTTTTAACAAACTTATTATGAAACATATAAATGCCAAATTATAACTCACTATATAAATTTTATTATGAGTGGTGGAAAAATATAGATAAGACTTTACTTTTATTAATAATATTTTTATTTAGTTTAGGATTATTTTTTTCTTTAGTGTCAACATCATTAATTGCATCTGACAAATTAGACACGAATAATTATTTTTTTTTCTTTAAACATCTAGCATTCATATTAATAGGGATGATAGTTTTAATTTTTTTTTCCTCACTAAGTGAAAAAAATTTATTTAGAATCTCTTTATACTTATTTTTTATATCTGTATTTTTTTTATTTTTAGTGCCCATATTTGGTACAGAAGTAAAAGGATCTAAAAGATGGCTTAATCTTTTTTTTCTACCAAGATTTCAACCCGTTGAACTTGTTAAACCTTTTGTAATTATCTTCATTACCTCAATTCTTTGCATGGAAAACAACTTTAATATTTATTTTAAGTATGCGCTAACAATTGTAGCAATTTTTCCAATAATTCTTTTATTAGTAATACAGCCCGATATTGGCCAGACATTGTTGGTGCTTTTATCTTGGGCCACCTTAGTTTTTATTTCTGGTATAAGTTTACCAATAATTATAACTTTTTTTAGTTTTTTATTATTATCACTGCTTTATATGGTTTTTTTAATTCCAAAATTTATCTATATAAAAAGTAGAATTTTATCCTTTTTAAACCCAAATAATGGGACACATAATTTTCAATCAGACAAAGCAATAGACGCAATAAGCAGTGGAGGATATTTTGGGAAAGGTATAAGTGAAGGCACTCTTAAAAATAGAGTTCCAGAAGCCCATACAGACTATATCATATCTGTAATTTCTGAAGAATTTGGAGTGGTAACTGTTATATTGTTATTAATTTTATTTTTATTTTTTATCTACAAAGTTTTTAAAAAGATATATTTAGAAAAAAGTGAAAAAACAAAATTAGTTTTAACGGGCATTATAAGTTTAATTATATTCCAAGCATTAATTCATTTTGGTGTTAACATTAGACTATTTCCCACTACTGGCATGACCTTACCTTTCTTAAGTTATGGTGGATCTTCAATTATTGGTGTGTCAATTTTATCAGGCATAATATTAAATTTGACAAAAAGAAAAGTTAATTAAATGAAAAAAAAAATTTTGATCAGCACAGGGGGTTCTGGTGGACATGTTGTTCCAGCAACAATATTATATGAACATTTAAAGGATCAATTCGACGTTTTAATGACTTCTGATAAAAGAGGTGTTAGGTTTTTAAGGGTAAATGACTACAATTTAAGTATTTTCAATGTTAACCCAATCTCAAAGAATTTTTTTTCAATTCCCTTTCAGTTTTTTTTAATTCTAGGTTTAATTATTAAATCTTTCTTTTTTTTTAAAAAAAATAAAATTGATATATTGATATCTACTGGTGGCTACATGTCATTACCTCTATGTTTAGCTTCAAAGTTATTAAATATAAAATTATTTTTGTATGAACCTAATATTGTTTTGGGAAGATCAAATAAATTTTTTATTAATTATTGTCAAAAAATATTTTGTTATTCAAATAAAATTAAAAATTTTCCAGACAAGTTTAAAAATAAAATTATAACAATACCACCTCTATTAAGAAAAAAATTCTATGACCTTAGTAAAATAGAAAAAATAAATGAAGAAGTTAATCTTCTTATTATAGGTGGCAGTCAAGGTGCAAGAATATTTGATACTTTGGTTCAAAATTCAATAATTAAATTATCTAAAAAATATAAATTCAAAGTTTATCAGCAATCTATTGTAAGCAACTTTGCAAATTTAAAAAAGGTTTATCAAGATAATAACATTGAATGTGAATTATTTGATTATAGCGAAGATGTTTCAAGTTTTATGCAAAAATCAAATATATGCATTACGAGAGCGGGTGCTTCAACTTTAGCGGAGTTAGTTTTCTTAAATTTACCACATGTTGCCATACCGATACCAACTGCGAAAGATAATCATCAATTCGAAAATGCAAATTTTTATAATGAAATTGGTTGTAATTGGATTTTAAAGCAAAATATAACAGATGAAGAAAGCATAGCTAATATTATAACAATTATTATTGATAACAGAAATGAATACCTCGAAAAACAAAATAATATGAAAAATTTTAGCTATCAAAATACCTGGAATAATATAAATCAGAAAATTAAGTCGATTATTAATGAAAATTGAATTAGCAAAAACTGAAATTATACATTTTGTTGGCATAGGAGGAATAGGCATGAGTGGCCTGGCCCTTATCATGAAACGAATGGGCTTTAATGTTCAAGGAAGTGATGTCCAAACTAATAAAAATGTTGAGAGATTAAAAAGAAATAAGATCAAAATTAATATTAAACATAGTAAAAAAAACATTTCCAGTGCAACTATTGTTGTTGTCTCCTCAGCAATTAAAAAAAATAACCCCGAATTAATTGAAGCCCAAAAAATAATGTTACCGATTTATAAACGTGGCCAAATGCTAGCCAATATAGTTTCCTTGACTAAAAATATTGTTGTTACTGGATCGCATGGTAAAACAACTACCACATCATTATTGGCAGCAATTTTTTCTAAAACAAAATTGGACCCAACAATTATTAATGGAGGAGTTCTTAATGAAATTAAAAATTCGGCTAAACTTGGAAAAAGTGATTGGTGTATACTAGAAGCAGATGAGTCTGACGGAAGCTTCATTCATTTACCACCAACATATTCTATTGTAACAAATATAGATCGAGAACATATGGATTATTATGATTCCATGAAAGATCTTAAAAATTTGTTCATAAAATTTATTAATAAAATTCCTTCCTTTGGAAAATCATTTATTTGTATTGATGATAAAAATAATAATAATTTATTAAAAAGGTTAAAAAATAAAAATTATCTTACTTATGGAACTAATCCAAAATCACAATTTTATATAAAAAATATAAGACAAATGAAAGAATTTTCGGAGTATGATTTATCAATCAAATTACCAGGAAAAAAAAGTATAATTATTAAAAAAATTAAAATTCCTCTTCTTGGCATTCACAATGTACGTAATTCAACAGCAGCTGCCGCAGTAGCTTTAACAATTGGTATTTCTAAAAATACTATTAAGGATGGCTTGAAAGAGTTTAAAGGTGTTGAAAGAAGATTTAATAAAATATTTACTCATAGAGAAACTAATTTTTATGATGATTATGCGCATCACCCAACTGAAATTAAAGAGGTTTTAAATGGAGTAAGGGCCGCATATAAAAAAGAAGAAGTTATTTGCGTATTTCAACCGCATAGAATATCCAGACTAAAAGACTTAAAAAAAGAATTCAGTTTATCATTCAAAAAAGCTGACACGGTCATTTTATGCCCAATTTATACAGCAGGTGAAAAAATAAAGTTGGGATTCAATTATAATAGTTTTGCAAAAGATATTATCAAAAATTCAAAGGTTAAACTATTTATGGTTAATGATCAGTATCAATTAGCAAAGTTTATAAAAAATAATATTTATGGAAAAAAAATTGTTATTGGCATGGGTGCGGGTACTATTTCATCATGGATGAGGGAGCTTCCAAAATTAATATAATGCAATTAGAAGAATTAAGAAAATTTTCAAATGAGATTAATAGTAAATTTTTGTTTGATTATGACCTAAAAAAAAGTAATTGGTTTAATATTGGCGGTAAAACTAGGGTTTATTTTAAACCAGATAATTTATCAGATTTAGTTCTATTCTTAAAAAAATTTGGGACAAAAGAAAAAATTCATGTTTTGGGTGCTGGCTCTAATACACTTATAAGTGATAATGTTTACGAAGGTATAGTTATAAAATTAGGAAAAAATTTTTCTAATATTTCAATACTACCAAATGATATAATTGTTGCTGGCAGTGCTTGCTTGGATAAAAAGCTATCTGATTTTGCCTTAGAAAATGCAGTAGGAGGATTCGAGTTCCTAGCATGTATACCTGGAACCATAGGTGGTGGTTTAAAAATGAATGCAGGTTGTTTTAATAGAGAATTTAAAGATATACTTATGTCCATACAAGCGATTGACAGAGAAGGTAGAGTTTTAACAATACCAACAAGTAAGATCATGTTTGAATATAGAGGTAATGATTTACCTGAGAATTTAATTTTTTTAAGCGCATCTTTTAAAGGTCATAATAAAGATAAAGATAAAATTAAAAATAAAGTGATGGAATTAAAAAATAAAAAAGATAGCTCCCAACCAACTAAAATTAAAACTAGCGGAAGTACTTTTAAAAACCCAAATAATAAATCAGATAAAAAAGTTTGGGAATTGATAAAAGAATCTGTGCCGCAGGATTTAAGCTTTGGTGATGCGTGCATTTCAGATAAACACTATAATTTTTTTGTAAATAAGAATAATGCTAGCTTTAATGATATGATTAAATTAATAAATTTTGTTGAAGAGCAAGTTCAAAAAAAAACAGGTGTAGTGCTTGAAAAAGAAATAAAGATATTGGAATAACTATGAAAAAAAAAATCCTTGTACTTTGTGGTGGAATATCTAAAGAACGACTAATAAGCCTAGACACTGGAAAACAAGTATCTAATGAATTAAAAAAAAATGGATATAGAGTCAAAACTAGTGAACCTGACAAGAGTTTATTGCGTAATATAGATTCATTTAAACCAAGTGTAGTCTTTAATGCATTGCATGGTCAGTATGGAGAGGATGGTTATATTCAAACAATTTTAGAAGCACAAAAAATTCCTTATACTCATTCTGGGGTGCTTGCTTCCTCAATAGCAATGGATAAAGAGATATCAAAAAAAATTTTCATTAAACATAAAATACTAACACCAAAATATATCAAATTTGATTTTGCAAAATTTAACAAAAACATTATTAAAGAAATTGATAAAAAACTAAAATTTCCAGTTGTTATTAAACCAATTAACGAAGGCTCAAGCGTGCATGTCTATATCTGTACAAAAAAAAATATAACTAAAAATTTAAAAAAACTAAATATATACAAACAAATTTTAATTGAAGAATTTATTGCAGGCAGAGAAGTACAAGTGGCAGTAATGGGAAAGAAAGTACTTGGCGCAATAGAGTTAGAACCCAAAAGAAAATTTTATGATTACCAAGCAAAATACAGCTCAAAAGCGAAAACAAAGCACATAATTCCTGTAAATTTAAGTAAAAAAAATTTAGATAAGGTGACGAGTATTGCAAATAAAGCTCATCAAATAATAGGTTGCCTTGGAGTAACTAGGTCTGATTTTAAATACTATAATGGAAAATTTTATTTGTTAGAAATTAATACGCAACCAGGCATGACCAAACTCTCGCTAGTACCAGAAATAGCTAGCTACGCAGGGATAAGCTTTATAAAATTAATTGAATGGATTTTAAAAGATGCATCAATCAATAGGTAAAAAAAATAAGGTAATAATATATTTAATATTGTTATTTATATTAAGCACAACAAGTGGAAAATTTGCCGTTAGTCAAAATAATTACTCATCAATAAATACTAAGATTAATATCGAAGGTCTTTCTAGTATCGAAAATTTAAAAATTTCAAACGAACTAAGTAATTTATTTTATAAAGATATATTATTCATAGATAAAAAAGAAATTAACAAAATCATGAATAAATATAACATTATAGAAGAATATAATATTAAACGAATTTACCCCTCAACCATAAACATCAAAATCAAACCAACCAAATATCTTGCTAGAACCTCTAATGATAATCAATTATTAGTTGGTGCAAATGGCAAATTTATTAAAGATGAAGAAAACAGAGAAATATTGCCTTATATATTTGGAGAATTTAATTCTACAGATTTCTTAACTTTAAAAAAAAATATTGAACAATCCAAATTTATTTTTAAAGAACTTAAAACACTATATTTTTTTCAGTCAAATAGATGGGATATTTTAACTGATAATGATATTTTAATTAAATTACCCCTAAGTAATTCTTTGGAGTCACTAAATTTCGCCTATAAAATTATAAGTAATGATGAATTTAAAAAAAAAAGTATTATCGATTTGAGAGTTAAAAAAAATTTAGTTGTAAAATAATGCCTAATAAAAACTTTCAAACTTTTCTTGATTGTGGTTTTTCCAAAATAAGAGCTGGAACATTTAATACAGATAATAACAATGATGCTTTCTATGTTGAAAGCAAATTTTTTACAGATAGGTCAGATCTAGAATTAAAAATTAAAGAAATTATCACCTCTCTCGAAAAAAATTCTAATGAATTTATTAATACCGTAAATTTGATGATAGATAGCCCCAAAATGATTTCTATTGGGATTTCTTTATCTAAAAAACTTAATGGGTCTATATTAAAGCAAGAAAGCATTAAATTCTTAGTTCAGGAAGCTAAACAACAAATTTTGAAATATTATACTAATCATAATATCGCTCATATCATTATTAATAATTATAAAATTGATGGAACTGATTACTCTTCTTTACCAGATGAAATAGAATGTCATTTTATATCTTTGGATATACTTTTTATTTGCTTACCAACGGATTTAATTCTGTATTTTAAGAGTATATTTTCTAAATTGAATATTTTAATTGAACAAATTATTTGCTCTAGTTATGCGAAGTCTATTAACTATAAAAATAATTTAAGTTTAAGTGGTCACGTATCCTTTATTGATGTTGGGTTTAATAAAACGTCAATAATTTCCTATTTAAATAACAAAATTATCTGCACAGATATTTTACTTATTGGTGGCAATCATATAACAAAAGATATTTCTGCAGTTTTAAAGATAGACCTGGATAGTTCTGAGTGTATCAAGCTTAATTTTGACCAAAATCCCAAGATTTTAAATGAACAAAATATATCCAAAGACATTCTTCAAAAAATAATTTTTGCTAGAACGGAAGAAATTCTTGAATTATGTACTAAATCTATTAAGTCAAATTTATTCTTAAATGATATGTTTAAGATGATTTTAACCGGTGAAGGCTCACGAATACTTGACAATAAATATAAGGATAAAATTTCTTTTCCAAATGATATTGATTTTTTAGAAGAAACGTTGGAAGATATTTGTCAGTCAGGGCTCAAATTTATTTCAGAGCGAAATAAACAAGAAGTTATAGTTGTCCCAAAAAAATCAATAAAACAAGGATTTTTTGAAAAGCTTTTTCATTTATTTAGATAAAATAGTATTTTCCTGTAACATTTCTTGTTTTTCTTAATTTAATTCAATTATTTATAAGAATTAAATGTCTGTTTTAAATCAAAAAACTATTAATAGAGATCTCACGTTCAAAGGTGTGGGTCTTCATAGTGGGTTAGCAGTAACAATGACTGTAAAACCAGCTCTACCAAATTCTGGAATAATTTTTAAAAGAATAGATCTTAAACAAAATAATATAATCATTCCCAATATATTTAATGTTAGTAGTGCAATATTTTGCACAGCTATTTCAAATGAAGATGGTGCAAGCGTATCGACAATAGAACATTTAATGGGAGCTTTATATGGGTTGGGCATCGATAATGCTTTAATTGAAATTGACAATCAAGAAGTGCCAATCTTAGACGGTTCAGCAAAACTATTTGTTGAAGCAATTTCTAAAATTGGAATTAAAAATAGCGATTCCCCAATTAAAATAGTTAAGATTAAAAAGAAAATAGAACTTGTAGATGGTAATAAAACAATTTCCATTGAACCGAGCAAAATTAGCCTAGATATAGATTTTGAATTAAAATATGAAAATGAGATTATAGGAACACAAAGAAACTTGGTAAAAGTATTCGAGTCTGATCTGAGCGACATTTATAATTCTAGAACATTTTGTTTATTTGAGGATATAGAAAAATTAAAAGAGATGGGTTTGGCTAAAGGGGGTAATCTTGATAATGCAATAGTTATTAAAAACAATGAAGTATTGAATGAGAATGGCCTTAGAAATGAAAAAGAATTTGTAAACCATAAAATTTTAGATTGTATGGGAGATTTGTACTTAGCTGGCTATAAAATAATCGGAAAAATAATTTGTTCTCAAGGTGGTCATAAGCTTACCAACCAATTATTAAGAAAAGTTTTTCAAAATGACGAAAATTTTTCATTAATTGAAATTACTGAAAAACATTTACCAAACGCTTTTATCAATAAAAATCATTTAAGATCTATCGCTTAGTTTTTTTATTATATATATTATAGTAAAATTAAATGAATTTTTTATCTAAATTAACAATAATATTAGCAATCCTATCATTAACCGCATGCGCAAAAAACGATAAAGAAATTTCTTTAATTAAAGGAATTAATCAAGAAGACGAAATGATACAGGCATACAAAGATGGGACTAAAGCCTTAGAAGAGAACGATACCTTTTTTGCGGCTAAAAAATTTTTAGAGGCAGAATTACTATACCCACAATCTGAATGGGCATCGAAATCTTCATTAATGGCATCTTATGCTTATTATATTGAAAATAATTATTCTGAAGCAATATATAATCTTGAAAGATTTTTAAAAACATATCCAAAAGATTCAAGATTAGACTATGTGCATTATTTGATGGGTTTATGTTATTATGAAAATATTGAGGGAGAAAAAAAAGATCTAAAACCTTTGATAGAGGCTAAAAAAAAATTCAGCTTTGTAATTGATAATTACCCAAATACAGACTTTGCGCTCGATTCCAAATTTAAAATAGGTTTAATAAATAATATTTTGGCTTCGAAAGAAATGTATTTAGGTAGGCATTATATAAAAAAAGAAAAATGGGTAGCAGCAATTAATAGATTTAAAAATATATTAAATGATTATGACACAACAATATATACTGAAGAGGCAATACATAGGTTGGTAGAAATTCATTATAAAATAGGACTAGAGGGGGAAGCCAAAAAGTATGCTAGTTTATTAGGCTATAATTACCTTTCAAGCGAATGGTATAAAAAAACATACAGTATATTTTATAAAGAATATGAAGTTAATGTGGTCAAAAAAGAAAAAAAAAGTTTAAAAGAAAAATTTAAAAAACTTTTTTAATAAATGGAAAAAAAGAAAATAACCAAAGACTATCTAATTAAAATTAAATTATTAGAAGAATATAATAAAAATTATTACGATAAAGATAATCCAATTATTACAGACCAAGAATATGATTTCCTAAAAAAAAAAATCATCGATTTAGAAAACGTACATGAATTTTTAAATAATAAGCGATCACCAACAAAAACGGTAGGCTTTAAACCATCTAAAAATTTTGAAAAAGTAAAACACCGTGTTCCAATGCTGTCACTCGGAAATGCCTTTAATGAAGAAGATTTAAAAAATTTTGAAAAAAAAATATTTAATTTTTTAAGTTTAAAAGAAATAAATGTAATTGATTATAGCGCCGAACCTAAAATTGATGGAATATCAGCTTCATTAATTTACGTTAATGGGAAATTTATAAAAGGAGTTTCCAGAGGAGATGGTACGGAAGGAGAAGATATCACGCAAAATTTAAAAACTATTAATGATATTCCACTGGAAATAAATGCAAAAAACTTTCCGAATGAAATTGATATTAGGGGAGAAGTATTTATAGAAAATAATGATTTTAAAAAAATTAGTGAAAAATTTGCCAATCCTAGAAACGCAGCATCAGGATCATTAAGACAAAAAGATCCTTCTATTACTTCCAAAATACCACTTAAATTTATTGCATACACTTATGGTTACGCTAAAGAAATGAAAATCTACAATCAAACTGATTTTTTAAAAAATTTAAAGGTATGGGGCTTTAAAATAAATCCATTTAATAAAAAAATTTCTGGTGTTAAAAATTTAATGCTGAATCATAAACACTTAGAAGAAAATAGAAAAGAAATAGCATTTGATATTGATGGAATTGTTTACAAAATTAACGACTTTAGTTTACAAAAAAGATTAGGTTATGCTGCAAATGCTCCAAGATGGGCAATCGCGCACAAATTTTCTGCTAATAATTCAATTTCTGAAATAATAAATATTGAAATTCAAATAGGAAGAACGGGTGCCCTAACACCGGTTGCAAAAATTAAACCTGTTAATATTGGAGGTGTAATGGTTTCAAATGCAACACTTCACAATGAAGATGAAATAGTTAGAAAAGACATAAGAATTGGGGACACTGTTACTGTTGAAAGAGCTGGCGATGTAATACCCCACGTTGTTTCTGTAGATTTAAAAAAAAGAAACAAAAGTTCAAAAAAATTTATTTTCCCATTAAGTTGCCCATCATGCGGTAATAAAACAATAAAAGACTATAATGAAATAACCAAAAGACAAGATGCGGTTAGAAGATGTATCAGCGAAGCCTACGAATGTGAAAAAATAGCAATAGAAAAAATTAAACACTTTGTATCAAAAGAAGCATTTAATATCGATGGTTTTGGGAAAAAAATTGTTGAAAATTTTTGGAATTTGAAATTAATTAAATTACCACAAGATATTTTTAATCTTGATTATGTAAAGATAGAAAAATTAGAAGGTTGGGGAAAATTATCTGTAGCAAATTTAAAATATTCGATAGAAGAAAAAATAATTATACCATTAGATAGATTTATTTATGCATTAGGAATTAGACATATAGGACAAGAAAACGCTAAACTTATAGCCAGACATTTAAAAACACCAATTAATTTTTTAAAATTATCGGATAATAAAAATATAGAAAGCTTGTCCAATATAGACGGTATTGGTAGCACGCAAATCCAATCCATTAAAAATTTTTTTTTAAATAAAACTAACTTAAGCGTCCTATCTGAATTAGAAAAGAATCTTAAAATTCAAAACATGCTATTAATAAATAACAAAGGTTTATTAAATAATAAAACTTTTATGCTCACAGGCAAACTAAATGGAATTAGTAGGGCAGAAGCCAAATCATTAATTGAACAAAACTCAGGAAAAATAATTAGTAATGTAAATAAAAAACTTAACTATTTGATTGCTGGTGAAAAGCCTACAGTCAAAAAGGTAAACATGGCTAAAGAATTAAATATAAAGATTATTGATCAAAAAGAATGGTTGGAAATGTTAAATAAGACTAGCTAACCATTTTCTTTCTTTTTTATTTAATGAATTTGAGTATTCAGAGTAAATTTTTAAATGATATTTAAATAAATAGTCTTTTTCGATATCATTTAATAATTGATAATTAATTAAATCTTTTTCAATGGGTGCCAAAGTAAGATTTTCAAAGGATAATTTATTTTTTAATTGTTTTGCATAGATTAAATTTTCTATTCTAATTCCAAAGTGATTTTTTTTATAATATCCAGGCTCATTACTTAAAATCATACCTTTCTCAATTTTGATATTGTTGTATCTAGAAATTGATTGAGGGCCCTCATGTACATTTAAAAAAAACCCAACACCATGACCAGTCCCATGGGCATAATCCAAACCTTCTTTTTTTAAAAATTTTCTAGCACTGATATCAATTTTTTTTCCAGTATTAACCTTATTTAAATTAGTTAGGGCAACTGCGATATGACCTTTTAAGACATTTGTGTAAGCATTTTTTATAGTCTTTTTTTGCTTTGTGAAACAAATAGTTCTAGTAACGTCTGTCGTTCCATACTTATACTGCCCCCCTGAGTCGACTAAAAAAATATCTTTTTTATTAATTTTTTTAGTATTTTTACCTGTAGCCCTGTAATGAACAATGGCTCCATTCGATCCTGCGCCAGCTATTGTATTAAAACTTGGAAACAAATAGTCTTCACTAAGTCTTCTAAATTTTTCTAATTTATTTTGAGCATCAACTTCTGTTATAGTTTTTTTATTAATATTTTTAATCCAATAAATAAATTTTGTTAATGCTAATCCATCTTTTTTATGAGCTTCAATCATATGATTTATTTCATATGTATTTTTGATAGATTTTAATTTATAGATAGGATCATTTACTTTTAATATCTTAAACTTTTTTTTAATAATGTTTTCATAAAAAATTGAACATGTTTTATCATCAATTATAAAGCTTCCCCCAGATAAGCGATTAACCAGTGTTAGAAATTCTTTATTGTTAATGACTTGATTTTTTTTAATTTTTTTTTCTTTAATAATATTAAATGCTTTAGTCTTTTCTGTGATTAAATATATTTTCTTATTTTTGTGTATAATTAATCTGGCGTTGGGTATTGGGCTATTTGGATTGTCATATCCTCTGATGTTTAATAACCATGCTACATTTTCGGGTGCACTTACAAATAAATAATCAGCTTTGTTTGAATGAAGAAAATTTATAACTTTAGAAATTTTTGATTGATGTGTTTCACCTACTATATTTTTTTCTAATGAATAAAATGGCTTTGTTTTTTTTTCATTAAATTTTGATATTTCATCAATTAAGTTTTGATTTATTGAAATAAGTTTATTATGTATAAAGTATTTTTTAAGCGTAGGGTTTGTAAATAAACTTGGGTCATAACCCAAATTATAATTTTTAATAATTGTATGTGGTAGTTTTTTATGAATTTCAATTATACTAAAATCTTTTGAAGACTCTTGATGAGCTTGAATAGTATATCTGCCATCAATGAATAAATAATTATTTTTTTTTAAGATAACAGCAATACCAGCCGAACCAGAAAATTTTGTAATTTTTTTTAATCTATCATTTGTTGCGTACTCAGAAAAATAATCATCATTTTTAGGAATAATGTATCCATCAATTTTATATTTTTTAAATTTTTTTCTTAGGATATTTATTTTATTTTTATTCATTTGATCCTTTTTTGGTATCTTATCCATCCAGGACTTCTCGTTTCTTCATTTGTATCAAAATCTTGGTTAAATTCAAAATCATCTTCCTTATTGTCATCAAAGAATGAGTTTTTTTCTAAAAATTGTTCTGGAAGCTCTTCAATAAATCTTGAAGCCATACTATCTATCCAATTTCCTTGATAAAATCTATTCATCGCAAATGATATAAGAGCTTTCTTTTTGGCTCTAGTAATACCTACGTAAGCCAACCTTCTTTCTTCTTCAAGTCCATTTTGACCCTTTTCTTCAATTGATTTTTGATGTGGAAATAACCCTTCTTCCCATCCAGGCAAAAATACGACATCAAATTCAAGTCCCTTTGAACCATGCATAGTCATCATATTAACCTTTTCACCATCCCAGTCTTGATCAATTGCGGTTGCTAGTGCAACATGCTCTAAAAAGCTCTCTAAATTATCAAATTCCTTCATGGCGCTTAAGAGTTCTTTGATATTTTCAAGTCTATTTTCATTTTCTATGTCTTTTTTATTTTTTAGCATCGACGAATAGCCCGACTCGTCCAAAACTAATTGTAGTAGTTTTATATGATTAATTTTTTTTATATTAATATCGTTTCTCCATTTATCTATTAAGAATAAAAAAGAACTTAGGCCTATTTTAGTTTTTGGTTTAATTAAATTTTGTTCAATTAATTGTTTTGAAGAAATCTCCAAACTTACAGAATTTTCTTTTGAAAATTCATGTATTAATTTGATAGTGCTTTCTCCAATAGATCGTTTAGGATTGTTTACTATTCTATCAAAAGCTAAATCATCTTTAGGTTGATGAATTAATCTTAAGTAAGCAACACAGTCTTTAATCTCCGCTCTTTCATAAAATTTTGTGCCACCTAAAATCCTATAAGGAAGACCAATTTTTAAAAAACGTTCTTCAAACTCTCTAGTTTGAAATATTGCTCTAACTAAAATTGCTATATTATTAAATGAATATTTCTTTTTAAGTTTTTTTTCTATTTCATCTGAAATCCCTATTGCTTCATCTTTTCCATTTTTAAAACAATTGAGCTTAACAAGTTCACCTTCTTCCATTGTTGTTTTTAAAGTTTTACTAACTCTATTTTGGTTATTAGCTATTAGGTTTGAAGCCACTGATAAGATATTTTGTGATGATCGATAGTTTTCCTCCAACCTAATTACTTTTACATTTTTATAAATTTGATCAAATTCCAAAAAATTCTTAATTTCAGCACCACGCCAGCTATAAATAGATTGATCATCGTCACCCACGCAGCATAAATTTTTATGTTTTTCAGATAGTAGATGAAGCCATCTACTTTGAATGTAGTTTGTGTCCTGATATTCATCGACCAATATATATTTAAAATTATTTGAATAAATTTCTCTTATATCTAAATTTCTCTCTAGAATTTTTACAACATGCAAGATTAAATCACCAAAGTCACAAGCATTTAAGTCTAATAATTTTTGTTGATAAACTTTATATAGAGGAAGTACAGTTTTTTCATATATGTCATTTCTATTAATAATGACCTCATTTGGATAAAAGCCTTTGTTTTTCCATCTATCTATAATTGATAAAATATATTTTGGTGCTAACTGTTTAATGTCTATATTTTCAGCTTTACATATATTTTTAATTAACCTTACTTGATCATCAGTATCAATGATTGTAAAATTAGAAGTTAATCCTGCAGCAGGAGCATGCTTTCTTAATAGTTTTGCACAAATTGAGTGAAATGTTCCAAGCCAAGATAAACCAATAGCCTCAGAGTTAAGTATTGCACTTACTCTGTTTTGCATTTCTTTTGCTGCCTTATTAGTAAAGGTCACAGATAGTATTTGATTGGGAAAAGCCTTTTTTTCTTTAATAATATGGGCAATTCTAGAGGTTAAAACTTTAGTTTTTCCAGATCCTGCACCAGCCACTATGAGTAATGGTCCATCAAGATATAAAACAGCTTCCTTTTGTGCGCTGTTAAGATTATTTAGATATTCAGTGTTTATCATTTTTATAATTTCATTATAAGATATTTAAATTTCAACTGTATTTATGAAAAACATCGTCAAATTTTTTAATAACTTTGTAAAAAATACAATATTCAAAGTTCAGAATAAAACAAATACTAAATTTAAAACTAGTACCTTTAATAAATTTTTAATAACTTTTATTGGTATATTATTTTTTTATATATTCTACTTATTGCTACCTCTTTTATATGACAAGGGTTGGGTAAAAGATAATATTGAAACTAAACTTCTTAGTGAATTTAAAATAGACCTTAGTTCTTTTAAAGATATCTCGTATCGCATTCTTCCAGCGCCTCATTATTTAATTAAAGATTCCAAGATATTGTTGAATAGTTTAAAAAATCCAGAATCTATAGCAGATGTAAAAAATTTCAAAATATTTATAAGTCAAAAAAATCTTTTTAATAAAGAAAAAATGACTATAAAAAATATAACTATTAATGAGGCAAACTTTTTTTTACTAAGAAGTAGCTTTAAAATATTAAACAATTCTAATAATAATAAGTTTTCCAATAAAAAAATTGAAATCAAAAAAAGCAATATTTTTTTTAAAGATAATCTAGAAGAAATAATTGCAATTGTTAAAATAAATAGAGCAATCTTATTCTTTGAAGATAAAGAATTGTTAAATCTATTTAATTTAAAAGGTAATGTTTTTACAATACCTTTTACTCTTGAGGTAAAAAATACAAATGACCTAATTAAAAAAAAGGAAATTAATTTTAATGCAAAATCTCTTAATTTAAATATTTTTAATGAATCTGTTGTAGAACAAAACAACCAAGTTATTGGAAAAAATATTATTTCATTTTTAAACTCTACAATTAGCACACAATACGAAGTAGATGATAAATTTATTACATTTATCTCCAATAGTTCTAGAATAAATGGTTCAAAAATAAAATATAACGGAGAACTATCAATTAACCCATTTGATTTAAATTTAAATATTATTTTAAATGATTATAAAATATCTCAACTGTTTAAACATAACTCTATTTTCACAGAACTCCTTAAGTCAGAATTATTTTTTAATGAAAATATAACTTTAAATACATCTTTAATTATTAAATCAAATACCAAAAATCAAATTTTTCATAAGGCAGAAATTTATTTTACCATTAAAAATGGTAAAATAAATTTAGATAACACAAAATTTATTAATAACGATATAGGGTTACTTAAATTAGATAATAGTAATGTATTTTATGAAAATAATAAGTTAGTTTTAAATACAGATTTATTGTTAGATATTAAAGATTCTAATCGTTTATTTTCTTTTCTTAACACGAGCAAAAAATCCAGAAAAGAAATTAGAAATATTTCAATTAATTTAAACTATGATTTTTTAAGTAATGTGATTCAATTCAATAACATTAAAATAAATAATAGTGACATGGAGGGTCAATTTTTAAATATAATTGATGGTTTTAAAGATAATAGCTCAAATAATTTAATTAAAAGTAGAAGGTTGTTTAATGAATTACTTGATGTTTATGATGGGTAGATCATTTTTCTAGGATCCACTATTCGCTCATAATCTTTTTCTTTAATAAGACCTGTTTTTAGAGTTTCCTCTTTCAAGGTGGTCCCATTCTTTAAAGCTGTTTTTGCAATTCTTGCAGCGTTATCATATCCGATATGAGGAGCTAGAGCTGTAACTAGCATTAAAGAATTATCCAGATGCTCTTTAATTCTTTTTTTATTAGCTTTAATTCCCTTAACACAATAAAGGGCAAAATTTTTAGTACTATCTGCAATAAGATCTATTGATTGCAGTACATTATGAGCAATCATTGGTTTAAATACATTTAATTCAAAGTGACCATGAGAGCCAGCCACTGTAATTCCAGTATGATTTCCAATTACCTTAGCGCAAACCATCGTAACAGCCTCACATTGAGTGGGATTAACTTTGCCTGGCATAATTGATGAGCCAGGTTCATTTTCTGGAAGTGTTAATTCACCATATCCAGCCCTAGGCCCTGATCCTAAAAATCTTACATCATTAGATATTTTCATTAATGCAACAGCACAAGTATTTAATGTTCCTGAAAAATTTACAATAGAATCGTGAGCGGCCAATTCTGCAAATTTATTAATAGCTGGTTTAAAAGGTAATTTTGTAAATTTGGCTATTTCTTTAACAATTTTTTTATCAAAACCTTTTTTAGAATTAATTCCAGTTCCAACAGCCGTGCCACCTTGTGCTAAAAAATATATTTCTTTAAGTGCAAGCTCTATTCTTTCAATGCATTTTTTTAGTTGGACTTGATATCCTGAGAATTCTTGACCAAGTGATATTGGGGTTGCATCTTGTAAATGAGTTCTACCAATTTTTATAATATTTTTAAATTCTTTAGATTTTTTAGCTAATTCTTTTTCTAAAATTTTTAAACTTGGTAATAGTTTTGATATAGTCTCTTGAGCAACAGATATATGCATAGCTGTTGGAAAAACATCATTTGTTGATTGAGATTTATTTACATGATCATTTGGGTGAACTGGTTTTTTTGAACCTTTTTTCCCACCTAATATTTCAATTGCTCTATTTGCAATTACCTCATTAACATTCATGTTAGTTTGGGTACCAGAACCTGTTTGCCATACTTTTAGTGGAAAATTTTCATCTAACTTCCCTTTAATAACTTCATCTGAAGCTTTTATTATCGAATCTGTTATTCTTTTATTAATTTGCTTTTCCTTATAATGAACTAAAGCAGCAGATCTTTTAATGATTGCAATAGATTTTATTATTGAAATATTAACTAAAATTTTTCCAATATTAAAAAATTTGTTAGATCTTTGAGTTGATGCACCCCAATATTTATCACTAGGTACATTAATACTTCCAATGCTATCGAATTCTTTTCTTAATTTCATTGATTAATATATAATTAATAATTTAGTATACTTATATATTAAATTTTAAAAACTTACAGGAGCTAAATGTCAAATTTTAACAAAGTAAAAACTTTCATGGAAACCTTTGGTCAAGAGGTCAAAACTAAACCTTCTTTTAGCACTGATAAGATTAATAGTCTTAGATATGATTTAATTAAAGAAGAGCTAGAAGAGCTTAAAGTTGCAATGGAAAGCAAAGATCTTTTAGAAGTTGCTGATGCTTTAACGGACATATTATATGTTACTTATGGGGCTGGACATGCATTTGGTATTGATCTTGATAAATGTTTTGAGGAAGTTCAAAATTCAAATATGAGTAAGTTAGGTGAAGACGGTAAGCCGATATATAATGAATCTGGAAAAGTTATGAAGGGACCCAAATATTTTAAACCTGATTTAAGTAAATTTGTAAATTAATAGGGGCGTTCTGTTGTCCGTCCCAAATCAATAGATAACATAATATATGACTTTTTCGAAAGGTACACAGTAAGGTACACAGTAAATCTACTCTTTCTTTGTAATGACCTTGTAATTGAGGTCTTTAGATTTCTTTCTTTCTGGATTTAACTGATTGTGCATCTCTAATAAGTAGTCATCTGACAAACTTTGATAATGTGAATGTATCATTTGGGGACTTGTGTTTGAGTGTAATGCAACAACATTGGCATCAACACCTTTTTTTCTCTTACTAGAGATGAATGAGTGTCTGTAAGTATAGATCGGTCTGTTCTGTCCATCTTTAACAAAGAGATCCAAATCATCTGATAATCTTTCAAAATTCTTTCTAATTCTTTCAAACAACTTTTCTCTATTCTCAATTTTAGGAAAGAATAGATAATCAAGTTCATTACAATTTGAGTGTCTGTTTAATATAATAGGATAAACATCATCTCTCCACCAATCTGCTAATGTATATGTGTGTCTATCTTTTTTAGTTTGAAGTAATGTCATTTTCAACACAGGTTTATTTGGATTACTTGGGTCGTTTATAAATCCTATGTTATTTCTTCTTACTCTTAATAGTTCTAATCCTGGTCTTGCACCACCACCCGCATCAAGTGTAGATAAATAATCTGCAACTTCATCATAAAATGTATCTTCTGTAATTCTCCATTCATCTTTAAATCTATTTCTTATTTGTTTCTTTTCTTTTGGTTCATATTCAAGTCTTCTTAAACCTTTGCCTTTGAGTTTTGGAAAATCTGGCATTACATCAAATGGCACTTTGTTATTCTTTAATGCCTTACCCATTTGGTTAGTTAATATGATTTTATAATTTCTCATTGTTGCTGTTGCCTTACCTTGTTCAGATAGATTGAAGAATATTTGTTTAACTGCATCATCAACTTCTGATGGATTTGTGTAATCAATACTTTGTAGAATTTCTTTCATTTCATTGTTGTATTGACCTTGTTCTTTTTTGTTTCTATTTGAATTTTCTAGTTCTCTACTTTTGAAATAGGGTATTGCGATATCTTTATGATAATCTCTTTTTGATTTATTAATCTTCTTCTGATTTAAATCTAATGCAGTTTTAAAATCAAACTCTTTGAATACTTTTTCTGCCTCTTTCTCTGCAAGTCTTTCTTCTGCAACTTTTAATGATTGAATTTCACACCCATTGTATCTGTAACCCTTACACACCCAGAATCTTACATAATAGAATTTACTTTTCTTCTCATACTTAAAAATGGTTGCGGGTATTCGTTTAAGTTTTTTCTGTTTGATTATCTTCGGCACTAGTATTTTCCTGTAAAACTTCCTTTTGCAGTATTCTTGATTATCATTTTTGCATTTAACACTTTCCTTCTAACGATTTGAAGCAATACCTCATCGGTCTCGTGGTATTCATTAAATTTTCTCTTGGCAAAAGTTCTCTTAATCATTTTTGATGATTTACGATATAGACTTTGTTTCTTTTCGTAATCTGCGTGTATTCTCTCACCCACTGATTGGTAAGTTAGCATTTTATGATTTCTTAATTTGAAACACTTTAAATAGTCATCAACTTCTAAATATCTGAATCTCTTATTAGTAATTTGAAATTGTGAAGTCTTTCCCACTTTATTAACTAACTGTTTTTTAACTTCTTTAAATGCGTCTTCAACAGATAGTGAATCTAACACTCTTACTGAAATATAGTTCTTATCTAAAAATAGATATTTATGTGTGACATACCATTTATCAAATTTAAGAGTTCGTACTTGGGTTAAATGCCAAGCACGATAATACTCTTTATTAATGGGAAAATTAAACACTTCTTTAGTTTTACTGTTTGGGTCTATTTTACCATTCCATTTAATTGCAGTTTGTAAATAGTTAAACCAAACACGAAT
>Ga0208646_1000673_pt1 | contig 20519 bp, 47 predicted proteins | sample AntAceMetag02UK8_FD_184762 | JGI IMG/M metagenome (GOLD analysis project Ga0208646, IMG submission 184762) | Saline lake microbial communities from Ace Lake, Antarctica - Antarctic Ace Lake Metagenome 02UK8 (SPAdes) (version 2) | ecosystem: Environmental > Aquatic > Non-marine Saline and... | reverse complement strand
TAATGGTGATAAAGAATGGTTCCTCAATGGTAAACGCCACCGTACTGATGGTCCTGCCTTTGAATCTAAAAATGGTAATAAATCTTGGTATCTCAATGGTGAAAGACACCGTACTGATGGTCCTGCCATCGAATATAGTAATGGTGATAAACATTGGTGCCTCAATGGTAAACTCCACCGGGAAGATGGTCCTGCCATCGAATATAAAGATGGTACTAAACGTTGGTACCTTAATGGTACACAGTTATCAGAAAAAGATTATCTTCAAATAACACGGAAGAATAAGATAGAACTATTAAGACTATGAAAGATGGATTAACAATAGATAATGATGGTACTAAACGTTGGTACCTCAATGGTAAACTCCACCGTACTGATGGTCCTGCCATCGAATATAGTAATGGTGATAAATATTGGTACCTCAATGATAAACAACACCGTACTGATGGTCCTGCCATCGAATATATTAATGGTGATAAACATTGGTATATTAATGATAAACTCCACCGTACTGATGGTCCTGCCATCGAATATATTAATGGTGATAAACATTGGTTCCTTAATGGTAAATTCCACCGTACTGATGGTCCTGCCATCGAATATAAAGATGGTACTAAACGTTGGTACCTCAATGGTAAACACCACCGTACTGATGGTCCTGCCGTTGAATATTCTACTGGTGATAAACGTTGGTACATAAATGGTATAAAGTTATCAGAAGAAGATTATCTTAAAAGAACACGTAATGAGAAAATAGAACTACTCGTAATAATCTAATCTCAATAATAACTATGTTTGTACTTTATTATATAGTTTCTATTGTAGTAAATGTGATGGGAGAAATGTAAGAAATTGACCTGATCGAGAAAGAAAAGAGGAACTATAAGAATAAGAGTAGTTCTAGTTTCTTCTTCCGTGTTGCTTGGAGGTATTCTTCTTCTGATAACATTATACCATTTAGGAACCAAAATTCATCACCATTACTATATTCGATGGCAGGACCATCAGTACGGTGGCGTTTATCATTAAGGTACCAAAGTTTATTACCATATTTATCTATGTTTAATCCATCTTTCATATACCCAGTTCTTTTAGTTTGTTATTACGTGTTCTATGTAGGTATTCTTCTTCAGATAAATACTCACCATTGAGGAACCATTCTTTATTACCATTAAGATGTTCAATGGCAGGACCATCAGTCCGGTGTCGTTTACCATTTAGGAACCAAAATTCATCACCATTACTATATTCGATGGCAGGACCATCAGTACGGTGGTATTCACCATTGAGGTACCAACGTTTAGTACCATATGTATCTATGTATAATCAATCATTCATAGTCCGAGTAGTTCTAGTTTGTTATTCCGGTTTGTTTTAATATAATCTTCTTGTGATAACTCTTCACCATTGAGGTACCAAGCTTTATCACCATCGATATATTCAATGGCTGGTCCATCAGTACGGTGGAGTTTATTATTGAGGTACCAATATTTACTACCATCTTTAAATTCAACGGCAGGACCATCACTACGGTGGTGTTTACCATTTAGGTACCAACATTTAGTACCATCTGTATAATAACAAGCAGGACCATCAGTACGGTGTAAATAACCATTTAGGTACCAACGTTTAACACCATATTTATCTATGTCTAATCCATCATTCATAGTCCGAGTAGTTCTAGTTTTCTATTACGGTTTGTTTTGTGGTATTCTTTTTGTGATAATTCGTTACCATTGAGGTACCAAAATTTATAACCATTATAATATTCGATGGCAGGACCATCAGTACGGTGTTGTTTATCATTGAGGTACCAATATTTAGTACCATTAGGATATTCGATGGCAGGACCATCAGTACGGTGGCGTTTATCATTGAGGTACCAACATTTAGTACCATTACGATATTCGATGGCAGGACCATCAGTACGGTGGTATTTACCATTGAGATACCAACATTTATTACCATACTCATCTATTGTTAATCCATCATTCATAGTCCGAGTAGTTCTAGTTTTCTATTACGGTTTGTTTTGTGGTATTCTTTCTCTGATAACTCGACACCATTGAGGTACCAATATTTATAACCATTATAATATTCGATGGCAGGACCATCAGTACGGTGTTGTTTATCATTGAGGTACCAATATTTAGTACCATCCGTATATTCGATGGCAGGACCATCAGTACGGTGTCTTTCACCATTGAGGTACCAACATTTAGTACCATTACTATATTCGATGGCAGGACCATCAGTACGGTGTATTTTACCATTGAGATACCAATGTTTAGTACCATACTCATCTATTGTTAATCCATCTTTATTCATAGTCCGAGTAGTTCTAGTTTATTCTTACGTGTTGTTCTGAGGTATTCTTCTTCAGATAAGAATACACCATTGAGGTACCAATGTTTAGTACCATTACTAAATTCGATGGCAGGACCATCAGTACGGTGGCATTTACCATTTAGGTACCAATGTTTAGTACCACTAGTGTATTCAACGGCAGGACCATCAGTACGGTGTTGTTTATCATTGAGGTACCAATATTTAGTACCATCCGTACATTCGATGGCAGGACCATCAGTACGGTGTCTTTCACCATTGAGGTACCAATGTTTAGTACCACCATTATCTATGTTTAATCCATCTTTCATAGTCTTAAATGTTGCCATGCTTGTTTATGTAAATGTACGGATAACTATTCAATGATCCAAATACAACTAACTTATTTTTTTAATAAGGCAGGTTGGAGTCTACTCTTCCGGGGGATATACCTCAGGCCATAGTCTAAGCTCACACCTTTGAACACTGTAAAGATAAGTATAAAATAATTAATATACAAGTTGACCGGTAACTATCTTATCCGTAACTTGTGCTGATGCCTTTTTTAAAAAAAAACTAATATATAGATGTATGAAAAACAATAAAACAATAGATAAATGGAAAGAGTTCAATGAGAGGAATCGAGAGGCGTTCTTAAATAGTATTATAGATTGGCCAAGTGAAATCAGTACAGAACATATTAAAGAATGGGATGGCATCATAGGCGATGTTATTGAGTTAGATGATCTAGATGAACGAATCGATGAGATTGATAAAGTATTACAATCACTTGAAGAAAATTATCCAAACCTATATGATGATCTAGAAGATGATATTAAAGACATTGCAATTTAATAATTAATAGGATATGTGTTTATATTATGTTACCTTGTAAGATGGTTAAAATAAAACACATAATATGAGTAAATGGACACATGTAAAAGTTGTCTATATAAGTGATGTATTTTCATCATTAACCAAGGGTAATGTATATCAAGCTAAGTTCTTGGGTAATAATAATATCTATACGGTGGTGAATGACTTAGGTAACACTCTTTGTTATTACAAGGGTCATTTCCATACCATTAAACAACACAGAAGTATTAAGTTAGAGGATATATTGAATGAAGTATCCACATAGATTAAAATGTGATTGGGATATTAACCTGAAGTGTGATATAACACACATGTCAGTAATGATGGAAGAAATCGAATGTAATGAATACATATCTAAATATGGAGTTGGTGTAATCTAATTCACACAACTCCAAGGAGATTTTATTGTATATGATATGAGTAAGTTCGTAAAAATGGTTAAAACTATACCCGAAGGTATAAGACAATACAGAAGTAAGAAGATAATGGAAATACTTAATGAAGTTTAAAGAAGGAGATATAATCAATTGGGACAGTGAAAGTAACCCAGAAGATATGAGTATTATGGTGGGTGCTATTAGAAGGGTTATGAAGAAAAGCTCAGACTCATACGAATATAAAATAGAATGGCTTGGTGGTACTACTGGGAGATTTAAAACCATGGAACATCACAATACTATTTTTGTAGATCCCTTATTTAAACTATGTATCAAACAACAAAGAGATAGAAAACTTAAAAGTATATTAAAGTGAGAGGATGTCAGTAAAAAACCTTATTCCTGTATTCCTTAATAGTCACAAAACGTTCTGACTTAAAACTCAAAGAGGACTATTATCATCCACCAAAACGAATAACATAAGTTTATGCCGTTTACTGGCGGTTGAATCAATTTCATATAACTCACCAATGGTTAGATACTCACTGAAACCAATATTATCTACACACTAACATCATCTGTTTTGAATTTTCACAACTGTATCCTTTAATAAATCTCGAAGTAACTCATCCCTATGTTCTTACACCGTATGAAATAAAACCTTTTCAATCCAAAGATAAGTACCATGATCATTTAAAATATAATAATGATTATAAAATGAGTCTTTCACTTCATACCAAACACCATTAGTTAAGAACTACTTACATACTACCCACATGATAGTATCTTTGATAGTATGATACCCCTATGAACACTCACCAGTGTGAAGCATGTTGAGTGAATACTTATATACCTATCACCAAGTCGTATACCGTAAAAGTATCCACCATAATTCTTGACATCATAAGTCATACCCAGAACCAAACCATTATCCTCATCACCAGGTAATCGTTTAGTATATATGGCACGTTCATAGTCTGAGAGCATACTACAAAGATAAGAATAATACACCACACCATGGATCACACCACAGATACAACCTACCGGCACATAACCCTATACACATACACTCACCACCACACAGGGCATGACCATAACACACACACGTATAACACACAATTATACCTACTATGTAATCTATATTCACCAAACCCATTTCCGTATTTTCCTCAGAAAAAAGTCTTTTTTAGGAATTCGAAATTTTTTTTTTGGAATTTTTTTTAGTATTTTTTAAAGTCGTTTCAATATATTAGAATATAGGCTGGTTCTTTATGAAATTTGACGGTTCTTTATGTTAGACACATTCTAAATATTCTAAATATTCATATTGTATTAAGACAGAAGGTTTGTTATATTTTTATTTCTATAATATTCTTTATCTAGTTCATATCTACTATCTATATATTCGATAGTATATAAGCTAGGGGCATTGCCATTCCAAGAAATGTAATATAACTCACTTACTGTGGAAGTCATTAGATTACAGTCTATAACAGTACCACAAAGATATTTTTCAACTGAATTTTTATGGATACTTATATTCAATCGTAATTTATCGTTTTTTTTAAATTTCATTCAGTAGGTTTCTAATATATTCATTTCGGTAGTATTGTTTATCCAGTTCATAAGTCATATCTATTTGTATGGTAAGGTATATAGATATTAGAGTTTCATCTTCGAATACAATTCGGTAGTATTTAGGTGATAAAATTATATCATCTACTATTCCCTTTGAATTACCATCATTACGTATTATATGGTTGCCTTTTTCAAATTTCATTCAGTAGGTTTCTAATATATTCATTTCGGTAGTATTGTTTATCTATTATATATGCTAGTTCTATGTAAGTAGAATTATATGCTTGTATCTGGCTATCATCACATTTTATTGTATATAATGTATTATTGTATCTTTTTTTGATTTCCGTTTCGTATCAATTCAACAATAGTTCCTCTTCTATCATTTTTAAAATTGAAATCTTTTAATTCAGTCGTTCTTCTACATATATGTGTTCCAGTTTTAAACTTCATTTTCGGCCGTCTCTTCGAGCAAAGAACTAATGTCTTCACTAAAGGATTCTAAAATTTCGGAATATTCTATTCTTTCTACTGGTCCAATCTTCATACAATAAATTTCACAAACTACACATTTAGTAATTCTTTAAGTTTCTTATCACGTAACTTATCCTTAGTAAGACGTCCGGTGTTCGTTTTAGACACTACCCTACTACCTACTATGAATTTAGACATCACCCAATATGTTTTTAGTTTATAGTGTCTTAGGGCTCGTCTTATATGGTTTCATCTTAAACCTCACCTAATAAAATAATATGGTCTACTAATAAGCCCATTCTTAGTTACGTAAAAATCCATAACACCAGTAATAACACCAGTTGTGACTTTAACTGATTGGTTAGATATTACATCAACCACTTTAAACTTCACCTAGTATATCTTTAAGAGTTTTTTTTCTAATTGTCTTTATATCAAGTTTATATAATGATTCAAGTTGTTCGACTCCATATGATCCATATAATCCATATATGTTATTTTCCACACGCTGGATCCATTTAACTTCATAAGGATAATAACCACATTTATCGATAGAAATTATTTCACCACTACATTCAATCGTTTTATGTATTATTATATCACCAACTTCAAACTTCATTTACCCATTTTATATCAGAAGGACTTTTCATACAAAAGGAGACATTAGTACCAGTTGGTCTATATCTAATCTTAATCTCATATTTATTCTGATAATCCACATACCATTCCAATGCATCAAATTCCGTATAACCATTAATATCTACGATACTAGTTAAATCAATTTGTTTATTGAGTTCAGTAATTAGGTCACCAAGGTGTTTATTTGATATGGAATTATATTTCATAGACATCTTACTAAGTACACCGAATACTATCTGAGCATCTTTCTCAGTAACATCGATATCATTGTATGTGTCGGTAAATATAGGTAATTCGGAGGCAGCCATCAGACAGTGTATATATTTTTGATGGTAAAAAATATATTCCTCATATGGACTATATACATTTTCATTTTTTAATACTTCTACTATTTTATCATCAAGTGTCATTATAATAATTTTTAATTTACAAACTCGTTGTTATAATAAATAACAATACTCACAATGTTACGGATTATTTACGTAGTGTTCAATAGTCCAAGTAAATCTTTCAGTATCTCATCTCTTTTTATTTTTATATCACTTTTGTAGTGATCAACAAGAAAATATTCCGATTGATATGCAATCACACCACGAGGTATATCAACATCCCACATAACGTAGTATATGTTTCCACATACAGTAGAAATACATTTTCTAATAACACCACCATCGGTGTATTTAGTTGAAGAACTAGTAAGTGGTATTATTCTTTCGCCTTCTTTGAATTTCATTCGAGTAGGTTAGTTAATGATTTATCTCTGTAGTATTTTTTATCAATCTCAGATGTACTATCAATACCAGTAGATAGAAATTGTATACTTTTAGAATGACCCCACCACTTTACATAGTATGTGGTAAACTGACCATTACATCTACGATAAGTGATAATACCTCTACCTTCTTTGGATCCTGATTTTCGTATTATTCTATCTCCTTTCTTGAATTTCATCTGAGTATGTCTTATATATTATCAATTCGTATTTGTTGTTTCTCAGAAAGGTAAATTACGTTAAGTCCAAAAGTCTTTCGAGGTTATATGCTCTGATTGCTTCTATGAAGTAGGGTGCTGATTCTTTTTCTAAATCAGTATATCGTTCTATATTGAATATTGTCATATAACAAAACTCAGATTTATCTTCATATATTTCATTAGGTTTTAATAAACGGAACATATATCCCCACATCTTAATCATTCTCTTATCATCATCATTGATGGTTAAATCATCCCAATCATCTAGACGAACTGATTGTACAATAGTAACTTCCAATTTACTACTAAGTGGTACTTCACCGCAATAGACTCTTTTATATTGAAATGAGTATATAATTTTCTCTGATTTAATACTAGTTGTGTATTCCATAATAACAAACTTAATTTTACGAATATAAGAATAAATTTATCAACATGTTGATATCATACACAAAAAGATTATCCTTATATTCGTAAAATGTTTAAAGAGAACGACATAATAAGTTAAATAGTTTATTAGAATGAAGATTAGTGAAATGATTCAAGCAACAACACACTTTAAGAAAGGTGATATAATATTGTGTAAAGAGAATAATTATAATAGGGGTGTTAGTGATATACTATCACACGCAAAAGTTACAGTTGGTAAATCTTATGTAGTGGAATCAGACAGTTTTTCATTCATAAACAATGTTTTTATATGACGGAACGTAAAACACACAAGTCTTTATTTTGTGTGTAGTTCATAGGAGTTTGTGGTGATGATGGACATATCACAGATATTGAAATAGAATTCTTTTATGATAAAACAGAGATGAGAGACAAAAAACTAAATGACTTATTGAAATGAGAGTAATATGTATTGATAATGATAATATAGAGAATCAATTGACGGATGGTGGTTCATACGATGTCAAACAAAACACTCTTAGTAAGTCATTATACACGGTAGTAAATGATTTCGGTAGCCGACAACATCTTGGAAGACGTAGGTTTATAACAATAGCTGAGAATAGGTATATGAAGATTGGAAATATATTGAAATGAAAAGAATTCTCAAATACGATTATTACGAATCATTAACACATGATGGAATATATGAAGTGATTCAGTGTGAGACTCGTGATGGCTGTTACTGTATAATGTCTAATGATTTCGGACGAAAGGCTACTTATCAAAAATCTTCATTTATGTCTGATCAGGAACACAGAAACATGGTTTTAAACGACTTACTAGATAATGATTAGTGACGTTTATGTATGACGTTTAAAAACATATTTATTTTATCCCTAAAATTTCTTCTAGTATTTTATTACTATATAATGCACTAATATTACATGTTAGGTCAATGGTTTTAATAGGGAATTCTCCACCAACACAGTTCTCCCACTATGCATAAATTCTATTCTATCACCAATTTTGAATTTCATATTATGAATGTACGGATAAGTTTTTATAAATAAACGGCTAAGTTAATATTTCTCAACTCTATTTCTGTTAGGAACTGATTGGCTATATGCCAATCAGATACACCATCATCATTCTCTTCTAGGAAGTAATTTATATAATTTTTATTTACAATTGAGCCATAACGTTTAGTTTCGTCCACATCAACTTCATACCATTTACCTATGGTTAAATTATTATGTGAATATTTACCACAATATTTAACACAAAGTACTTTAATATAACAAATATACTAATAAAAAAAATAGTAATTGAATATAGATTATTTATATATACAGATATATGAAGAATATACACAATATCAAAGACTTCGTTAATGAAAACATAGATGATTCGGACGGGTTTTCTAAACGACCAAAAATCCATTCATTCATTGATATGGACACGGATGAAATGAATAATGTTAATTTAGAGGTATTTGAATTACTAAAAGAGAAGACTATGCAAGTTGCTTATGGTTACGCAAATTCTCTAATAATAACTGGTCAATCAGGAGTTGGTAAGACATTTGATGTTTTGGATACTTTGGAGAAGGCTAATATGGTTGAGGGTAAAGATTATATTCTTAACGCTGGTAACATATCAGAGTCTGGTCTTTTTGAGGAATTATTTTTGAATCATGATAGGTTACTAGTCTTTGATGATTGTGATTCTGTTTTATCAGATGTTAATACATTAAAGGCGGCATTGGATTCGAATGACCCACGAGTTGTAACTAGAAAATTAAAGACTCACTTCGGTGTTGATGGAATGACCATGAAAGACATAGTTGCTAATTACGAAGGTGATATTAGTAAAGCCGAGAACAGAAATTTATTTGATATTAAGAACAAACGTAAATTGCCTAAAAAATTCTTATTCACCGGTCGTCTAATATTCATTTCAAACTTAAAACAAGATGAGATTGACCCAGCACTGATAACAAGATCAACGGCCAGTATTAATGTTAGTTTAACACACGAACAAATTTTGGAAAGACTACGTAACATTTTGAAATTTATGAAGCCAGGGGTACCGGATGAGATGAAAGAAGAAGTTCTTAATCTAGTTGACTATCTAACCATGAAATACAAAACGAGACATGAGTTGAGTATAAGAACTGTTGGTAACGCTATTGATACCAGGGTAAGTAATGATAAGAGATTTAAAGAGGTCAATGGTAAAACATATCCTCTATGGGCTATAATGGTAAAGCAAGACTTAGTTGGTAATAAAGCTATACCAAGAGATTAAGTATCTATGTTGTATACTCACTCCAGTATTTGTTTAAGTTTTTCATTTCTAATTAAGAATTTGAAATCTTCACGATGGGATTCAACGACCATATAAGACTTAATATCACATATATAGATAACACTACTTAGTTCATTTTCACCAAGTAATTTATTAATTTCTTCTGAATAAGTATGTTTAATAACAGAGTCTCCAAATACCGATTGATAAGCTGCCATTCGTTCAATACTTGCACATACAATACTATAATTATAATCACCCACCAAATATTCCATATATCCATCCTCAAAGGTTTTCAATACCTCCACATTTTTTTCATTAATATCGGACTTATAAACTACTTCGGAGGCCGTGAGGCTTGGGGTTACTAAAATGTAAATCAGCCCGAAGAATGTTAGAAAATTCACAAAAAGAAACCCCGACTTATATAATGTAGTCTCAATATCTATTAATGCCTGGATGGGAGAAGATAATTCTTTCTCTGTAGATTTAAAATTACCAGGTGATATTATATAACTTTTATTTCAATAACTTTTCTAAATTACTCTGTCTTAAAAAATTCCTTATCTGAATATACATAGGATCATCTTTGACATTATCAGTATTATATATGTATAAATCAATACTATCTACTTGATTACCAACCTTGTTAGTAACCATTTCCCAACCCAAATCAATTACATTTTTAGATTGTATTTCTGTATATTCTTTTTCAACATTTATATCAACAGAGTAACATACACTCTCACTAGAACCATCCGGATTAATATAATCCGAGAAATGTCCCTTATATTTATGAGTTATTATCATTTAAGTATATCCTCTATTGTTTTTTTCCTACGATTTTTCAAGGTTATGAAATCTTTCATTTGGTAATGAGATTCGATACCATCATCGGCCACCAAACTAAACCAATCACTACCACTACTAGTAGTAGTATATATTTTACCAATTGTCAACTCACCGTATATAATGGAGCCACCATACCCTCTATCATCTATACAGACTACTTTCATTTCAATCAATCGTTTATTATTTTACTTAGTTGCTTTCGTCTGTATTCCTCTAATGTTATGAACTACACACAAACTAAAGATTTGTGTGTTTTAACGTTTCATAGACTTCTCCAACGAGAACGCCTCACCGCCTTTTTGTTTAAAGTCCGAAATTGGTCCCTCAACCCAGACATATTATATTACCATCCTCCCCTTTTTGTTTATTTCACTTACATCACACAAGCTAAAGACTTGTGTGTTTTACGTTCCGTCATATAAAACTAAGTTTATAATAAATGGTAGAGCCATCCCCATAAACCACTTAGAGAGATTTTTTTGTACTTTACTTATTTTCTTTTTCATAATATGTTTTGATTGTTCACTAACAAAGATATTAAAAAAGGGCCAACCAAAATGATTGACCCTTCACAAACAAACATGGGATAAGAATATCCCACCACAAACATCTTTATATCTTTTACTTAACCTTTATCTTTTGTAAATGTACGAAAATAAATTACACCAACAACAACTATCCCAAAATATCTTTTAATTTATTACTCCTCCACACTGACGGTTTACAGAATCTAAAATTCATAAAGGCATTTAGAGTACGGTTATCATCCCAAATCCAATATCTCTCACCATCAGTTCTTAAAATCTCATAAGACTCTCCCATGGTTATACTATCGTTCGAATATGAATCATCACAACATATTAATATTTCTCTAACTAAATCACTACCCATATAAAAGGTCTTCTATTTTATTTTTTCTATAATACTTCTTATCTAGTTCTAGGTTTTCTAAGGTATAACCTCTTTTTAATAAAGGGTAATTATCATCACCAACAATTGCAATTAAATTATCCACACTAAAACGTATTATCACAATTTGGTTGTTCAACACACTCAGATACCCAAGCATCCCAGTTTTTCGATATCAAATTTACGAAACCCTCAGGGCTTCCTCGATCAACATATCGTTTCATATACTCATCTTTAAGTGAAATGTTTGGGTAAACAAGTAGAAAATTGAGTCCGGCATCAACCAAAGCTTCTCTCACTTCTTTATGGCTACTTATACATATTATATCTACCTTACCCATGTTTTCTTTGATGTGCGTGATGTAGTTTGCCGGGAAGTCCGACTTATCGAATGTACTACTATCGCTATCCAACACCATCTTACTACCAGGGTTATTAAATAAATGACTCTTACCCGTCCCAGGGAAGGCTGCGATTAGAAGTGTATTCTTTATTTGTACTGTACTTTCCATTGTAATTATTTATTGTTTAGTAAATATTTTAATTTAATACTTCTATAATACTTCTTATTATGTTCAATAGTTGATTTATTATTTGGATAATCAACCTGACACTTTACAACACCCCCATCATCTAACAACTCAACATAAAATTCATAAAAACCATCCTGCAACTCCGTCATACACTTTATAACACCGGGCTCACCACCCGGTATTAAAGTAACGTGGTCCTCAATAAGGAATATTCCGGGTTTATACGTTTTCATTTAACATATCAATGATAATAATAGTAGTCATGTATGTTTCTAAATTTATAACGTATGCATATCCATCATTCATCATATTATTTAAACTGAAGTAATGGCCGTCACGGTTATACATTTTACGTATTATTTTTGTGTGGTCGAATATTTTAAAACTCTCAATGTTATCACTAAGTGTTTCTGAAATAGTCTCTCTCCGACTCCTACTACTTTTTAATTTTATTACAGTAAACATTATATCAGAATTGGTAATATGGTTTAGAAGACCAATCATGTTATTCGACAGAAAATCTACTAAATCTAACATCTGTGTTCATAATGTTAATTACCGTCATAGTATTTTCATTAATTTATCACAACGTTCAACAGAAATTGGAATATATTGAATAGACGTATTAATATCATTATCTATGTTGAAAAATATTTTATCACATTCGAATCCATATAATTCCTCCAAATCACCAACGAATGCATTTCCATCAAACTTAAGTGAATATTTTAGATTTGTTACTGTCAAAACATCACCAACAGCAATATCATAGTACGATGGACGTTCATCTAAGAATTTAGTAACTCTAACAACACTTCCTATTTGTGGTTCCCAACTCATTTCAGTATTTCCACCAATTTACTACTCCTCATATACTTCTTAATCAACTTCTTAGGCACCGAAGACTGTATTCCATAAGACACGGAAGAATTGATAACTATACCAATTTCGTATTGATCCGAAGCCATTTTACGTATGTGTATGGATTGATAATTATCAATAAATAAATAATCCAATTTTCCAGTTTCTTTTCCATCACGATACAATCGTATATAGACAATATCATCATCAGTATTCTCAAACTCCATTATATCTTCTTGAATTTTTATCTGTTATTGTAAATATTTTCGAGTCATTAAAACCTGGATGAATTCTATCGATATATCCTTGTTTCCTATCGGGGTATATGATTGACATAACTTCCAATGGTGTCTTGTTACCAGTACGTGGGGGACCAACTGTTTCGAGTAGATTTAAATCCATACCCTCAACAATTTCATAGTCTGACCGTATGAAACAAATCACACACCTGTCTTCTAACGACATCATTTTCTTCACATAACCCATTGACTTCAAATCACTATAATAGTCTGTGTCGAGTGTTACCAACAACCGTGAATCACGATGTGTGTAATACCTCAACCACTGTAACTCATGATCAACCATTTCTATTAAATCTTTCTCAGTCATTTATCACGTGTGCCCAATATTGTTTATAATCTCCACAAGGACATACCCAACCTTCATTGGTCGCTAGTAACAATCCTTCGTTCTCACGAGAATTCCTCTGACAATTTTTGTTGTTCGGATAATCACCACCACAACATGTATATCCATGTGATTTTGAGTCAGTTTGATGGTCGTTAAGTTTTGATACTTGAACATCACTGAATATTAATTTATACTCACTCATTTTCTTTCTATTCTATAATAACTTAATAATCACAAATCGTATTCTTGACCTAACACCCTATCGAGTCTCAAAATATTAACACTCTCGGACATAAGGTTAGATTTAGCAACTAGTTTCGGCCAAGTAGATGTTCCAAACCTATCGATTTTATATACCTCATAAATTACTAATGGGTTATCAGTATCATACTTAAGTGTGGAATCTCGTCTTATTACACACGTAATATACTTATCTCTTCTAAATATTAAAAAATATTCGGTTTCTTCAATTGTATAATCTTCGGTGAATTCGGTAGTAGTTTTTTCTGTACTACGAATATCCTGACCACCAACAAAACCAAGTAAGAATATTACAAAAGACATAAACAAATGTGTTTTAATATCTTCTGATATTTTATATGTAAAGATTCCAACAAAACCCACAAGTGTCCAAACTAGTGATATAACACACTGGTAACCAACCTCATCAAAAAGAATAAATGGTAATACCAAACACATAAATGGTAGAAAAATAATAAATGGGTTTTCTAAAAAATACTTTTTTAATTTTTCCATACTACAAATATAGTTAAAGTAAATTAATTATCCAAATGTGGCTTTTTAATTAATAGCATATCTCAGAAACCTTTTTATATGACGGAACGTAAAACACACAAGTCTTTAGCTTGTGTGTAGTTCATAAATTAGTATATAACTATCATTGGTTTACAACACATTATAAAAATATAGAAAGATATGCATTCGAAACAAGTAATAGTCATGCGCACAGACCTCAAAAATGAATCAGGTCATAAAATACGAACCGGTAAATTAATTGCACAAGGATCACACGCCTCACTGAAAGTCATATTAGATATGATGTCTGTTGAAATTTCAGAAACAGGACAAAAGAGAACACTAGATATATCAAATGACACACCATTACATGATTGGATAAATGGTAGGTTTACAAAGGTTTGTCTCAAATGTGATTCGGAAAAAGAACTATTGGATTTATATAAATCAGCAACAGAATTAAATATACCAGTATCTCTGATAACAGATGCTGGTCTGACAGAATTTAATGGTGTTCCAACTAAGACCTGTATAGCCATTGGTCCATGTGATGGTACTGATGTTGATAGAGTTACTGGACATTTAAGATTATTATAATGAAACTCGATTTACACGGAACATATCACGATGAAGTATCAAACAAGGTAGATAAATTCCTATATGAATGTATGAATGCCAATCTTCTGATTGAATGTGATATAGTTACTGGTAACTCAGAACAGATGAAAAAAATCGTAATTGATATTATAGAAGAACACGGACTTAGTTATACTATTGGGAATCCCTGGAACAAAGGGTTTGTTCGTGTATCGTTTCTGGGGTGAGTATATCAATTAACATTTCTCTACGATAACACTCTCTACACATCATATTTTTAAATATTGTTATACCTGAGAGACTCATACACACACACACTGAACAAGATCCATCACCAATTCCGAACGGGGAACACTTTTGTATTTTTTTCATAGTATACTCTGTATATTAATATTCCTCTTAGCCTGAAGAAGATCCTCACAAGTGAAATCATCAGGGTGTTTTTTAAAATGTATTATGAAAGCCTGTGTAAGTGGATAGTCTGTGGTATCTAATAATTTCTCATAAGTTCTACGACCCATCATATCCATCACATACCATTTAATACAAATTCGTGAAGTAAATTCTTCTGAAAAGCTATTTAACAGGTTATCCCATTCTAATTCCATTGACTCCTGTTGTTGGAATTTATGACCACAAAAAGAACACTCATACATACCATTCTCCATATCGAGTATGATAAGATCCTTTGTATCATTACCGAGATTGCAATTTTCACAATCACAACGGTTTATATTTTCACATTTTGGACAAATCATAGACACTATATTTCGTTTAGAGAAACCTCATGTGTTATTCCGTTATAATCCTCGAGCATACAAAGTGATGATGTACAGTAGAATATACTTGTGGTAGTTCCGTTTTTTGTGAAAGTAAATCCCATACCACCAACGAGTGGTATGATTTCAGAGAGTTCTTTTAAGTTCTTATTCTTTGCTGATTCATAGAATTTTTTTATTAGTAGAGCATCACATTTACCATCCAGTAAATCAGCCACTACCTTATCACTTAGTTCTTTATCAATTGGATTATCATCTTCGTTTTCTGCCAAAAATCCAGCCATATCAAATGGATTGTTACTCATAATTGTTTATTATATTGTTTTTGAAATATATCACAGAAATCACTATCACCTATTTATATAGTATCGCTTTTATTTTATCGTTCCTTTGTTTTACTTTATATAACCGAGGAAGTTCTTTTAACCTTCTATAAAATTCATCAGTTGATACTTTATCAAACACATGTTCCCCATTGGATAAGGTTACCCAGAAAGGATTGATAGTTATCGAACCATTACTTTTGGTGAATAATAATGAGGAATTGTCTTTAGTTTTTATAACAAGGGGTTTATTAAAAAATAGAAACACACAATTGGGTTTTATCTCTGATAATATGTATCGAACGCTTGCTACACCCTCAACGGTTTGTAGTAGGTTAAATAATTCAATATTTTTAAAACCACGACTCAATTCATTTATTTTTAAAATCCGTTCCAGAAATCACCATCATCCTCAACGATGTTCGGTGTTTGATAATTTGAATATTTACCACCCGATCCTTTTTTGTTATAATTTATTTTATTCAATATGTACTCCAAGGCATCTGTATTACCAACACCTTTTTCGATAGTACCATCTTCATACATCTTATCAACACGACCCTTAATGAACTACTTATCGGCTAAAGACCGATAAGTTTCCGGAGACAAGCTCCTTCTTTTTGGACGTTTCATAGTTTATGCCTTTTAATATTGGACTGCCATTAATTTGGTTAGCCAATGAGGTCTTATTTTTGCTCCGCGTCTGTAATCGACTGTCCCAGCCGATGTATGTTTTACCATACTTATTATATATTAATATATGGTTACCCCCTTTATCACTTACATCACACAAGCTAAAGACTTGTGTGTTTTACGTTCCGTCATATAAAAAAGTTATTAGATATGGTCTTTTCACCGCCCAATATATCAGTTAATATATCATGTCTTGTTATTACATTTTCAGAAACATAAGTTTTATAAAAATGATCAACTCCATCGAACGCATGTATACCCAAACGACTTATTGCTGGCCCGATACTTTTATACCTCTTAGCCTCTATGTGATTTTTTGAGAATTTATCAGAACACTTGTCTCTATACGAAACGAAATAACCACCACCCTGTTCATAATCATAAGATGTAAAAATGGTTTCTCCAAACTATATACCAAAATTTCATAACTAGAAATAAATAAATAAATAAATAAATAATAATATTGACACGACTGGATCCACTATACCCCAGACTCTATAATGTTTATGATCAGGACCAATAAAAAAACTTGGTATAGAGAACATTATAAATATAGTGAATATGAACTTATGAGGTGTGTATATAAGTCCACAAATAACCCAAATTAGATATCCAACAGCCACCAAAAGAAAGGAAAAAACACCACCTAAATATGAAAGTATTTCGAGAATAGTTGATTCATCCGGTTTGAACGAAGACATTTTTTCTGAAAATTTACTATGTGTTCCAAATAGTGTAAGTAATTCCCAAATAATGAATATTGGTATTAGTTTATAAATAATTTCCATTTTATAAATATAGTTAAAATATCAATGGTTACCTAAACTCTGATGGAATTTGATATCTCGGATCATCCCTGGATAAATTCAAAGCTTTTAAGGATTCCATCACACCATTCGATGGTAGTTGCCAAATCTCAGACACATACATGTTCATATCATCATCACCAACATAACTATCATGATAATAGTTCATAACAACGTTAATTATGAACCTCTTAGATATTTCTTCTTCCTCTCCCAATGTCAATTCTTTCGTAAATAAATGACACACATGTTTCCAAATTTCTGAGTAACCCTCCATCAACTCACCATGACACTCATCATCATTTATATACTCAGTAGTACCTATATCATTTTTACCAACAGTGTCACTCAAATCATTCAAATACTCAACCATCATAACATCATTATGGAAAAGAACATACTCATCATCGAGTTCTTCTATCCAATCAGCTCGATTAGTTTTGTATAAATTATTCTGTGAATTATCATGTACATCACCAGTATCTATATTATAGAAGGATGTTTTGGCACGGATATGTTCTATTACCGAGTTTTTAGGCTTAACGATTATATTAACTAATACACATCCCATGTTTCCAATAGTTTTAATTTAACTGTTCGATTAAACTGCACATCTCGTTCCCTTAGTATTTCAGAATCTACACGAGTTCTGGGTGTGAATTGCTCAGGTATGACTATACCATAGATATAAATCAATTCAGTGATAATATTTCCAGATTCGGCCAAAAAACCACGTCCTGATGCAAATTCATCAAACTCAGATAATTCTATATTCTTTTTAAGAAATCTTTTGATGTACACCATACGGCTTTTCTCTGATAATCTAGAATAGGTTAAATACTCTACTCTACCAACATCAAACATAAGTTTTAATTTATCAAAAGAAATGTACGTCATAACACAAATATAGTAAAAATTTTACATAAATGGATATATAATATGAATATATAACAAATGGAAGTCTTAAAATCATATGATTATTTTTCTATAAATGAAAATATAAAACCGACACAATCTAAGAGACTTCATGAACTTTTTAATTTTTTACTAAAACAGGGATTTAATATACTGGAAGATATTCCGGTATCGGATATAAAAACGTTTCAAAGGATATGAAGTGGTTAAAGGATAGGAATGTATTTCTACTAAGTGAAGGCCGTAGTGAAGAAATTAGTATAGAAACATTCGATAAAGTAATCGATGTTAAGTGTCAGATGTGGGTAAAGCATAGAAAAGAGTCACCTCTGTTTCGTGGTGTTAATATGGACCAAACAGTCGCTTATATAAACCCCAAAGAACACACAAGGAGTTCAATAGAAGAGGAGCAAATACATATTGGTGTTTTATCAGATGATCCAACTTGGTCGGAGTTTCCAAAATATAATAAATCTCTAATCGGTGGAACAACAAGAGAGACATGTTATCAATATGGTGATAATATTTATGAAGTTATACCATTCGATAATGCTAACATTACTTTCTGCCCAACTACTACGGTCTGGGGTGGGTTTAGACATAAAGATCATAATGGAGATTTTGTTAGTGGTATATATATCGTAACTCATTTTCTAGAAGAGATAGGTATAGGAATATCAGTACAGAGTGATTGGAATTTTGTGAAGAAATCATTACTCGATATGGGTAAAGAACATCTATTTGGTAGAATTAAAAGAGAAGCTTACGATACATCATATAATGATTTTATGTCTGTTGTGTCTGTTGTCATAGGTGAGAAGGAATCATACACATCCGAAGAAATCATCGAAACAATAATTGATGTTTTCAATCCTAAAGATAAAGGTTTTTTCAATGTTAAATATGATGATAATTGGAACAAACAGTATCTAGAATTAGTCTTAGACCAGAATGGTCACGGAGTACAGTTCTGGACCGACTCTGAATGTTTATTGATTAGGTTGTAAAATCCCAGTAAGTTTTTTATTTCTACCAAATAGATGTTGTTTACCAATATTGAAATAACTAATTTTCATATTCTACGAGTCTACCTCTTCAAATTGTTGTGAGTAAATATTAGTCATTACCTCAAAATCCTCTTTCAAATGTCCATAATCTAAATACTCTGGATCTTTATCTTTAACAGATTGCATCATTTTTTCTTTGATGATTTCCCATTGCTCGTTTAATTCTTTTTCAAATTCTCTCATTTATTTTAATTTTAATTTTTAGTGACAGAGGTGAATTTCGAAATCACGACCTCCAACATACCGTACTTATTCATGGTTTTTCCGATACACAATTTACGTTTCCTATACTCGATTTTATACTAGTTTATTACGAGATTGAACGTGGTGCTCTTCCACTGAGCTACACTGCCTTTTCCATAATTTTAATTTCCTTACTCACTATTATACTATCATCTCTGTTTTGTAAATCGGTTAGATATTAATCAGTTATCCTATTCAATTCACTAAAAGCCTCTTTTTCTGAAGGCCAGTTACAAAAAACACGATATTTACTCTCACCTGATAATTTAATCATTTCAGAATCGAACATATTACGAACTAAACCATATGTAATTTTCTTTCTAAAAAATTACCAATATACGGTTCTTCTATTCTTACATAAGGTTCATATAACTTCCCACCATCTTTTCTGGTATGTATAATCAAACCTTTATCGACAACACAATGTATTTTTTTAATATCCATAGACTGTCTATTATTAAAGGTTGTAGAAGTTTAAATTAAATTTTAGGGTTACCCCTTTAGGTCGCAGGCCGTAAATAAATTACGGTGTTGTGTGGAATGTTTGACAAAAAAACAGACACCCATGAAGATATGTAAAGGAGTAACGCGACAACAATTCAGGAACGATTTCG
>Ga0208646_1000671_pt1 | contig 20575 bp, 20 predicted proteins | sample AntAceMetag02UK8_FD_184762 | JGI IMG/M metagenome (GOLD analysis project Ga0208646, IMG submission 184762) | Saline lake microbial communities from Ace Lake, Antarctica - Antarctic Ace Lake Metagenome 02UK8 (SPAdes) (version 2) | ecosystem: Environmental > Aquatic > Non-marine Saline and... | reverse complement strand
GCAGTGGGTGACGATTTCCCGCTCATGGCGGACCCGGTAATTATGACCAGCTACGAACAGGCTCTAAAGGCTGGCCGTGAGCTAGAGAAACTTGGTTTCCGCTGGTTCGAGGAGCCGCTTTTGGATGTCAATTTTAATGGGCTGAAGAAACTCAGGGAAAAGTTAGACATTCCCATCTGCGGCACTGAGGTCTTAGCAGGATCGCACTACTCGACCGCATGGTGCATAAAAGAAGGCATCGTGGATATCGTGAGAACCGATGTCAGCTGGCGTGGTGGGCTCACCGCGGTCATGAAAACTGCGCATTTGGCCGAGGCTTTTGGGGTGCAGTGCGAATTGCACACCACCATTTACCACGGTTTAGAACAGGTTCAGCTGCACGCGGCACTGGCTATTTCCAACTGCGAGTTCTTTGAAACTCTCTACCCTTGGGATGACTTTCAATTCGGCACCAAAACCCAGCTCAATGTGATCGATGGCATGGTTCAAGCGCCAACCGGAGCTGGCCTAGGGATTGAATACGACTGGGACTTCATTGAAGAACACACGGTGGCAATTCTCTAAATCCCTCAGGATGGAACCCTGGAGGGCTCAATGCCCCCAACCGACATTCCACCGCCGTATTATTGTGACACCCAACTTGGGGTGCTCGAGAAGCGAACCCTTGGGCAGAGCCCCGATCTTTTCAAGGGCTGGAATTGCTATGACGGTTGTAATCGTGAGGCCACCATCAATTACCCTCACTCCAACACTTGCGCCTTCAGCGGTTGAGATCCCGAGAACCTCCCCATCGGCCCCACCCTTGGATAGGCTGCCGTTAGAATCCTCAATAGTGAGAGTATTGGGCTGGTTCTTTCCGGCAATCAAAAATGGGTGAGGCCGCATTTCCTGAGCAACGTGATGCTCCGCGGTTCCCGCCTTTGCCAAGCCGAGCTTGCGGAATGACTGGGCGACTCCGGTGACCGTTGTGCTGAATAGCGGGACCCCGCAACCATCTACCGCAACTGATTCAACTTCCACTCCGGAGATCTCTTCGATTGAATCTTTGATTATTAGCTGAAGCGGGTGATTAGGGTCCATATTCGTTTCGGTAGACCAGCCGTTTAGCTTGGCGGCAGCCAGCGTCGCAGCTTGTTTTCCCGAGCAGTTCATCCAGATCCGCTGGTTTCCAAGACCGCACGGATCATCCGCTCACGATTGGATTGATCCTCCGGATTACCGACTGGACAGCCCAAGAGATTCGTCAACCGAGCACCTTTAGAGGAGTGACCACACCACTGAGAGGTGCTTATCGCTCCCGCCGTGACTACAGATTGCTATCGCCAGTTGCTCCGAATTTAGCTCAAGTCCGGCCTTGAAGACCCCGAACGCCTGAAACGGCTTCCAGGTTGACCTCGGGAGAATTTGGTCATCTGGCGACCCCAGCTTGAGCGCAACCGAACCATCGGGATTCAATGCCAAGAGCGAACCGAAATGCTTGCTCTCCACAAATCCAGACCGATAAACCAGTGCTAGTTAAGCTAGCTGCTTAGGAACGGCGAAATTCCACAACCTGCGGACCAACCACATTGGCCACTGGTAGCTCGATAATTAACACCTCTTTTTGCCTTCTAGCTTTAAGATCAGACCCATCAGCCAGCAACTTAGCTGATTCATCAATCACAAATCCCGGTGGCAGGGTGATGGATTGCTCGCCGGATCCTTCGATTATGGCGTAAATGCGATCCTTTTTGCCCGTGAAGCGAACCCAAGTCGAATCAGTTTCAGGGTCACTAGCCAAAAGGTTCTCAACCTTTCGAGTTTCATAGATTGCCTCAGAGTGCAGAGCCATCCAATCACCCATCCCCTCCAGAACCTTCTTTTGAATCTCAGGGATCTGGCCGCTGGCAGTTGGGCCAACATTGAGCAATAGGTTGCCGCCCCGAGAGACAACGTCGATGAAGTGGGTCAGGGCGCCTGCGACACTCAAAGAGTGCTCTTCGGTTTCGAACTGGCTATAGCCAAAGCTCATGCCAATTCCCCGACAGTTCTCCCAAACCGCCGAGTCCTCTGCTTCACTCAAGGCCTGATACTCACTAGTAGTGAAATCATGGTGGGTATTTCCCCAGCGGTCATTCACTAGGCCGTGGGGAACTTTCTCATAATAGTTTTTGAACAGTTTGGCCAAGGTGTAGTCCACGCTGGAATCATTTAGCTTGGAAAAGTCTGGCCACTCGATGTCGTTCCATAACAAATCCGGCTCGTAGCGCTCGATCAGGTCCATCACTTGCTCATACGCATACATCGAATATGCTGCGTCGTTGGGCCGCAGGCCGTACACATCCTCAAAATTTTGAATAGGTGGCAGTATGTCCAGACCCCAATCCAAGCCTCCGGAATAGTAAACCGCGAAGCGAATATCATTTGCCCGAGCGGCATCCGCAATTGCCTGCATCAGATCAATCTTTGGTCCGCGGTGAACGGTGTTCCTCGTGCCAGTTCCAGGTGCGTCCCAGAGTGTGACGCCGTCATGGTGCTTTGAAAGAGGAACTATGTACTTAGCCCCCGCGTAACTGAACAGCTTGCACCATTGGTCAGGATCAAAATCTGGTATTTGCCACTGATCCAAGAAGTCATCATATGGTGCATCCCCATAGAATTCCTTGTGGTGCAATTGGGCACCTGAGCCCTGAATTTTCATCGTGTTTAGATACCATTCGGCATAGGGGTTGGTCTTAAACCAAATCTCAGGGCTTACGGTCCCAAGCTCGCCAATTGGCTCGCCAAAAGCGGGCACCGAAAAAGGGCCCCAGGACACGAATATGCCCAATTTCGCATCAGTGTACCAACCCGGCACCTCGCGAACAAACTCATTCCAGAATTCAGCTCTGGGTAGTGGATTTTTGTGTAGTGGATTTTTTTCATTTGACATTTTTTATTATCTCCTTTGCTAATAGTTAGTCAGTTTGATTTGTGTTGCGTCGCCGCCCATGTCGACTACCAATACTGGAATCAGACCCGACAGGCTGTCATCGCTAGTATCAATGATAATTTCACCCTCCGGGTCCAAAAGGTCAGTGTCGTTGATGGCCGCCCTTCGCTTGAATTCATAGGATTCTCCGGTGGCAAGGTTTACAACTGAACGAACCTGCTTAATCTTGATTCCGCGAACCACGACTGACTCACCCGGGGTACCGAACAGGTGAAGGTAAACCAGTTTGCCCCGCTTGGTGCTGGGACCATAGAACTGCCAGGGTTCAAGACCGGGTTCGGCATCGATCACACTGTCACCATTTACCTGCATCCACTCACCTAGCTGCTGCATGAGCTCATGCTCCTGCGGCGCCAGCGCGCCATCACCCTTTGGTCCAATGCTTAAAAGCAAGTTACCACCGCGCGATACCACCTCGATTAGAGTCCTGAGGATTTCGTAGGGGCTCTTAAAGTCGTAGTCATCTGGAACATAACCCCACGAATAGTTCATCGTCATGCAGCATTCCCAAGGGACCGTCTGCACCTGGGCCGGAATCCACTGCTCAGGGGTGCGGTAGTCACCCTGAGTTGGCAGTCGGTCATTAATGATTGTTTCAGGGCTGAGCTTTCGGATGTTATCGGCAATGTCCTGAGTCCCCCACTGCTCCTCGCTTCGCTCCCAGCTTCCGTCGAACCAAAGCAAATCAACCTGACCATATTCGGTAAGAATCTCTTCGAGTTGGCCCTTTAGGTATTCGCGATAACGGGCCCACTGCTCCGGGGACCCCATCGGAGAATCATGCCCAAACTCATAGGGCAAGTATTCATCTTTCCAAGCTAAATAATCTTCATGACCCCAATCTGATAGTGAGTAATAGACACCGATCTTGATTCCCTCGGCTCGGAAAGCCTCGATGTAGGAACGCAAGACATCACCGCCAGTCTTCCCAAATTCCGAGCTTCCAATGTTTCGATCACCATGTTTTGAGGGCCACATTGCCCAACCGCTGTGATGTTTTGCGGTGAAGACCGCATATGTCATGCGAGCAGCCTTGGCAAGCTTCGCTAGTTCAACCGGGTCCCAGTTCACGGGATTAAAACTGTCCTCGGTGGAGTGGTATTGCTCAACCGAGACCGCTTTTCCAGGGAGGGTCGAGACTCCCCCAACTAGCGGCCAGCTCATTTCCAAACCCTGCTGGCTGGCGTGGTCCCAGCAAATGAAGAGGCCGAGCCCTGCACCACTAAACCATTTGTGCACCCGCTCGGAATAATCGGCACTCAGTGGATAAGCATCCGGCATTCGAGACTCAAAAAGCTCGCGGTCTGGTATTGCTGGGTTCTCCGACATTCATGTGCCTTTCTAATTGATAGATTTGGTAATTAGCACTGTTGCTTTCTTGGGATGTCTCAGGATTGAGCTTCTTAACTCGCTGAAGACGTTGTTCCTACAGCCTTGGATGCTTGGAAGAGCCATAGCAGCTCTTTTTAAGAAACACCCAAGGCCCTCTAGGCCTGGCTTGGTCTGAGTATCCTTATTCAATAGTGAGTCAGACTGGCTTGTGCTGGGTCGCCGCCCATGTCGACTACCAATACTGGAATCAGACCCGACAGGCTGTCATCGCTAGTATCAATGATGATTTCACCCTCTGGATCCGGCAAATCATTCTCATTAATTGAAGCCCTGCGCCTGAATTCATAGGACTGACCGGTGGCCAAATTCTTCACCGAACGAACGTGCTTGATCTTGATTCCGCGAACCACAACTGACTCACTCGGAGAAGCGAATAGGTGCAGGAAGACCATATCGCCGCGCTTTGTGCTCGGGCCATAGAACTGCCAGGGCTCAAGGCCGGGCTCTGCATCAATCACGCTGTCGCCATTTACTTTCATCCAGTCACCGAGTTGCTTCATGAGCTCACGTTCTTCTTCGGTCAACGCGCCATCACCCTTTGGTCCGATGTTTAGCAATAGGTTTCCACCTCGTGAAACCACCTCGATAAGTGTCCTGAGAATTTCGTATGGACTCTTAAATTCGTGGTCATCTGGAACATAGCCCCACGAATAGTTCATCGTCATGCAGCACTCCCAAGGAACAGTCAGAGGTTTTGGAGGAATCCATTGCTCCGGGGTTCGATAGTCTCCCTGGGTAAATAAGCGGTCATTAATCAGAGTCTTGGGGCTCAATTTGCGGATGTGATCTGCAATGTCCTGGGTTCCCCACTGTTCTTCGCTTCGCTCCCATCCGCCATCAAACCACAGCAAGTCAACTGGTCCATATTCGGTCAGAATCTCTTCGAGTTGACCCTTTAGATACTCGCGATAGCGAGCCCACTGCTCGGCGGTTCCCATCGGGGAATCGGAACCAAACTTATATGGACGATACTCGTCCTTCCAGGCTAGGTAGTCCTTGTGACCCCAGTCTGAAAGCGAGTAATAGACGCCAATTTTGATGCCCTCGCCTCGGAAAGCATCGACGTAGGAACGAAGAATATCGCCACCCGCTCTGCCAAATGCTGAAGTGGTTATATTTCGGTTGCCGTGCTTGGATGGCCAGCTAGCCCAACCGTTGTGGTGCTTGGCGGTGAATACCGCGTAGGTCATGCGCGCTTCTTTGGCAAGCTTTGCAATTTCGGCTGGATCCCAATTCACCGGGTTGAAACTCTCTGCGGAAGAGTGGTACTGCTCTGCAGGAACCCCCTTCCCAGGAAGCGAAGAAACTCCACCAACTAGCGGCCAACTCAGCTCGAGACCCTGCTGGCTGGCGTGATCCCAGTGGATAAAAAGACCTAACCCAGCGCCAGTGAACCAGTCTTTTACTCGGTGGGCGTGATTGGGCTCGAGCGGATAAGCGTCTTGCATTCGAGACTCAAAAAGCTCGCGGTCTGGTATTGCTGGGTTCTCTGACATTCACGTGCCTTTCTAATAGGTGTTTTCGAGTGTTTGAGCTAACTATTTAGACATGCCACCGAGAGCTATGCCCTTAGTTATATAGCGACTAAAAATTATGTAGAGCAAAAGAACTGGAAGGCTGGCTAAGGCCAAGCCCGCAAACATGGGTCCGTAATCAGCTGAAAAATCTCCGATAAAGCTCAGAAGACCGACCGAAATGGGTTGAGAATCTCTCCTGTTCAGCAGCACAATGGAAATCTGATAATCGGTCCAAGCGAAAACTAGATTGAGTATGCTTACGGCCACAATTGGCCCCTTTGACAAAGGAAGCACAAGTTTAAGAAAGGTTCCCAAGGGTCCTAGGCCATCAAGTAGTGCAGCTTCAAGGATTTCCCTTGGGAAATCTATGAAAAAGCGATTCATCAGCAGAAATGCCGTTGGAATATTGAGCGATCCATAAATAATCCCTGTAGCCACCGTGTTATTCAAAAGCCCGAGTTCATTAAATGCTCGAAAGTAAGGAATCACCAGCAAAATTATTGGAACTACTGTTCCTGCAATCACAGCAAGTAAAATTCTTTGGTTCCACTGTCTTGTCAAAAAAGAAGTGAAGTAAGCAGCAGGTACTGCGACACCGAGACTAGTCAATAGCGCAGTTATTGCGATTATCGCGGAGTTCGTAAAGAAAACTCCAATAGTGGCGTCACTACTAGGACCAGCGTTCCAGGCGGTTACATAGTTTTGCCACTGTGGAACGAAATCAAATATGCCAAGCGGGTTGGCAAAAATAGCCGTGTTGCTCTTCAATCCGAAGAGGGACACAAAGAAAAACGGGAGAAGTATGAGCGCGGTCCAAGCAATCACCGCCACATAAGCGGAAATTCTCCCGATGCGAGTAATCATCAATCTAATTGCCTTGATCTGCTCATCCTGATTCCTAGCCAGCCGAGTATCAGCAGAAAAATTGCGCCTATTACTGCGGCAGCTGAGGCAGTTCCAAATCGGCCGAATCTAAAGGCCTCAATATAGGTAAAAATCGGAAGAATTTCAGATGACCTGCCTGGCCCGCCGTCAGTCATGGCGAATACCAAATTAAACCCGTTGAAATTCCAAATTAGTTGGAGGGTAAGAATCGTGAAGAGGACTGGCCCAATTAGTGGAATGACTATTTGAGTCAACTGCTGACGACGGGACGCTCCGTCAATCATCGAGGCCTCGCGCAAACTCACGTCGATTCCTTCTACCGCACCTAGCAAGACTAAAAACGCAAAGCCCACACCAATCCAAATACCGGCAAAAATTACGGGACCCATGACGGTGGCGGATTCAGCAAGCCACTGAGTGTCGCTTGGGAGCCCAAAAAGGCCCATCACAGAATTCACCACTCCGATGTCAGGTTGAAAACCCAAGCTCCAGAAGATTGCAACTGCGGCGGGGGGTGCCACTCCAGGGAAAAACCACACCACTCTGAAAAACCTACTGCCCTTCATGTTGCTGCTAACCGCAAAAGCGAGTAACAACGCAATTCCCACGATTAGAAATGATGTGGTGAACGTATAAAGAAGCGTTATTCGGATGCTTTCCGCGAGCCTGCCTTCTTCGAAAAGAGTCTCGTAGTTTTGGGTGCCTACGAATTTCGTAGTCCCAATTCCAGGCCATTTATTGAAACTAAGCCAAATTGAGTACATTGCTGGCAGCGCTAGAAAGATAAAAAGAAGACCTGCCACCGGAACAAGACTAATAATTGCCCACCTACGATTTACCGCGCCGAGACCGACTTTGTTTTTTCTGAACTTTGAAGGAGACAACTCCTTAGGATTCTTTTGTTTTCCTAGATTCGTCACAGTTGTCTCCTTCATCGTCTTCGTTATTGCTTCTTTTGATTTCCTTGAAGTTGGCTTGCAGGCATTTAACCCTCAGCCCGGAACTTCACAAGCTCCGCTTGCATCAGCACCCCGATTTCGGCTGAGGTGATTCGACCTTCTTGAAGCTGTTGGATCAGCGGGACTATGTAGATCTGCCCTAAAGCGCCCGGGAGTTCTGAGGTCCAGCCCGGATTCGATCCGTACTCGGCAACATACGCGACAATTTCCTTCAAGAGTGGAGAAAAACTGTCTGATGCGCTGATGTCGACGGTGGTAACTGCAGGCAAGACGCCCGCCGCCTCAACTTGGCCCAGGAGCTGACCTGCATCGCTTATGTAGTACTGCAACAACTTCTTAGCCCAAGCGTGGTTCTTACTTTGCATGGGGATTCCATAAGCGTTTCCGTAATAAGGCTGTAGTCGAGATGGCGCCCCAACATTGTTCACCGGAGGAAGAACAGCGAAAGATGGCTCAAAGGACATCTCACCGCTTTCCGTTGCTGTCGTAAAAACTCCACCTGGCAACCAAGAGCCGCTCAAGAGCATGCACGCGCCACCAGTTGTGAACAGGGCTTCACTTGCAGGTCCGTCCTGAGCGAGATAACCGCTCTGATACAAGCCAGCATTTGCGTAGCTCTCCAGAGCATCCAAGACCGCTTCAACGCCTGGGGCTGTGTAGTCAGCTGTGATATCAACGTTAGACTTCCAGTTGCTAATGTAGTTGGTGAAGTCTTCCGAAGGAACTGCAGTGGCGAGGCCGGCATCGAACATCCAGCCGGACATGTAGTTTGTGCCTCCACCGAACGCTAGCCCGGCAAAACCTGCGGCGGAACATTTCTTTCCTGCCTCTATCAAAGCAGCTGGACTCTCAAACACGCGGTTAGCGGGAATTGTAACTCCTGCCGCTTTAAGAACTGCTGGATTGGTGTAAACAACGTTGTAGTAAGCAGCAGTGTTAGGGGCTGCGTAGTAGTTTCCATCCGCTTGCAAAAGCGCAGCAGATGCGGGACCTAATCGATCTGGAAAATTGTCTGCCTCGAAAACGTCATTAAGGGGGACTAGTTCTCCAGCGCGGAGCATCTGGGTATAGACGTTTGAGTTTAACGGAATCAAACCAATATCAGGAGCGCCATTGCTAGTTAAAACCTGAAGGTTTGGCCCACCCTTGGCTTCGTTGGTGATTCCGGACAGTTCAATGGTCACATTGGGATACATGTCTTCGAAAACATCCGCGACCGCTTTCCAACCACGAGCTGCTGGGCTGTCCTCCGGAACTTCAAACTGGACAACTAACGTCACAGGCTCTTCGGTTGGAGCCGAGCTTTCCATAGTGGTAGTGGCCTCTGGCGTCGTCTCAACGGCGCAGCCCGCAAGAACGAGTGCTGTTATCGGTAGGCTCGCCGCAATTGCCCACCACCGAGATTTACTGGTAACTATCATTTTTTCTTCTCCTTTAAGGAATAGTGGAATGGACTTGGCCAAAATCTAGAGGCCAAGATTAGACTTGTCGTGTTAGCGTCTGACTTTAGTTATATTTTCGGTGTCGCAATTCACTTCTTTGGTATCTTGATGAGAGCCAAAGCCCAACATTTTTACACAATAACTAAGATACCCGACTCAAATTGACTTCCTATAGGATATTCGGTAACATCTTCATAACTTATTGCAAAGGAGAAAAGATGGATTGGTCAAAATTCGAAAGAGAAGTTCCAGCCTGGTATCCAAACGCTAAATTTGGGGTATTTATCCACTGGGGCGCCTATTCAGTTCCAGCCTGGGCACTTCCAATTGGTGAGCTCGGAGAGGTGGAAGAGGAAATTTGGTTCAAGAACAATCCATACGCCGAGTGGTATCAAAATACTGCTCGCATAGAAGGCAGCCCGACCTGGCAGCACCACCAGGATGTCTATGACGGGGCTCCCTACGACGACTTCTTGGACTCTTGGAAGGCAGAGAAGTTCGACCCGGCAGAATGGCTGGCTCTATTCAAAAGAGCTGGGGCACGGTACGTGGTTCCAACCACCAAGCACCACGATGGCATCACGCTTTGGGACGCTCCTGGCACTGGCACAAGGAACACTGTGCACCGCGGGCCCAAGCGTGATCTGATTGCTGAGATTGCCGAAGCTACCAAGGCGGCTGGCCTCCACTTCGGGGTCTACTACTCGGGTGGTCTGGACTGGAGTGTCAGCGACTTACCGCCACTTACCTCGCAGTGGGATGTCTCTAATGTTCGCCCAAACGATGCGGCGTATTCAATGTATGCCTACGAGCACTGCATGGACTTGATTCGCAAATACGATCCAGAGATTTTGTGGAACGACATTGAATGGCCAGACTTCTCCAAGCAGGGTGGGCCGGAGGTTCCCTACTCACTGGCTGCACTGTTCAAGAACCTCTACGATGCGGTGCCAACTGCAGTGATCAACAACCGCTGGGGTGAGCCACACGCTGACTTTGTCACCAGTGAATACCAGATGAATACCGAACTCGAGAACCTAGGACTGTTCGAGAACTGCCGCGGCATCGGATACAGCTTTGGCTATAACCAGGTTGAAACCGAAGAGCACTACATGAATGTCGAGCAACTTTTGACCCACCTCGTCGACATAGTGTCGCGAGGCGGCAACTTCCTGCTAAACGTCGGACCAACCGCCAGCGGAGAGATTCCTGCCATCCAACGACAGATTCTGGAGGGAACTGCGACCTGGATGGCCGTTAATGGTGAGGCGATTCATTCCAGCCATTCCGTTCGCGAACTTCAGCCAAGTGATACTCCATGGCTTCGCTTCACCAGTGTTGGAGACTCCATCTATGCGTTCGTGAAAGAAAGCGGATTGGTCGAATTCACTCTTCCGTCAACCTTGGTCTTGGATGAAACCGCGAACCAGCTTGGTGGTGGGGCTATGGTAGTGAACCGCGAAGGCGAACTTGTCTCAATGCAGATACACAACGACGGCTCCTTGCCAGTCGTCATTCAATTCAAGAAAAGATAGGTATAAAAATTGACTGGAGTATGTTTCCAAGACCCACTCCCAAGTGGTTTTCCGAAGCTAAATTCGGAATCTTCATTCACTGGGATGCGTATTCGGTGCCGGCTTGGGCCGAACCAATTAGGGAACTGGGCACCATCGAGGGTGTCACTTGGTTCGCTCACAACCCCAATGCCAAATAGTACCTAAACACCATTCGGATTGAGGGCAGCCCGGCCTGGCAGTACCATCAAGATGTTTACGGTGGTGCCCCCTGCGATGATGTTCTGGATTCCTAGAAGGCTGAGAAGTTCGACCCTGCCAGCTGGGCCAAGCTTTTCAAAGCCTCTCGCGCACAGTACATTATACCGGTCACCAAACACCATGACGGAATTGCGCTTTGGGATGCTCCCAGCACCGGCACTCGGAATACGGTTCATCGAGGACCAAAGCGTGATTTGATAAACGACATCGCTCAGGCGGTTCGGGCCCAGGGTATGAGATTCGGAGCCTATCATTCGGGTGGCGTGGACTGGAGCATCACGAATTTCCCACCTCACGCCGATTTCGAACCTACCGGCGGGGATGGCCCAAATGACGCCGCCTACTCGATGTGTGCCTACGAGCACTGCATGAACCTAATCGAACGTTACCAACCCGACCTGATCTGGAACGACATCATGGGCCAGATTTTTCCAAAGAATTAGGACCGGAAATTGGCCATAGCTTGGTAGCGCTTTTCGCCAATTAATACAAGGCAATTCCCAAGGGTTTGGTAAATAATCGCTGGGGAGATGTTCACCACGACTACATAACCAGTGAATACCAGATGAATGTTGGCCATGAAAGTCAGGGCATTTTCAAAAACTGCCGTGGAATTGGCATGAGCTTTGGTTACAACTAAGTGGCAACCGAAGAGCATCACATGAGCGTCGAACACCTCGTGGGCCATCTAGTTGACATTGTTTCAAGGGGAGGTAACTTCCTCTTGAACGTTGGGCCCAAGGCAAATGGCGAACTGCCCGAGATTCAAATCAAGATTCTCACTGAGCTAGCCGCATGGATGGACATTGATTCTGACGCGATTCACGGTAGTGAAATGGCGAGCGATTTCACCTCAATTGGAACTAGTAGTGATGGTGAAACCCCCTGGTTGGGCATCACCAAAAAGAGAAACAGCGTGTTCGCGTTTGTGAAGTCAGCTGGTGAAATAGAGTTCGAGATTCCCGCCAATTTGGTTAATAAGGACTCAGCCAAAATCCTAGGGGGCAGGGGTCTGAAACTGACTCGCACCGGGGACAAGCTTTACTTGCAGCTGGGTGGAACAGCTAACCAACTCCCAATGGTGTAATTGAGCTTTATAGAACCTAACCTTCAAGAAAGCTAACTAGCGACTCTGGTCTGATAAGGCCAGAGTCGCTTAGTTCTTGCCAGAGTGCAATCGGGATATTCACATCAAATAATGTTGCGTTTCGTAATACTTGTTCGCGGTTCCGGGCTCCCAGGCAAATATTGGCTACCGCCTTGTGACCCAGTGGGAATTGCGCTGCAACAGTGGGAAGGCTGACGCCGTGAGCCTCACAAATATCAGCAATCTGATTGACCTTTGCAATCAACTCGGCCGGAGCCTGAGCATAATCGTAGGTTGCATCGGCAGCCGGTCGGTTTTTTGAGAGCAAGCCAGAATTAAAGACACCAGCTGCAACGATGCTGACGTTTCTCTCTAACGCCAGCGGGAGCAGGTTGTCCAAAGACTGCTGCTCTAAAAGAGTGTAGCGCCCGGCGAGCATCACCACATCAAGATCCGTGTTTCTAACAAACTCGGTTAGCATCTCGGATTGATTCATTCCGGAGCCAAAACTCTTGATGACCCCCTCATCACGCAGCTTGGAAAGTGCCGGGAAGGCTCCTTTCAGTGCCTGATCATAGTACTGATCTGGATCGTGAACATAAACGATATCGATGTAGTCAGTATTCATTCTCTTAAGCGATGCTTCGATGGAGCGCTTTATTGCATCACCGGAATAGTCGTAATTACGGATGAAGTTTTTTGGAACCATGAAACCATCGGCCAAGTCTGTTTCACTGGGAAAGTCAGTTGTTGGCACAAGGAGTCTGCCGACCTTGGTAGACAACGTGAATTCAGATCTTGAGTAGCTTGCTAGGCCCTGGCCCAACCTCCGTTCGGCTAGGCCGATGCCGTAGTGAGGCGCAGTATCAAAATATCGAACGCCAGACTCCCAAGCGGCTGCGACTGCTCCTAGGGCATCTTCTTCGCTGACCTCTTTGAGTAAATTGCCGATCGGCGCAGAACCGAAGGAGAGGATTGGGGCGAAAATACCACCGCGGCCAATTGATTTAGTTTTCATGTTAATTACTCCACTCTTTGCCGTTTGGGAATGAGAATCTCTCAATTGAAGAAGCAATCATTTCTTGACTAGATCCTGGCTTATGGGGGGTTTGGTAGCTACCGCACTTGAGCACAACCGGATCGACAAAATGTTCGTGGAGGTGATCAACATACTCGATTACGCGGCCCGCCATGGTTCCGGAAAGAGCAGCATAATCAAACATCGAAAGATGCTGCACCGCCTCGCATAGACCCACCCCACCAGCATGCGGGCAAACTGGAAGTTCCATCTTGTGTGCCATCAGCATGATTGCGAGATTTTCGTTCACTCCGGCAACCCTTGTCGCGTCAATTTGCACCACTTGCATTCCACCGGCTTGCATGAACTGCTTGAACATAACCCGACTGCCACCGTGTTCACCAGTGGCAACCCTGATTGGCGCCACACCCCGGGCTATTGCCGCGTGTCCCAAGATATCGTCCGGGCTAGTTGGCTCTTCAACCCAAGCCAGATCATATTCCTTTAAAGCGTTAACCCAGTCGATGGCCTCTTGCACTCCCCAACGCTGATTGGCATCTATCGCGATTGGGTAGCCGGGGCCCATCACATTACGGGCTATCTTGAGCCTGCGCCTATCGTCTTCCAGATCTGCGCCAACCTTGAGCTTGATTTGCCCAAAGCCGTCGGCCTTGGCCTCGTTACAAAGCCTGATTAATTTTTCGTCGTTATAACCAAGCCAGCCCGGGCTAGTGGTGTAGCCGGGGTATCCCCCGGCAAGAAGGATCTCAATTCGATCCTCTCGCGTGGCCACTTTATCCGCAAACACCTTTGCCGCTTCATCCCGGGTAATCACATCGGATATGTAGCGGTAGTCAATTAGATCGGCCAGCTGCTCCGGAGTCATTCTTGCTAGGAGCAACCAAAGCGGCAACCCAGCCCGCTTGGCCTTCAGGTCCCAAAGCGCATTTATCACAGCGCCAATCGCCATGTGCATGACGCCCTTTTCGGGACCCAGCCAGCGAAATTGTGAGTCGTGGACCATCATTTTCCAAGTGGCGCCCATATCCGCCAAAAGATCTTCCAGGTTTTGATTTAGAAACATCGGCTCCAGAGCCCTGATGGCCGCTACCTGAATATCGTTTCCCCTACCGATAGTGAAGACAAAACCGTGTCCCGAAAAGCCATCGGTTGAGTCCGTGTTTATTTTCAGATATGCGGCTGAGTAATCCGGATCCGCGTTCATCGCATCCGACCCATCGAGACTTTTTGAAGTTGGGAATCTGATGTCACTGGTTTCGAAACCGATGATCTTGCTCATGTTTGGCTCTCTTTTTATGCGCTTGCTCAGTCGTGGCTTGAGCAATTAGCTAATCGGTATGAAACACTTCTGGAAGCCGGTGCCACCATTCACCCTCTGAGGCTTCAGGGACCTTGTTCTGAAGTGGGTCAGTCAGTTTCCACCAGCTCTGGGTGTCAGGATCCTCGGCCATTTTGGCCATGTCCGCTTCCAAATTCGTGCCTATATATTCGTAGTATGAAAACAGTAAATTCCCATACCGGTAGATCGAGTAATTAATGATATGTGAGTCCGCGATACGCTCCAAGACCTTTGGCCACACCTCTGCGTGCAGTCGCTCATACTCATAAACCGCATGCTCTTGCAGGTGCAGCACTGACGCGAATCTCTCCACGGGGTCTCCTTGCTAGCTGATATCCTAAGATCCTGGCCTTGGAAAAACGAGTACCAGAAGCTACTTCGGGTTTTGCGGTTGATGAAAGTATAGTTGCTAATCCTATAGTATCTTAAATAGATTTGGAGTAACCCTAACTAAGGAGCAATCGTGAGCAAGTACCGGGCAACATCGGAAGACAAATTCACATTCGGTCTCTGGACCGTGGGATGGACCGGATCGGATCCGTTCGGATCTCCCACAAGAAGTGAACTTGATGTAGTTGAGGCGGTACACAAGCTTAAAGACATTGGTGCATATGGGCTGACCTTCCACGATGACGATCTTTTTCCATTCGGTGCGGACGATAAGACCCGTGATGGTCAAATAGCCAGACTCACCACCGCTTGCGAGGAAACTGGGATGAAAGTCCCAATGGTAACCACCAATTTGTTCTCACACCCGGTCTTCAAAGATGGCGGATTCACCAGTAACGACCGTGATGTGAGGCGATTTGCACTTAGGAAAGTGCTTCGCAACATTGACCTGGCTGCACAAATGAATGCGGAAACTTTCGTTATGTGGGGAGGTCGTGAGGGGGGCGAGTACGATTTTTCAAAAAATTACTCTGATGCCCTGGATCGATATCGCGAAGCAATCAACCTTTTAACTCAATACGTCATCGACATGGGTTACAGCATGCGCTTTGCCATTGAACCTAAACCAAATGAACCCCGAGGCGATATCCTTCTTCCAACTGTGGGGCACGCGCTTGCATTCATTGAGACTCTTGACCACCCGGGTTTGGTTGGCGTCAACCCCGAGGTTGGCCACGAACAGATGGCAGGGCTAAATTTCACCACCTCAATTGCCCAGGTGCTGAATGCGGGAAAGCTCTTTCACATTGACCTAAACGGCCAGCGTGGAATCAAATACGACCAGGACTTAGTCTTTGGCCACGGCGACCTTATAAACGCCTTTTCTTTGGTCTACCTATTGGAGTTCAGCAAAAATGGTTCCCGTGCCTATGACGGCCCCTTGCACTTCGACTACAAACCATCTCGAACCGAGGACTATAACGGCGTTTGGGAGTCTGCCAAGGCAAACATCGAGACTTACTTGATGCTCAAGGAGCGAGCCGAGAATTTCCATGCGGATTCCGAAGTTCAGCAGGCAATGCAGAACAGTGGCTGGGGCTCGCTTGCTAAACCAACTTTGAACCCAGGTGAGAGCATTGCTCAGCTTCGGGCTGAAGATCTGTTTGATCCGGAGCCATACTTCAACGGAAAAGGTTTTGGCTTCGTGAAGCTGCAGCAGCTTGCTGTCAGTCATCTCATGGGAGCAAGGTAGGAGCAGTGCCCCAATTAGTCCTTGGAGTTGACTCCTCAACCCAGAGTTGCAAAGTTATTGCTTACGATTTGGCTACCGGCGATGTCGTAAGAGAAGGAAGGGCTCCCCACCCCGTTGGAACCGAAGTGGACCCTGAAGATTGGTGGCAAGCCCTTCTGAGCGCAATCGAGGATGCCGGTGGCTTCGTCGACGTTTCGGCAATCTCCATTGCAGGTCAACAGCACGGAATGGTGTTGCTGGACGACATGGGAAGAGTGCTGCGTCCAGCTCTGCTATGGAACGACCTCCGCAGCGGCCCGCAAGCCGCCGAACTAATCGAGCACTTCGGGGCAGAATTTTTAGCCGACCTCACCGGGTCGGTTCCGGTGGCATCATTCACTGCGACAAAGGTTCTTTGGGTGAAGCAGAATGAGCCTGAGATTGCCAAGAAAGTGGCTGCGGTCTGTCTGCCTCATGACTACCTGAGTTGGCGGTTATCAGAGAACTACCCGGACATAAGTAAAATATTTACTGACCGATCTGAAGCCTCCGGAACTGGCTATTTTGATCCGGTGAAAAATGTTTATCTAGGCGAAATCTTTGAGTCTTGCCTAGGTCACAGTGCTATTTTGCCGACTGTGCTGGGTGCAGAAGAGTCGGTAACAAATGTCCAGTTCGAGCTTGCCCCCGACGGAGTAAGAATTGGTGCTGGCATGGGGGATAATGCGGGTGCAGCCAAGGGCCTTGACCTTGAACCCGGAATGTTCGCCGTTTCAATAGGAACCAGCGGAACAGTCTTTGGTTCATCAAACAAAACATCGGCCGACTCATCTGGAACGATTTCGGGCTTTGCCGACGCCGACGGGCAGTTTCTACCTCTTGTGTGCACTCTCAATGCCGCAAGAGTGATCGAATGGGGGGCATCCCTCTTAGGAGTCACTCTTGACGAGTTTGGCGAATTGGCACTTAATGCTCGAAAGCACTCAGGAGGGATTCGGGTAATACCTTATCTCGAAGGTGAGCGAACCCCGAATTTGCCGAACGCGACGGCTAGCGTGGAGGGCATAAATCTTTCTAATGGCACTCGAGAAAACTTTGCAAGAGCCTGCGTCGAAGGTATGTTAGGGGGCCTCGCTCACGGAGCCTCCGTGGTAGCCGATGCCGGTCACCTTATCGAAAGCATTTCGTTCGTAGGCGGAGCGGCAGCCAACAAAGCAGTGCAAAAAATTGCCGGGGAAATTTTTAACTTCAAAATTAACTTCCCCGAGCCTCAAGAGTATGTTGCACTCGGAGCGGCAAAGCAGGCCGCCAAACTAGTGAGGCTTTGACTCCCGAAGTCCTGAGATTTTTAACACTTAACTTCAAAGTGGAGTCACATGGCTCTAAGAAGACTCGAAAGAAACTTTGATCTGCACTTCTTTTGCAGACAGCACGCTGGATAGTATCTGAGAGGTTTTCTTTAGCCAGATACTTCCCACTAACTACCTTGGCCTCGGGGTGTCAATTTCCCGAGCCAGCGTTGACGGCGACGAGAGCTTGCCCCAGTAACTTCTAACGCTCAGCGGGGGCGATCAAAATCTCAGACCGCATCGCGGTGCGATTCGGAACACGGAGTGCTCGATCAAGCGGGGGTCCGGCAAGAGAGCTTATGCCCGCGACTTGCTCGCGCGTCAGGGGTCATGACTATCGAAATGTCAGGTGATTTCAGGATAATGCCGACGGGACGAAGCCTTCGAGGTGCCACACCTTGGCCACGATGCGCCAGCCGTCGGCGCCGTCAACGAACGATAGCTGATCGACGAAGATACTGTCGAGCACCCGCAGGCGCACGCGAACCATCGCGGCAGTATCGCTCAGCCAGTCGACGACGACGATCTCGTCGTCGCGGTCTTGACCGACGGATGCCGGAGAGGGACGATTCACCACTACCCCACGCCAGGCGGGGTAGTGGTCGACGGTGATGATGCCTTTGTCAACGTCGAAGAGCGAGCTTGCCGGGTGGAAGACGCTGTCGAGCAGATCAACATCGCAGGCGTGCAGCGCGCGGAAGTAGACATCGACGGCGTCGAGAAGTTCTGTGGAACGGGGCATACTGAATCCTACCAGCGCTACGGTACCCTCTCGTTCCGGGTTCAGTGCGTCAGTCGATCTTCGGCCTGGTCCCGTTTGAACTCAACTCGCTCAGGAACTGCGTTACGCAGAAAAGCTAAGGAGAAAGCCGACACTGCCATCCCGGCAAGTGCCAAGATGCTTGCTACAACTAGGGCCTTGGATTTTTCGCAGAGGACCTAGCCGCGTTACTAGCGATTCCTTCGTCGGAGTAAGTTCAATAGCAAAGCACCAGAACCAGCAGTAGCCAGAGCGAGCCCAACTACAAGTGGCAGAGTCCACTGTGAGCCGCCAGTGTCAGGCAACTTTCCTCCAGTAACAGTGGGAGTCACGCCTCCCTCAATATCTACTGTGGCTGTCGGGGTGGGAGTTGGGGTTGATCTTGCAGTAGCTGTTGGGGTTGGGGTTGCAGTAGCTGTTGGTCTTGCAGTAGCTGTTGGGGTTGGGGTTGCAGTAGCCGTTGGTGTTGCAGTAGCCGTTGGTGTTATGCATGCGTCATTGACGATCGTATTGGTGTTCAGAGTTACCGCGCCTTTTCGAGCTAATAGCTGGCCTTGGATGCTGGCTCCTTTTTTTGCACTAATTGAGATGAGTGCTAGCACGGATCCAACAGAAGAGGAATTGGTTCCGAAGGATGCTGATGAGCCGACTTGCCAAAAGACGTTACAAGCTTGGGCCCCTCCAGTCAAAATCATCGAACTAGCGGTCGCGGTCGTGAGCGTTGTCGCAGTTTTGAAAATAAACACAGCGTTAGGGTCGCCGCCCGCATTAAGAGTTAAAGTCCCAGTGACGCCGAATTTTCCGTCATTTGATGAGTAAACACCTGGAGCTATTTCTTGAGCGCCCAGCTCGGTTCCGATCGTTGTCACAGGAGTCTGCCCAGCGGCATTGTTACAGCGCGCACTAGGTCCTCCTTTGCGATTCTCACCACCTGTCGGGCCGCCGTGTATATCTCCCCGGTCGAGTCCACTTGGACGGAGTTTACAAACTTTGGAGTGGGGTAAGAACCTAGGTCTGCCCCGTTGGTGCCAGATACTGTTGTGGGACCAGTGTTGGTTATGCCCATGCCGGCCAAAACCGCGAAGTTTGCAGCCGTACCCATCGAAACGCTTGAGGCTGCCGCCTTGGCAAACGGAGAACTAAAAAACGAAAATCCAAGCTGAGCTGTTAGCGCTAGAGCTAAGACAGCCACAGCCGACCTAAAGCCAATTCGATAAGTTTTCTTCATAAAATTCCGATTTCCATTCTATAAATTCATCCGCTACTAGAGAGACACGGAATGCGCCTCAATTGGCAGTTATAAACCGCCATACACCCATGTTAAAAATGACTGGCTTCCAGAAATAGCAAACTCACGCGTTTTAGCGAAGATTTTATGTACAGAATCCCAGAATCCTGTATCGCCTGGCAAAGTGGCCATCGCGTAAAAGATGCGCACAATGCTCTCGATAAGTTCATGGATACGTCTGAATGCCTGTCCACTGGATCCCTTCGCGCAAATAGCCATGACCGGCTGATACGCAATCATTCGGTTCGTGACCCAAGGAGGGGGTTAATAGTTCTAAATGTTTTTAGTTTTCTTGAAACGCCTCCAGATTAGAAGCATCCGAACTAGCTGCTTTGAGCTACTAATCAAAGGGCTTCTTGGATCAACGGTCAATAGTCCTTGCGGAATCAAATTGGACAACCGCCATAGCACTAAGACTCACCATGGAGGTTACTAAGTGAGCAATTTGAATCAGATTGGAAAGCGCGACGGCTGGCCGTGAAGCGACAGCCCGTCGGCCGAATTTAGAAGACACCGCCGGCAATGACCCACGGCCTGGCATTGGCCACGAAGTTTTGCGAGCATTGGAAGAACTGGTGGACGGCTTTTCCAGATGTGAACTTTGCGGTCCAAGAGCTAATTGCCGAAAGCGGGACCAGCACTGTTTTGACTCGCTGGATTCTCACCGGCACCCAAAGCGGACAGTTTAGAAGAGCGGCTGCAACTGGAAACCGGATTGAGGTTGAAGGAGTATCGATTGACCGAATTAGTAACGGTCTGGTCGTCTCCGGCTTTGATGCTTGGGGATCAGCGGTTCTACGTCGGCAGATTTGGTTGCTAACAGCCAACTAGGGTCTAGGGCTTGCTCACCAACCCATGGTTCCTTGTGCACCTTTAAAGGGACCTTTAATGTTGGAGGTTATCCAGCCACCATAGAAATCACCCTCTTGGGACTGAACCAACTCTTCGCCCACGTAGCACTCATCGACCTTCGAGGCGTAAATAGCGGCCTTGCCCAAAAGCTTTTCAAAACCCTGATTTGGTTTTTTGTAGGTCCAAGCCGCTCCTCTGATGACAGCTCCTCCAACCTGCAAATCAAAATAACTCGCGGCACCTTTGAACTCGCAATAGGTTTGCTTACCATTTGGCACCAAAATTCCAGGAGCAAAATC
>Ga0208646_1000664_pt1 | contig 20728 bp, 14 predicted proteins | sample AntAceMetag02UK8_FD_184762 | JGI IMG/M metagenome (GOLD analysis project Ga0208646, IMG submission 184762) | Saline lake microbial communities from Ace Lake, Antarctica - Antarctic Ace Lake Metagenome 02UK8 (SPAdes) (version 2) | ecosystem: Environmental > Aquatic > Non-marine Saline and... | reverse complement strand
TTTGTGGTGAGGTTAATTGATTGTAATTTTTCATGCTAAGACAAATATGATCTTTTGATCTTAATGCCATTGGGGGCTAGCCCCCAATGGCATTAAACTGTCTTGCACTTATTAGTTGAATCTAAGATTGGTATTTAGTTGACGTTCTTATTGTGACTCAGAAACATTTCATGCATTTTTAAGTTTCAAAAAATAAAAACACATGGCTCAAGTAACTCTTAAAGGAAATCCAGTACAAACAATAGGCGACCTACCTGCAGTTGGTAGTGATGCAGCAGGTTTTACCTTAGTAAACACAGACTTATCAGAAGTTTCACTGGCTGATTATAAAGGTAAAAAAGTAATTCTTAATATTTTTCCAAGTGTGGATACCGGCACTTGCGCTACTTCGGTAAGAACTTTTAATGAAAAAGCGTCAGGCTTAGATAATACAGTAGTGTTATGTATTTCTGAGGATCTTCCTTTTGCACATGCAAGATTCTGCGGCGCAGAGGGAATTGAAAACGTAGTTTCATTGTCTGCTTTTAGAAACGATAGTTTTTCGAAGGACTATGGCGTGAAAATAGAGGACGGCCCTTTAAAAGGTTTAATCGCTAGATCGATTGTCGTGATTGGTGAAGATGGGAAAGTATTGCATACCGAGCTTGTTTCTGAAATAGTAGATGAGCCAAATTATGATAACGCTATAGCGGCTTTGTAAAAATTTTAAATGTGAAGAGGTAAAAGCATGGCTTAAAGTCATGCTTTTTTTGTTTATTCAAAGATAATTTTAAAAAAAATGGCAGAGATGAACGCGTTAATTCTTGTTGGGGGAAAAAGTAGTCGAATGGGAGAGGATAAATTCTTACTTGATCTTAATGGGCAGCCTCAATACGAATTCCTTACGGAGATACTGCAAGGTTTAGCTATCAAAACCTATCTGTCTTGTGCGGAAGATCAAAGAGTGCTTATTCCAGATCATTATAATCTTATTTTCGATATACATCAAAACATTGGTCCGATTGGAGGTATTGCATCCGCCATAGATATGGACGCCCATACGGATTGGCTGGTGATTGCGTGTGATTTAGTGAATCTAGACAAAAAAACCATCCAAGAATTGATTACTCAAGATGCTTCAGGTTTTGACGTTATTACTTTTGGTTTGCCTGAAAATCAATTTCTTGAAACGACCATCACATTGTATAAGCCCTCAAGTTTTCCAACAATACAATCGATGATTGAAAATCAGCAGTATAAGCTTCAAAAAGTATTGAAAGAAATGGCAGTAAAAGTCGTAATTCCTTCTGATCCGACTAGATTAAAAAATGTAAATACTCCCAAAGATCTCTAGCGCCAAGATTATTAAATCCCACATTGTGGGTTTTATTCCACGGTGCTTGCATCGAATAAAAAGAAATTTCTCAACTTTATACTTCTGGAGCTTGCTCCGAGGTTCTTAATTGAGTTTCTGTTTATGGCATTTCAGCGAATAAAGGATAGGTATTTGTTGGAGAGTCATTTCTATACTGTCATTTTAACAAAGCTTTTCAAGCTTCCACTACAAGTAGCGCAGATGTACGATTTTGGTAAATTCACAAAAGGAGTTTCTGGTGCAATACCGGCGATTTTATCGCCCAATTGCTCATCATAGATTGTTTGACAATGTATACATTGATATAGGTTCTTATTCACCTGATCTCTGATTAACTGAATTTTTGGTGAAGTCGTTTTTTCGTCTTGAATGCGTTCGAAATACAAATGGCTTAACTCTACAATCAGCGCTGCTAATATGCTTTTAGGCACGTTTGAAGCATAATTTTGGTATTGACCAAGATTCTGATTGAAGTTTTTGCTATGACCAATGTTATAGGTTGTCGTGTTTTCTGATTCTGTATTTTTCTCAATAACCACCGAGGTAAAAAGGGTAATGTCATTGGTCGTTTTTATAGTGAAAGTAAGGCCATGGGTACTTACATCCAGTTGGTCCAACTCTCTCACTAGAAAAAACTTTAGGTCAAGGGCTTCTTGATCCAAAGCAGGCAGATGCCAATTAAGTTCTAGCGCAGAATGTCTCAAATTCATGCCTGATGAACCCATCAGTTTTTCCCAGCTGGAGACATTCTTTTCTTGTATTCCTTTGATTATGAAAGATTTCCATGGAGTAAGTGAGACTTTTCCTATTTCAGTTTCAATACAATGCTCCATCATTTTCTTCAAATTGGTAATTCTATACTCATTGTTTCTCCAGTATAAACCTAGCCAGTATTTGCCGTCGGCCAATCTATTGATTCCTTCGTAATAGGGGAAATGCGTTTCAGGAAGGACAAGATTTTCAGTAACCGGCTGAGTGTTCATTTGTACATTTTCTGTAAGAAAAGCATACACCTTTTGGTAATCCCAATTTTCAGAGATCATCGGAGATTCTTCCAATGCTTTCGAAACCTTATGGAGATCTTCTCCAAAAACCAACAATGGTAACTGCCATGGGACATTATGTAATTCCGTAAATCGCAGGTAAACAAACCAATAATTTTCCTGATTGGAGGCGATGAAATTGATCTGTCCAGTAAAAAGTGGTACTAGGCTTTGTGAAGGATCAACCACGTTGATTCTCAGTTTTGGACGATAATCGAAGCTGTTCAGGACATAGTGATAAGTGTGTGAAGCCAACCACTTTTTGCCTTGCTGAATGTCTTGTGAAACATAGGAACTTGAAATATTTTGATGCTGAAAAGTGTTAATCTCAAAGTCTGTATTAATGGACTGAAAGGTTTCAACGAGAATATTTTTATTCTTTTCTTTAGCAGCAAAAAGGATGTCTTGTCGTGAGCCAAAGTTGATATATTCTGCACCAAGCTTTTCCGCAACGAGTAATATTTTCAGGAAATCGCCTGGTGAAATGATGCCACCTCTGACGAATATTCTAATGAGTTCTTTTACTGCCATATCTTTCACCAAGTAAATGTAAAGTGTATTTTATCAAGCGGGTTGCAAAGTACTTTGAATAAGTCGGCTTACTTCTGATTTACAACTGCCACAGCCAAGTCCTGCACCGGTTGACTGACAAAGGGCATTCAGATCTTCACTTCCCGACAGTATGGCGTCTCTGAGATTCCCTTCCCCTACGTTGTTGCATGAGCATACTAGTTTACCTTTAATTGGTTCAGGCGCATTGCCAGACCTCAGGAGCTGCATTCGTTTGTCCGACAACTCCGTACCACTGTCAATGAGTTCTTTATATTCTGCAAACTCTGCTTTATCGCCCATGAGGATAGTGCCAACCAACTTATCATCATGGATGATACATTTTTTATAAAACAATGCTTCTCTATCCAAAAAGGTTATTTCTCCATAGTTTTTACCACCAACAGGAATTTCAGGTATGCCAATAGAGCAAAGATCCAAGGTTGGAAACTTTAAAATATTCATCGGTATTGTACCGGTATAATAGGAGGTAAGGTCACCTGCTAAGAATCTAGCGCAAGTATCCGCTTGCTGTTCAGCAGCTGCCGTTATCCCATTCATTTTTTTATTATGTTCGGCAATTTCCCCTAAGGCAAAGATGTCAGAATCGCTTGTTTGTAAATAATCATTAACCAAAACCCCTCTACCACAGGCAATACCCGAGTCCTTCAAAATACCAATGTTTGGTCTGGTACCTATTGCATATACAACTGCATCTTGCACGAGTTTATGTCCACTTTTCAGTGAAATATGAAGTTTTTTATCTTCGTTCTCCACAATATTGGTGACTTCATCGTTCGTGTAAATCTGTACGCCTAATTCTTCTACATATTCACGCAACATCGAACTGGCGATAGGGTCGAGCTGCCGCTCCATCAACCGTGAGCCTAGCTGAATAATTGTGGCGTTTACATCCATTTCTGTTAAAGCAGCGGCAAGTTCTAGACCGAGTAATCCGCCACCAATTATCAAGATGCTACTGTTAGGGATGAGCTTTTTCTTTAGGTCATCAGCATTTTCTCGATCACGCATCGTGAATACTCCCGAAAGCTGCATTGGAGTATTTGGTGGTATAAACGCGCGACTTCCTGTTGCGACGATCAAAATATCATAGGCGTGTTCTTGCCCTTGAGCATCGGTAACTTTTTTGCTTTCTCTATCGATGGACGAGATCGGATTTTCAGGATGGAGGTCTAAATTTAACTGTGCAAGTTCTTGGTCGGTATATTTGACTAAATCCGCCCAATTTTTAGTTTCATTGACATATTCAGGAAGTAAGACTCTGTTGTAAAAAGGCCATTTTTCCTTCGAGAAAACCACAATTTGATCGGTTTGATTATAATTTCGGTAAGTATTTACAAACCTATAAGCAGCGGCACCTGCACCAATTACCACGACCTTACGCGTAGGCGGATTATATTTGTCAACAGACACTGCGGAGAACTTAAAGCCCGGTTGTTTAGATTTAGGATCTACTGCATCGTCAGTAAGGTTGTTGGCTCTTGAAGTATCAGAGCTAAGTTTTTTGCCCCAATGCATGGGTAAAAACACCACGCCTTTCTTAATGTTTTTGGTAAGTGTAGCAGTAACCTGTACTTCGCCTCTGGTACTTTTGATGATGACGGGATCACCCTCTTGGATATCTCGAAGATGGGCGTCTACTGGGTGTATTTCTAATCTTGGTTTATCTATATGTTTGTTGAGCTTGGCCACTTTCCCCGTTTTGGTCATTGTGTGCCATTGATCCCGTATTCTTCCTGTGGTAAGAATTAAAGGAAAATCGTCGGACAGTGATTCATGTTGATTTTCTGGGCCTGAAATATGGATGTTGGCTCTTTTGTCATCAGTAAGGAACTGTCCATCTTCAAAAAGTCTTGGAGTACCTGGGTGATTCGTGTAAGGAACTGGCCATTGAATAGATCTCTCGGATTTCAATCGATCGTAGCTTAATCCCGAAATATCAATGGGTGTGCCTTTGGTCAATCGGGTATATTCTTCATAAACTTCTTCTGTGTTTTTAAAATCGAAACCATGATAACCCATTGTTTGTGCAAAGCGCAAAATGATCTCGCTATCCGGTAATGCCTCACCAGGGGGGTCTATCATTTTTGGCAAGTAGGTGATGCGACGCTCTGAGTTGGTCATGGTCCCTTCTTTTTCTAACCAACCGGCGGCTGGTAGCAATAAATCAGCATATTTGGCGGTATCACTATTGTTTGAAATGTCCTGCACCACTACAAACTTGGCGGCTTTTAACGCTTCGTCGACTAGCCGGGCGTTTGGCATGCTCACAGATGGATTGGTGCAAATAACCCATATGGCTTTCATCTTTCCAGATTTCAAAGCTTCAAACATTTCTGTGGCAGTTAGTCCTGGCTTTTCCTGAATTTTTTCTACTCCCCAGAAATCTGCGACTTCTTGTCTGTGTTTTGGATTGGCAAGGTTGCGATGCGCAGCAAGTAAGTTGGAAAGCCCGCCAACTTCACGACCGCCCATAGCATTTGGTTGTCCTGTTAGGGAAAAAGGACCATTTCCTGGTTTGCCGATTTTACCCGTTATTAAATTGAGATTGATCAATGCAAGGTTTTGATTGACACCAGAGGTGCTCTGGTTCAGCCCCATGGCCCACATAGTCAAAAAGCCCTTGGACTGACCGATCATTCGAGCAGCAGCTATAATACCATCAATAGAAACTTGACAAATAGCTGCATATTCCTTGAGTGTCTTTGATTTCACTTGCTTTGTGTACGCTTCAAACCCATTGGCATGATTGGTAATAAAGTCCTCATCGATCATACCTTTTTCTATTAAATACTGACCTATAGCATGAAAAAGATAAAGATCCGTACCGGGGTATACTTGTAAATGTAAGTCTGCCAGTGTGCAACTGTCCGTCACACGCGGATCAACGACGATTACTTTCACATGAGGATTTTCCGCTTTATGCTTCTCTATCCTTCGAAATAAAATAGGATGACACCAGGCAGGGTTTGCACCAGCGATAAATATACAATCTGATAATTCAATATCCTCATAGGAAATAGGCACAGCATCATCACCGAGTGCTTCCTTATAGCCGACAACTGCGGAACTCATACATAATCGGCTATTAGTATCAATGTTATTGGTTCCCAAAAAGCCCTTGGTCAGCTTGTTAGCGAGGTAATATTCTTCCGTGAGACATTGTCCAGAAACATACAAGCCAACACTGTCCGGTCCATGTTGATCGATGAACGTCTTAAAAACTGCGGCGGCTCGATTTATTGCTGTATCCCACGAGGTTTTTTCCATCTGATGTTGTCGGCTCCATCGCATTTGGGGAAAAAGCAATCTGTCAGACTGATCCATTGTAGTGTAATGAAGGTTCATGCCTTTCGAACAGAGCATACCTTTGTTGACGGGGTGATCGACATCACCGTCAATTTTGAGACGACCTTTTCTGTCCTTAGAAACAACTATACCACAGCCAACTCCACAATAGGAGCAAGTAGTTTTTACCGAATTTGAGGAGGCTTTGTGCATAGGAAATAGCGCAGTGTTTAATTCGTAGACTCGGCACACCTGATTGAAATTGTGGGTTAAAATCAAGGTGTGCCTCATCTAACAGACAAATGAAAAATTTATAATTTCTTATTAATTAGGTTTTTTATGATCCCGAATACCCAACATTAATGGTTTAAAAAGTTGAGTAGATAGGCCCTATATTCGTAATAATCTGGATGCTCCAAGACTTCCTTTCTTACTCTAGGTCGCTCGAAAGGGATCACTAATTCATCCCCGATTTTCGCATAAGGGCCACTGGTCATCATGATTACTCGATCCGCTAAGAATATAGATTCGTCCACATCGTGGGTAATTGCTACCGCCGTAATTTTTTCTTTTTGCCAGATCTCAAGTAATACATCTTGAAGTTCTCCACGTGTGAGAGAGTCAAGCATACCAAAAGGTTCGTCGAGTAATAGAATTTTTGGTTTTAAGGCGAATGCTCTGGCAATGCCAACCCGCTGTTGCATACCTTGAGAAAGTGATGTGGTTTTTTTATGGAAATCACCGCCTAGTCCAACTTTGTCAAGATAATACTTGCAGATTTCTTCCTTTTGTGCTTTTGATGCGCCGGGGAAAACCTGTTTTACCCCAATCATGACATTCTGTAGTGCGGTTAGCCAAGGTAATAAACTTGGTGACTGAAAAACTACGGCACGATCCGGTCCGGCTCCTCTGATGACTTCTGACTCGACATGAATTTGTCCAGCGGTGATATCATTAAGGCCAGCGATCATGGTCAAAAGAGTAGATTTTCCACATCCAGAATGACCTATGATAGAAACAAATTCCCCTTGCTTAATACTCAATTGTAGATCGTCTAGTACAACATATTCTCCTTTTGGAGTAGGGTAGACTTTTCGTAAATCTTTGATGCCCAGCATTTCTGGCTTTCCCGTAAGGTGGGTAAGCTGGTCGGTGTTCCACTCATTTACTGCTATTTCTTCCATCGAATGTAGGTTTTATGGTCTTTTTAGTCGCATTAATAGTCTTACTAAAAAGGCATTGATAATTTGCAATGCCTTAGTGAATTTTATTCTCAGATGCTTGCCTTGTACAAAAAAGCTCACTTCAAACCTCGTGCGCTTGCTCCGAGGTTCGTACTTCTGCCTTTTTAACGGCTTCATTTAAATCAGAAATATTTCACCTTTTCTTTTTTCTTTTTCTTGCGAAAAATGATTCTACCTGGCATGACAGGCTTCAAGTCGGGAAGCGTATATTTCTTATTACTGACCTGTTTTCTTGTGGCACCAACTTCTATGAGATATTCTAAGATCTCATTTCGAAGTTTTTTATAGTCTGCGTCTTTGTTAAGTGCAGTTACATTTCTTGGTCTTTCAAAAGTGATGTTAAATTCAGGTCCTAGTGTAGCTTTCGGTCCAGGGTTTAATGGAATGATTCGGTCGGCCATGAGGATGCCTTCGTCTACATCATTGGTAATCATAATGGCTGTCTTTTTGTCTTGACTCCATATTTTAACAATTTCTTCTTGTAATGAGCCTCTGGTTAAAGCATCTAATGCACTCAAAGGCTCATCCATTAATAATACGTCAGGATTCATGGCCAAAGCTCTTGCGACAGATACGCGTTGGCGCATTCCACCTGAAAGTTCTGACGGCATTTTGTCGATGGCAGGTGTGAGGTTCACCATATCAATGTAGCTTTTGATATGCTCGTCCTTTTCTTTTCTTTTTAATTTTGGAAAAACCTGATCAACGGAGAGTTTAATGTTTTTGTAAACACTAAGCCACGGTAGCAAAGAGTAGTTTTGAAATATGACTCCACGATCTGGTCCTGGTCCTGTGATAGGCTTGCCGTGTAACAGGACTTCCCCTTGGTCAGGAAATTCAAGACCGTTGATCATGTTGATCAATGTCGTTTTTCCACTGCCAGAAAAGCCAACGATAGCTACAAATTCTCCATCTTCTACTGATAAGTTGATGTTTTCGAGTACGACAATTTTCGAGGATCCGCTTCCATATGATTTGGAAACATTTTTTAGTTCTAAGATGGCCATATTATGCTTTATTGAAAGTCATCAAATTTTGTACAGCGAACATGATTCGGTCGAGCATAAAACCTATAATGCCAATCACGAACATGGCCACAATGATTTTTGCATTGGAGTCATTTGCGCCATTTTGAAATTCTTCCCAAACGAATGAGCCTAACCCAGGACTTTGAGCTAATAATTCAATGGCAATCAACACCATCCAAGCGACAGAAGTGGTGATTCGCAAGCCAGTAAAGATCAATGGAAAAGAAGCGGGTAATATAATTTTGAATATATTTTGCCCGACACTAAGTTTCAATACTTTGGATACATTAATGAAGTCTTTATCAACCGTAGCGACACCCATGCTCGTATTAATCAAGGTGGCCCACATAGAACAAAGTCCGACGCTTATAAAAGAGATGATAAACGATTTGTCAAGATCGGGATCGGTAATGACCGTCTTCACAATCATAAAAACGAGTAAGAGCCACACGACAGGGGAAACTGGTTTTAGGATTTGGATAAGCCAATTGAAGGATTTTCGAAGCACGTCGCTTAATCCAATGATGATTCCTAGCGGAACGGCAATGAATAATGCTAGAAGGAATCCAGCGGCAACTGTCTTCAGGCTTGTACCAATCTGATCTAAGAATGATGGTCTACCTGTGTATTTAATGGGAGATAAGCCTTGCTCGGCACGAAGCGTATTAGTTTCGGCAGTCTTTTCCTTAAAGGCTATTTTTTTATCAGAAATAGCTAGATGATCTTTCCATAGGACGAGATAGGCTTTGTATACCTGTGCTGGTGAGGGAAGCGTGTTTGGCTGGCAACTTACATCACCGGAGGCGATGCACTCACGCATTTTTTGAGCTTCTGCTTTTCCTTGCTCAGATCTGGCTTTTTCGATTCTAATGTTTGCTTCTTTATTATACAAAGCTGTAGCGCCGCAATACCACAAGAATAGGAATAAAAATACTGATAGAATAGGGAAGAGTATGTTCTTAGCGAGCAAGGATAAGTTCTTCTTAGGCTCTTCTCCGCTTATTAGATTGATCAGTGGTTCAAGAAAACCAAGGCCGATAAATTTTAGTGTTTTAATAGATTTCTTTTTCATGTTTTCATTTGTCTGTGTTGAACATGTGAGAATGATGTGGTGGTATGCTGGCTTCCTTCTTTTGTCGAGTGAAGAAAAATAACCTTGTTATCCATTAGTGTTTTTAATCAATAACAAGGCAATGAACCCCTAGTAATCAACTAGTCTTTGTTTCCTATTTTGAAGCTATTGATATAGCCGACAGGGTTTTTTCCATCATATTGATTTCCGTCAATGAAATCTGTGGTAGCAGGTTTAAATCCATCCGTTTTTGGTAAATCTGTCGCTGCTAGATGTCCTTCTTCGACCAAAATTTTCGCAGCTTTTTCCCAGATATCCGGTCGGTAAATGTCTTTAATCGTTTCGCTATACCATTCAGCAGACTTACTTTCAGGAATTTGTCCCCATCTTCTCATTTGTGTTAGAAACCAAATACCGTCAGAGTAGAACGGGTAAGTCGCATTGTATCTGAAAAACACATTAAAGTCAGGCATGGATCTTTTGTCTCCTTTTTCAAACTCAAACGTGCCATTCATGGAGTTGGCAATAACTACAGAGTCAGCACCTACATATTGGGACATAGATAATATTCCTACGGCTTTTGGTCTATTTCCCGGTGTATCCAACCACTTTCCAGCACGGATCAACGCTTTGGTTACAGCTACGGCCGTATTTGGGTTTTCATCAATAAACTTCTTTGACATGACGAATACTTTTTCAGGATTATTTTTCCAGATATCGTAATTAGTAGTGACAGGGACACCTATTCCCTTGAAAACGGCTTGCTGGTTCCAAGGCTCTCCAACACAATATCCATAAATCGTTCCTGCTTCTAGTGTTGCTGGCATTTGTGGTGGAGGCGTAACGGATAAGAGAACATCGGCATCAATTTGACCTTGAATGTTTGCCGCAGAATAGAAGCCAGGGCTTATGCCTGCAGCTGCTAGCCAATAGCGTATTTCGTAGTTGTGTGTCGATACTGGAAACACCATACCCATTTTGAATGGCTTGCCACTGTCTCTATATTCCTTAATTACAGGAACAAGCGCATCCGCTTTAATTGGATGTATGGTTTTACCTTCTGAGTCTTTAGGTACATTAGGTTTCATTTTTGACCACACATCATTTGAAACTGTAATGCCATTTCCATTCAAATCCATGGAAAATGGTGTGACTAATTCCGCTTGACGACCAAAGCCTGCGCCAGCAGCAATCGGTTGGCCTGCAAGCATATGTGATCCATCCAACTGACCATCGATAACTCTATCAAGCACGTTTTTCCAATTGGATTGCGCTTCAATGCTTACATAAAGACCCTCATCTTCAAAGTATCCTAATTCTTTGGCTATAGCTAATGGCGCCATATCTGTGAGCTTGATAAAGCCGAAGGTTAATTGAGGTTTCTCAATGAGCGGTGTTGAGGTCGATACTTTTCCCGTTGTTGCAGTTTTACTTGAACCGCCTCCGGAACACGCACTTAGGATAATCGCTATCGCTAATGCGAAAATGGTATTATTTCTTAATCTCATGATTTGAATTATTTTGATGTGAAAAAGGTTGGTTTGAAAGTTATCATAGTCCATGCCCAAGCTTGAATAGCGCCTTTGTCCCCACCTCGAAGTGCTTCCATCGTATCTGTGCCGAATAGCTGGGAGTAACCCAAATTCCAGACGACACCACCTTTTAATTTTTTGATATATACCAAATCGAGTTCTGTTCCCATGGATTTGTCGAGTTCAGCTCCTTCGGTATTCAATTGTGTTGAACCTGTTAGGAAATGATGAAGATTTACTTTTACATCTCCGCCAATGGCATTGAACTTGGTTTGTATGTAGAGGTCTGTGACGCCCACATTGCCATTGGCAGGTCCCACAAAGAAGTAATCCATATAACCGTTAAAGGCATGATTGGTGCCAAAGTCCGGGCTAAAATTGGTGATATCCGAAGAAGTATCATCATCGTCTTTGCCGGAGATGTATTCCACACCCAATGTTATAGGCGTAGCGGATGTTTTAAATGTGATGTTAACACCTGCTAAAAGTGCGTTAACATTATTCTTATTCAGTTGACCTGTTTGATAATAGAGATCACCAGCAAGTTTGATCTTTCCTAGTTCTTTATTTGCAATTAACCCGAACGTTTGTTTGAATGATATGGTGGTGTCAGCATTCTGATAACCAGCATTAAATGCGAGTAAAGAAATAGCGCCTTTCTCTATTTTTTGACTGTACCATCCATACTGAAAGGTTTTGTAATTTCCACCAACGCTGTAAAAACCAGCGCCATCAGCCTGTAGAAATGTAGGCTCAGCTCTGTCATCATCTTGATTATATGCAAATCCAAAATGTAATTTGGACCTATCTTTTTCGTAAATTAATAAAGCAGCATCATGTCTTCTACCTTGCTGGGCCCACTCTAGTCCACCCAAAAATCTTTGGTTATCATAGCTGATGATTTGTCGACCCACTTTAAGAGAAAGAGAAGGGTTAAAGTAGTATTGACCCCAAGCTTCACTGATAAATGTTTTGCCAAGTTCTTCTTTGAAAATTTGTGAGGTCTCGCCCCAAATACGAATGTCTTGAAACGCTACTCTAAATTTGAACGAGGAATCTTGATAGTTGAGGTACAGTCTTGAACGCTGCTCAGTAAATATTGCCGCATCTTTTGAGTCATCCGTCAATGTTTTGAACCCGTTTCTGAATTCTGTTCTTGGTCTTACCTCTGCTGAGATAGAAACTTGTGCTTGGGAGGCATACATGTGTAAACACAAAAGGAGAAGGAGGAGTAAGTTCTTTTTCATAATCTTGTTTTGATTCTAAGTAATTCTGACTCAAAATTACGTACTAAAATGAATAAAGCAAGTAAAATTACGTAATAATACGTAATTTTAAATTCGTGTTAATTTATAGTGATTTGTGCTGTTAATATTCTTAATATTATGATTAAAAGCTTTTAAATTACTAATAATGAAAATACACCCACTTATTGTTGAATTATTTTTTAAGTAATTTTACGTAATAAGTGTTTTATTGAATTAGTTACTTGATTTTTGGCGTAAAAAATAAGTAACTGTACTTTTAGCGTATTGTACTCATTTTAATGAGCACTGCGAGCTTTGCTGGTTATAGATAGGTGCCTTATTGATATCGTTAAATAAATAATGATTGAAGTGCTACTATGATTTGGTTCTTTTTGAGGAAGTTGGGTGATTCGGTAGAAGATGAGGGGTTTCTGAGATTGGGTGTGGTGGCTAAATTAACGTAAAGAAGCTCTTTTGGAAAAATGGTTGAAGGCCATAATGAAAGCGCATATTTTTTCATAGAAGAGGATAATTGGCTACTTCTTTATCCACGAATTTTTGGCTCCACCAACACTGCTTTCCTTGTCTTTTACGAATATCACCTTGTGGGTACTATTCACGGATACTTGCCTCGAATAAAAAGCAATCATCCGACTTCATACTTCGGGAACTTGCTACGAGGTTATTGATTCTTTTTGAAATGGAATTGTGCTTTGTTTTTAAATAGAAAATGAATGCATATCGAAAAGCAGAAAGCTGATCTGTTAATTTAGAAGCATGATTGTATCCTATTTCTGTGGATTCAGAATTGCGGACTCACAAATATATTAGAAATGTGAAAATTACTTAAATAGTTGTCCCGACATTGGTCAACTAACCTTCGTCCAAAATAACGCTGAGTTTAGAGGTGTTAAATAGCTTCAAGGGGTGTTTTAATTATTGATTACACCAATTTTTCTCTTTCCACTTTCTTGAGTAATTCAGTAATATTATTGACTTCCATTTTTTTCATGATGTTGAAACGATGCGTTTCTATTGTCCGCACACTTTTGCCAAGTACTTCAGCGATTTCTTTGTTTGGCACACCATCATAGATCATTTTAAGAATTTCCAATTCACGTCTGGTCAACTGGTAATCTTTATGGTCATTTTTGGATTGTCCTTGATTTGTTGCTAATGTGGCTTTTGGGTTACTTAAATAGTTAACGATGGTTGTCGATACGTCTCCGCTATAATACTTCTGACCATCATTGACCATTTTCACGGCTTTGATGAACTCGATTTTGTTGGTGTCTTTAAGTATATAACCATCTGCGCCATATTCAAGGGATTTAATGATGTACTCTGAGTCATCATGCATCGTCAATACCAATATTTTAATGCTAGGGTCTTTCTGTTTCAACTTTTGAGTCACTTCTAAGCCGTTCAGCATGGGCATTCTGATATCAACGATCAATACGTCTGGCTGCATTTCGTCCATTTTATCGAGTGTCTCCTGACCATCAGAAGCTTCCCAAATTACGTTTATTTGTGATTCGTTTTCTAAGACCATTTTAATACCATTCCTGATAATTTCATGGTCGTCTGCAAGTGCTACTTTAATCATTTTTGTCCAAGGATAGGGTGATTAATATATTGGTTCCTTTACCTAGTTTTGAGTCTAATTTAAGTATTCCTCCGATATATGCAGCTCTTTCTTTCATATTGAATACGCCATGGCCAGCTTTTTCAAAATGTCCGCTGCTTTCGAGTCTGCCCTGATCAAAACCATTGCCATCATCACGAATGCTAATTTTAAGTGAGTTGATGTCGTGCGAAAAAATTACTTCAATATTTTGCGCTTTGGCATACTTTAATGCGTTGTTGACTGCTTCTTGAATGATCCGATAAAGATTGGTTTCTACAGAGGAATCTAGTCGATTGATAAAGCTAGTTTCGTTGATAAATTTCACATCACTTTTGGTGACAGAGTTGATCTCGTGGCAAAATTTATTGATTGCAGGAATCAGCCCAAAATCGTCCAAGCTACTTGGCGTTAGGTTGAAGGATACACGACGCACTTCTTTAATGATGCTTTTCATTAAATCTTTGGCATCATGTAGGCGCATTTGCATCGGTTTTGAAGAGGGCATGAGCGATTCGAGTAATAGATTCATGGCGGAGAGCATTTGGCCAACGCCATCGTGCAATTCTCTCGATAACCTTTTTCGTTCTTCCTCTTGGCCTTCCAAAATCAACCCAGATCGATAATGCTGTTCTTTGACTATTTTCTCAATTCTTTCATGATTTATTTCACGAGATCTGATTTTAGCTTCTTTGATTTCAGTGATGTCTTTTGCTATAAATTTAATCTCACTTGTGGCTTTTACGGGAACCAGAAAAGCATCTATCCAGCAGAAGTCGCCTGGTTCTGAGACTAGACGAAGTTCTCCGGTCCAGTTCTGTCCAGTCTTGAGAATACCTAGAAGTCCATCAATAAAGTCTTGTCGATAGCCACTATCTATTAATAGAGATTGAAAGGTAGTAGGGGGCGGCTCATCCTCATATTCCATCAAAAATTTTAGTTCTGAGGAAAAGAAAATGAACGCTCCTGCGTGATCAAATCTAGCAAAAAGCGAAGGTGATTTCGGTTGAATATTGACCGCTTCCAAATCTTGATATGACTTACCTAGTTCATCATAAAGTTTCGTTAATTGATTGGCCATTTTGTTAGATGCTTCTTCGGAAGTCACGAGCTCTTCCACAGTCAAAGCAATATTTCTGGCCATCGGGCGAAAAATGAACACGAGCTCTGCAAGTATGATAATGATAGAAATGATGAAAAGATAGAGTTCGGTTTTTTGAAGGCCGTTTACTTTCGTGTTTGCTTCTCTTTCATACTGAGAAACAATGTGGTCCATTATTCTTAGGAAATCCTTTTCATTAGCTAAAATCGCTGCGAGAGATGTAGCCAGACCCTGCTCAGAACGACGCTGAAGGATGAGTTTTTCACTGCGCTCATAAATGATGTTGAAGTGCGGAGATAGATCATCAAATAACTTCTTAATAACTGCAGAGTTGTGATGATTAAACGCTGAGTCTTTTAGCATCAATCCTTCATGAGACCCTTTCCAAAGATTCAGTGCTTTTTGAAGTTCCTGAATGTTTTGTACTTGATTTTCAGTAGTATAGACAATTTTCAAAGCCAGTTTACTTATTTTTTGACTGAGCATTCTTTGTCTACCAGCCACATTGATCACCCGCGCGTCATCCTGCTGCCGACTGATTGATGTTTGTATAAGTAATTGGCTAATAAGAATACTCGCTGCGATACCTCCAAGGGCGAAAAGATATAAGAGACCGAGTTGCTTGAATTTTAATCTGTGCATTTCATTACTTATGCTAAGTATATATCGTTAAAAGTAATCTTTTTACTAAAGTAATTTAAGTGAATTTACGTAGTTCTAGCGTTTTTACCCATTATGACTTTGCTGGTTTTTTCAGTTTTTATTGGCTTTTGGTGATTGAGTATTTAGGTAAACAAAGATGGCCTACTGTGGAGCTATTCTGCAAATCCGACAAACACCATATCATTTTCAACTTTTACCGGATAGGTGGCCAAAGCACATTGATTGCCATTGAGATTCTCGCCATTTTTTAAAGAAAAAGTGTTCTTATGAAAAGGGCAGGCAACTTTTGGGGTATCTCCCTCAGAACCGATCATGCCTCGGCTTAGGATCATTTGATTTCTGTGTGGGCATAAATTCTGCGTAGCATACCATTCTTTCCTTCTTGAGAAATTAAAAACCGCAATTTGAAGTTCTTTATACCGAATGCATAGACCACCATCTTCAGGAAAATTATCAATGCTGCAGGCGGAATGCCAATGTGCTACTTCTTCGATTAATACGGTTTTATATTGTAATGTTTCGTTCATAATTCCATGTTTTTGAGCCCTGATATTTTGTTATAAAAAGTTAACTGGTCCAGTTGGCGGGTTTTTTCATTTCTCTCATTGGTTCGAATTTTAGGGACGGATCGTCCTTGGTGTCATTGGCAAAATGCTGAAAAGTCTGCATCATTTTTTCATTATTGATCGCCTCTTTCCACTCACAATGATAGGTGGCGATTAAAGCCTGCATGTCTTTTTCCAATTCCTCTCCAATTTCTAAGGAGTCATTGACGACTATTTCTTTCAGGTAGTCTATTCCCCCTTCTAGTTTGTTTAGCCAGACGGCTGTTCTGTTTAGGGGCTCTGCGGTACGTATATAGAACATTAGGAACCTATCGAGATATTTAATGGCTGTTTTTTCATCTACATCACCTGCTAAAAGTTGCGCATGCTGAGGATTGGTTCCACCATTACCACAGACATATAAGTTGTAGCCGATTTCCGTAGCGATAAGGCCAAAGTCTTTACCTCGCGCTTCCGCACATTCTCTCCTACATCCGGAAACTCCACCTTTAAGTTTGTGAGGAGATCGGAGACCCTTATATCTTGATTCAATTTCTATGGCATATGAGACGGAATCATGTAGCCCATATCGGCACCAAGTAGAACCAACGCAACTTTTCACTGTTCTTAAGGATTTGCCATAGGCGTGACCGCTTTCGAAACCTGCATCAATGAGCGCTCGCCAAATTTTTGGGAGGTCATTGATTTTTGCTCCAAAAAGGTCTATTCTTTGCCCACCAGTAATCTTGGTATACAAGTCGTATTTTTTGGCAACTGAGCCAATGGCGATTAGTTTGTCCGGTGTGATTTCACCTCCAGGTATACGCGGAACAACAGAGTAACTTCCACCTTTTTGGATATTTGCCAAAAACCGATCATTTGTATCTTGAATTGTTGCTTGTTTTAAGATTTGATCATTCCAAATACTTGCTAAAAGAGAAGCGACTAATGGCTTGCAAGTTTCGCAACCATCTCCAGTTCCATGGGAGTTCAGCAAGTCGTTGTACGCTTTTATCTCTTTGACTTTGAGGAGACTTAGGAGCTCTTGTCTTGTATAGTCAAAATGGGCACATATTGTTTTTCGTATCGTTTGTCCAAGAGATTTCATGGTATCAGCAAAAATATCAGCAACCATCGGCGAGCATGCTCCACAACCGGTTCCTGCTTTTGTGCAAGTTCTTAATTCTTTCAGATCGGTGACGCCATCCTTTTTTATGGCGTCTACCAATGTGCCTTTGGAAACATCTTCACAAGAGCAAATTTGTGCGTTATCAGGTAAGTCCGTCATTGCATTTGCTCCGGCACCTGATCCTCGTGCACCTAGGATTAGATCTTCAGGGTTGGGTGGCAGGGCCATATTGTTTTGGCAAATCTGTAGAAGCATGCTGTAATCGCTTGCGTCTCCAACAAGAACGCCTCCAAGCAATTTTTTCCTATCGGAGGAGATATTGATGCGCTTATAAATTCCGGTGTTTCGATCTTCGAATGCAATTGGAATTGATCCTTCTGTCAAGCCAAGCGCATCGCCAAAACTACCTACATCTACGCCTATAAGTTTAAGTTTGGTGGACATATCTGCTCCGCTAAATACTTTCTCACGGTTTTCAATGAGTTGATTAGCAACTACTTCAGCCATATCATAGCCTGGAGCGACAAGACCGTAAATCATGCCTTGATAAGAGGCAGCTTCTCCTATGGCGAAAATGTCGGGATCATTGGTCTGAAGCTGATCATTTACGGCAAACCCGCCTCGGGAACCTTTGATTAACCCCGCTTTTTCGGCCAGTTCATCTCTTGCAATGATACCACAAGAAATCACCAGCATATCTGTGACTAAGTGTGTGCCATCAGTAAATGTGAGTCCAGCTAATGCATTTTCACCTACTAATTGTGCGGTGTTTTTGCTCAAAAGAATTTCAATACCCAAAGCTTCAATTTTCCTTTTCAGCATTTCAGAGCCTTGATCGTCCAATTGACGTGGCATCAGTTTAGGCGCAAATTCTACAACCGCCGCTTTTAGATTGAGATCGAGTAATGCTTTGCCAGCTTCCAACCCAAGTAAGCCACCTCCCAAAATAGTACCATGTTTGATGTTTTTTGCATAGGCGATAATTTGATCTAGATCCTCGATCGTTCGATAGACGAATACACCTTTTTTATCAACACCCTTAATAGGAGGAACCATAGGTCGTGATCCTGTGGCTAATATCAAGGTATCATAGGACTCTTGATGGCCTTTATGTGTTATCACATATTTATCGACTCTATTAATATCTGTGATCAAGAGACCTGTTTTCAAGGTAATATTTTGTTCGGCATACCATGCTTTTGGTGCCATTAATAATTTTTCTTCTGACTGTTCTAAAAAATACTCACTCAAGTGAACACGATCATATGCTGGTATGAGCTCTTCGCCGTACACAATGATTTCAAATTCTTCATTACTGGCTTTTGCACGTAGCTTTTCACAAAACTTGTAACCAACCATTCCATTCCCTATGACAACTATCTTTTTCATATTGCTGCGATGTTTTACGTAAAACTACGTAATTATACTTGAAATAGAGAAATTTAAATACGTATATTTACGATAAAATATCAATTATGTCTAAGCTAATACTCGTAGGTGCAGGCCCAGGTGACCCAGATTTAATTACATTAAAAGCCGTAAAGGCCTTAAAATCAGCAGATGTTGTACTCTATGATGCCTTAGCTGCGGAAGAGCTTTTGGATTATTGTCGTCCTGATTGTGAAGTCATATACGTAGGAAAAAAGCCAGGTATTCATCAGTATCAGCAGATATACATCAATGATATGATTGTAGATTATGCTAAAAGATACGCTACTGTCGTCAGGCTCAAGGGAGGCGATCCATTTGTATTTGGAAGAGGACATGAAGAATTGGAGCATGCAAGGGCACATGATATTGAGGTAGAAATTGTTCCAGGAATAAGTAGTGCTATTTCGGTACCGGCATTGAATCAAATCCCATTGACTAAGCGAGGTATAAATGAGAGTTTTTGGGTAATGACAGGAACTACTACTAATCTAGGGGTCTCCAGCGATATTCAATTTGCAGCGCAATCATCGGCAACAGTGGTCATCTTAATGGGCATGAAAAACCTAAGTAAAATAGTGGCCATTTTTAGTGAATACCGGGGTGATCGCGAAGCAATCGCAATTATTCAAAATGGAAGCCGACCAGAACAGCGAATGGCTATTTCTGAACTAAGTGAAATTGAAGAAGTAGTCTATGAAAAAGGTCTTGGATCACCGGCGATAATAGTCATAGGGGAGGTGGTGAGACTTGGAAAGGAGTCCATGGTTGAGTTGGTAAATTATAACACTAATCTTGAATCGCGTGCTGTTATTTGAGACGCATTAAATTAGTGTAGGAATACAGATTTTAGCGTCTTGAGGAGAAAATCCTTTGGCATTATAGCAGCGTAAACGTCGACCTAAAGCAAAGAGAAAATCCTCCTTTCAAATTCATAAATCTTCCAATAAAATTTGAAACACGGAATAGGCTGATTAAAACATTTCATAAAACGCTATTTATCAGAGGTTTATTAATAGTAGTTCCAAACTTCTATTCTGTGAGTCACAGAACAAGGAATAGTCGTCGGTGTTAGGGTTTTCAGGATTAGAAGATACTTGGATTATGAAATAAGTAACCCACTAAGGGTAAAAGAGAAACGGCTATTAAGTCATTGACCTTAGCAGAGAAGGAGCGCTGAATGATACCAATCATTTCTTTAAGGCCGTGATTCCTGCGCAGGCAGGAATCCCATCAAAAAAAGTTTTATGATGTTGTTTTCTGTCTAAGAAACTGATGATTTTCTTACTGCAAGCTTTTAATATAGCTTCACTCTCAAACCAGGTGAGCTCCCGAATGGCCAGTTATTTTTTCCTTTCCGAAATGTCGGACCGAAAAAGCGAATCGCAACAGCGAGTCGGCGAGTCGTCGCACCGTCGCAGCGGCGAACCGTAAAAGACTACAGGATCGCCTATCAGAGAAATTTCAAACCGCCAGGCGGGCCTGTTGTTCTGCTCAAACAGGAAATTTTCAATGGAATATATATCATACCTGCCCAAGCGTATTGCTTGTGTTTATCCTTCCCAATAGAGACGAAGCAAAGCGGTGACTTAGCAATAGTACACCCTGAATAAGCCAGTAACGATTAATCAAGGAGTGGATGTAAGCGGAGATAGGCTAGATATAGTTAGTGCTTGTCCGAAAACTCGAAAAAGCACGTTTTTGATTAATTAGAGGGGTATTTTTAAGTTAAAATGCTTTTGAGTTGACGATGGGAAATAGGTCATAAACGCTTATTTTTAAGGTATAGAGCTGTTTTATCGTCAAAAATGGACTAAAACTCATCATCATTGAACCATGCGTAAAGGATTTGCCCAACA
>Ga0208646_1000658_pt1 | contig 20876 bp, 36 predicted proteins | sample AntAceMetag02UK8_FD_184762 | JGI IMG/M metagenome (GOLD analysis project Ga0208646, IMG submission 184762) | Saline lake microbial communities from Ace Lake, Antarctica - Antarctic Ace Lake Metagenome 02UK8 (SPAdes) (version 2) | ecosystem: Environmental > Aquatic > Non-marine Saline and... | reverse complement strand
CTTCACCTAGTGTTGTACGAGAGTTTTCGATATACCATTGACCTGTAGGTCCTTGAAATCCGTGGTCCCAAAAACGCACCCATGGCAATTCTTCGCCTTCGGCAGCAGGGAGGAAACGAATAACCGCGTAACCATTGCCCGACTTATCTCGAGTTGGTTTCCAAATGTTATCATCTCCATAAGACTTCTTTCCACCACCAACATTTTCAGCGGCGGCGGTCATGGCTTTAAGTGCATCAGCACGAGACTTTTTCATATTACTAAACGACATTTAATTTACCTTTATTTTATTATTGCAGTGTATTACAGTGTATTATTCAATGTATCATTATATAGTGTATTATATATACAAATTGAGTAACAGTACTATTATAACATAAACAGCACCGTTTGTCAACATATAGTTAAGTCAAAAAATTTGAATAATATCTTTTTTTATCTTTTCAGATAATGTTTTGCTCATAATGAATGGAGTATAGTTCTTTATCTTTGCAGACAATTCTGGCCAGAGTATAGTATCAACCACTTTTTTGTTTGCGTGATCGACAAAGCCAGTCAGACTGTTTAAAACAACTACCGTCTCTAACAGCACTTCTTTCGACAAATATTCATGTATAATAGAAGGATAAGTTTTACCTTCCATACTTAAAACCGTGTCGAAGTTGGTGTATTTAGATTCCATCTTATATAAGTCTTGCTTGATATTATAACTCAATGACTCATTAACTTTTAACCAATTTTGATATTCCTCCTCGTTATTTAACATATCACCAACCCACTTGCAATCATTTACAAAGTGGGCCACATAGTATTTGATTAACTCTTCCTTATCATCAAAGCGCTTCGCAACCTTTGCAAAGAAATATTTGTCTTTTCTTTTCCAAAAAGACTGTTGTGTTGCACTAGTTTTAAATCGATACTTGATAGCATCGTATTTAGATGTAAAATGCAACTTCAGCGCGTTATGATAAGAATAAGCATCAAATGATTCCATTAGACAGGTAATGTGTTACCGCCCTTGATGTAATTTAAACGCACCGCCTCACCTTCAAGTTTATCTTTAACAATATCAGATAAGAACTTGTTAGCATCCTCGGGATACAGTTCATGCTTTTCACATAACATTAGGATAGCATCCATATATCCCATTTTGTTTTTTGTGACCTCGTGTTCGACCATAGAAGAAAATTTCTTCTTGGTGATCATTTTTTCCTCTACGGCGGCTATCATTCAGGTAACATCGTAGAAAATTCAGTTACATTGTCAACCCTAAAGGATCTCCAATCTTCCGCTACAACGTCATAGACTGCAAGAACTTTATCGGTGCGCGCCGCCTTTTCCTTTTGTGGAGCTATATTGGGAGTTGGCGCAGGTGGAATTGAATCCGAGTTTAAGGTACATTCCATAACCCGAAGATCCCCATTAACTTTGGTGAATGTTACTTTGCAGTTTGAACTTCTCAGTTCAGACACCATTTCTTCTCTTGTCATTATCATTATATTGCCTATTTGTTTGTAGTGTAACTATTATAACACAGATAGCATCAATTGTCAATCTTTATTTGAAATGTCTATTCAGATACGGCACTTTGCCATCTATTGTTATTATTTTTGTCACTTCGTTTGTGTGATTGTTGGGATGTTCTCTCAATGCAGGTATTCGGTCTTTGGATAATCGAATCTTTACATTACCCATTATGTTTAACTCCTGTATTGAATTCTTGAGGGCCTTCGGTGGTGAATTCCATACCAGCAATATTGCCGACATAAGTTTTACCATTCCACCGCATATGAATTTTGTTATGTGCAATGAATGCATTTAATGATTCACCCACCTTTACATTATCCACCTCTGCCTCAACCGCTTTATCATTGCGAGTGTTTATGATTATTGCTGTCTTTGCAAAATATGTGCTCATAGAGAATTCATCGCTGTGTAACATAATGCAGTTGCAAATGCACCTAACCAATGATAAATGTTAAGTTTATACCCACGGTCGTGAATAATCGATCTGATCAAAGTGGCGATAATTACAGGCACCAGTGAAAAGAAAACCAACAGAACAACAATGTTGATAATATACGGAAGCAAAATTTCTAATAAACTCATAATTTAATCTCTTTAGTGGATATATCTTTTATTCGTCGAATTCTAAGATTGATATAATGATTATATTCAAGACCGATCATGTCTCCAATCTCAAGATGCGTCATAAATTTTCTAACACCTTCAGATGTTGTCATAACAAAATCGTCGGGATACATATCAAAGAACTCTTGGAGAGTTAGTATTTCATAATCTCCTTGATAATCAATGTCATATTTACGGACCTTGAATAACATATTATACGACTACGATAGCGTTTTTCTTTTCGCGATATTCAACACCGCGAGCACGAATACATTTAAAACCATCGGCACCGCCAAATTCGATTTCTTCATTCGGATCAAGATCTAGATCATTCATCATCTCGTTTGTTACAAGAGAGTAACGACCCTTAAGCAAGGTATGAACCTTTGCAAATTTATATTCAACAGTGATTTCTTTAGAGTGTGATATCAATGAACCTAGTCCACCTGACTTCAGGTTGTCCATACAGAATTCAGAGTAACGGCCGCCGTTTGAGTCAGTAGTTTGGAAAGCAGGATTGTACATATTTTTAGTCTCTTCAATTAATTTATACATATATTATACCATGGTTGGGGTATAATGTCAACAACTAATTTCAGTTTAGTTATAATTAGTTGTTATATCGTTAGAATTAGTTGTTATACGATTGCATAATCAGCAGGAGAATTGTCTACTAATTGTCTCGCGGCTTCTTTCATGATACAAACCAAACCAGACAATGTCGGGCCGTCACCAGCTAATCTTAACAAGGCTACAGTAGAAGAAGAAGGATAGGCTATCGCATCCCAATGTTTGACCGATGTTATATCATTAAAATATTGGTCATCACTTTTAAGCAACAATTCGATGGAAAATCGTTGCAGCACACGATTTCGAGTTTCCTCTGTGACAAATTGAGCATAATATTCGCGGTGATTGCATTTTCTGTTTAGATAATCATTTCTTGATAACATAATTTAGTCTCTTCAATTAATTTATAGATGTATTATATCATAGACTTATTATAATGTCAACAACTTTGTTATAATTAGTTGTTATATCGATATAAGAAGTTCGTCAAGTGCAGTTATATAACTTTTTGCCTCGTTTCTTCGTTCTGCTTATGACACACCTTCTTTAAAGTCTATGGCCATTTGTTTGGCATCTTCCATAGTTTTTGCTACCCATTCACCTCGCCCTAGATCTGATATACGATGCAAACAACCGCCAATAGTGTTATGAAGACTTAAGTTTGGAGTAGTGTTCGTATACTCCCACTTGATATCGTAACATTTTTCGCCTTGCTCTTCAACGATGCCATCGCATCTGACGTTAATGTGGTATTCATCCTTCCAAAAATCAATAGCGGCTTGTTTGTCGTCCTCTGGATTATTTGCTATATAATGACAATCACCTTTTACGCAAGTAGACCCAACTTTAAAGCCGTTCAGTGCACGATGACTCCAACCAAACCATTCTTTTTGTAGAGGACTATACCCAACACCATGTGTCAATTGTTCTGTGATTTCAAGCTTTGCAAGAATCTCAACCTGATCTTCCATACCAACGTGAGTAATATAAGACTCGTCAAAATTGCTAAAGTAGCAATCCATGTCTTCATCGCAAATATTATAGGGTTTGATATACGCTACTTGTGCTAACCATTCTTTTGTATTCATAATTTAATCCTGTGTATTATCCACCAAGAACCAGAGTGTTTTCTTCTGAGTTGTCGGCAATTAATATATGTTTTGGTTCAAAGTCTACATAACAACAAGCATCGGCGTCGAATGTTGACGCCTTTAAATCTCCATATAAAAGCAAGTCGGTTTCTAATTTGGCAATAATTTCTGAAATCATCATAATTTAGTCTCTTCAATTAATTTATAGATGTATTATACCACAACTATGATGTAATGTCAACAACATATTTAGAACTTGTAGTTATATTGTTATAATTTTTAATTATATCGCAAAATGCGCGCCGACACCCTCAGACCACACAAGCAATTTGTTTAACGCTTCTTTTGGTGTACCGCACGAATCAGCCGTACCTAGATGAGATATAACTAACGCCTCGTCAACCACATATTTCCATTCTTCAAGCTCTGCAACCTTTGCCCGTAGAATGTAAATTTCAGGATCTGTCCAATCAACGTTGCAACAACACTCACTGCTACTATATGCAAAGCATTTACATCCTTTTCCTGCGTAATAATCTTCATTCATAATAAAATACCAAACTTGATTTAATAAAAACTTTTAAAAATTGGGTCTGCACCTCGACTAGGTAACTCAGAATCCACGGTTCTTTTTGTCTCGCCACAAAACGTTGTTGGATGTCGCACCAGAGTGAATTTTCATCACATAGGATATTTCTATTAGTTCATCATCCATTATTTTTCTCTATATGTTTGCATTTGCGCCGAAATTTAAATCCAGGGCAAGTGCATGATAATTTTCCTTCAACATCAGACACAACATAATTAGTGCCTTTGCTGCCTTGGACAACCCAAGTGATACCTTCTGGTACAGCAGGGGCAGAAGCATCATTTCGACTACACAAAGTTCTGAACTTACGGCGGGACTTGCTGAATCTCTTCATCGGATTGATGAACTCTTTATATTCACCATTTGGCGGCTGGTACCCTACAAGAGCACCGCTATCATTGACATGATACATACCGCCTGGGTATTCCCAATCAGTGATTTCTTCTAATACCGTAATTGATGCCATAATATAGTCAACCTTAATTTCTTATATAACTATTGTATCATAATCTTTGTGTAATGTCAACCAATAACTTCAAATAAATGAAGTACTAGGCCGCTATCGATATATGCTGTGGTCATGTATTTGTGTTCAACACCCATAATGTAGGGTATTTCCTCTCCTGTAAATATCACATCAAAATGTCTTATCTCTGTATATGCACTGGTATCGATCTTGGCCCATAACACAAAACGATCATTTTCTATAGAAGCTGTCAATATCTCAGCACCGATGGGCAATTTTAATTCAGTTTTGCGATTTGTTAACTCATATTTAAAAATTTTAATCATCTAATTTGTCTCTTTTAATTGAAAACGTCTAATATAATATCTGTTATTACGATAGAACAAATGTCCTCGTAATCTTCTCCACACAAGTCTTCTGCTAAATCCAACATATCCTCGATGGATGCATCCCCACTTGCTCTGGTTCCGTATTGTCGACCCGTTCCGTCTAATTTACGGGTTCTGAATGTTATTTCATACGTTCCCATAGTATTAACCCTTTACACAAAGCACTTGTTTAATTTCATGTACAATCTCTACCAAATCGGCCTGAGCTGCCATTACATCATCGATAGGTTTATACGCACTTGGAGTCTCGTCTATAATACCTTCGTCTATTCTACACTCCACACCACGAACTGCTTCTTCGTGTTGCTGCATAGTTACTAATTTCTTCGCTTGGGTTCTGGACATAACCCGACCGGCGCCATGACTACAACTGTGGAAAGATTCCTTGTTTCCCAAGCCTTTAACTATGAATGATCTCTGTCCCATGCTACTTGGAATGATACCATATTGCCCTTTCTTAGCAGAAACCGCACCCTTTCGAGTAACCCACACATTTTCGTTGTAATGGTTTTCTTTCTGTACATAGTTATGATGACAGTCAACAGTCAACTCATCTACCGTAAAAGGTTGTGTATGTTTTTCAAGCACTTCTAAAACATTTTTCATCATCAAAGCACGATTCATCTTCGCGAATTCTTGTGCCCAGTCAACGGCTTCGATATATTGATCGAAGTAGGTCGAGTTTTCTGGTAAATATGCCAAGTCCTCGTCTGGCAAAGAAATAAAATACTTCTCCATTTCCAACTTTGCTTTCTCAATAAAGTATCTGCCAATAGCATTACCCACACCACGACTACCTGAATGTAGCATTACCCACACCGAATTGTCTGCTTTCTCGATACACACTTCGATGAAATGATTTCCACCACCCAAGGTGCCTAGATGAGCAATATTGTTTGTCTTCTCGACAGGGGCAAATTCACGCAAATTATCAAAGCCTGAACTTAAATGTTTATTCCAAGTATCGATAACTTCCTTGGGTAATTTCTGGACGTTATGTTTCCCTTGTCCTACAGGAATCACCGCTTCAATGTCTAATCTCATCGATTTTAGGTTAAAAGGCAAGTCAGACGCAGTTAAAGACGTTTTAACGGCTTGCATGCCGCAGCCAAGGTCAACGCCAACTGCAGACGGGATAATCGCTTTTTTGGTGGCCAGAACTGTTCCTATAGCGCAACCTTTACCTAAGTGGGCATCAGGCATAGACGCAATCCATTTGTGTATGAATGGCATATCAGCAAGGTTCATTAATTGTTCTTTTGTGTTTTCCGCAAAATCAACACCATCACACCAAGCCTTTACTACATGGCCGCGGCCAGTTAAAACTTTCATTATTGTAACTCCTTTCCTATATTATTTTTGTTGAGACCTGCCGTATACCAAACAGGCACTGTATTAAATTTCCATGCAGCGAAGTAACTTTTTTCTTCGACATAATACTTACGGTATGCATCGACAGCAGAAGTACCTTTGCAGTAATCTGGCATACACTGTGGCGGTTCGCGCCAACCTGCATCTGGAATACCTTTCGGTAATTTTCCAAGCAAGGTACCTAATTTTCTCCAAGACAAATGTACCTTGCCGTAACGTGCCGTGTATTGCTCCGAAAGGGATTGAAACAAGTTATACATGTACATATATTGTTGCTTGTTTTCTCGCACCCATATAGTTGATGGGTGGTTTTTATGAGCGATTTTATATAGATCAGTTGATAATTCTGTACCTTCGTCGAGTATACGATGGGCAGTTGATAACATCTGTGCATATTCAAGAATCATTTTAACACAATGTTTGTCACAATGCATTGCTGCAGCAATCTCGTAATCATTGCTAAGATAAAATATATTCATAATTTAATTTGTTTCTCAATTTCAATACGTGTATTATATCATAAGGTGGGGGTTGTGTCAACAACTTAGTTGTTATATCGATATAACTGATAGTTATATGGGGGAATTGGTGGGCATGCTAGGGTTCGAACCTAGGATAGCAGATTCAAAATCTGCCGTGTTTCCTACTACACTACACGCCTATAATTAGAATATACAATTTGGCGCTCCCGATAGGACTCGAACCTATAAATTCCCAGCTTCGTAGGCCGAGTTGCATCCAGTTGCCGAGAGCATAATTTAATAATTTTCGAATTTGCATTTATTGCAGTGGACGTGATGCCTATGGTCTTCTTTGTTTTTCTGGTCACAATTGGTTAGATTACCGGACAAGCAATGAGGGCATATTTTACCTGCCTTCAATTTGTCTCGGAACTTTCTATGTTTACCGCTTCTATTAGACATTTCGTTTCCTATAAATTGGCGGAAAGATGAGGAGTCGAACCCCTAACGCTACTAACGTCACCACGGTATTCAACACCGTTTGCCGGCCTACCCAGCGGATCAATCCATAATTTAAAACTGTCTCAGGATCGTGCCTGATTAACTGGGTTAAGGACCCATTGCATTATTGCTGTGTCATAGTGCACTAATCACAGAAATTATTATGCTAAACAGTGTGTTATAACAAGATTTTCTACTATATTCAGTAGATGTAATTTGGAAGAAGGTAGAGGTAACGATCCCCGAACGCTATAAACGATCCCTTGGGGTTCAAACCCAATTTGTGCCCAGCACGGTACCTTCCATTTTTGGTAGTCAATGTTGGAATTGAACCAACGTCTCAGGCATGTAAAACCTGTGCTAATCCCCTCAGCTAATCGACTTTAATTGGTGGGCCGAGAGGGTCACGATCCCTCTCTCTCCAAATTATGAGTTTGTTGCTTTCCCAGTTAAGCTGTACCAGCCGAGGGATTGAACCTCGTATTGGATATCAAAGTGACGCCTTGACAATAATATCCTAGCAAACCATGCGCTGGCATTGATGGTGGTGAGCCTAGGTATCGAACCTAACTGATCTGAGATATGAACTCTGATTGGTCCCTGACCGCCCACCATAAAAGTGGAGGAAGACGCTGAAATTGAATCAGACACACATTTCTGGTGCGATTTGTTTAGCAAACAATCCTAGTCACCAGACTAGATCATCTTCCGAAAATGGCGACCCGATAAGGAATTGAACCTTACAAGACAACGTTTGGAGTGTCGTCACCGCCCAGCGGCCGAGCCAATATTGGAGGCAAATAAGAGAATCAAACTCTTCAATAACGAATTTGCAATTCGCACCCGTCATCAGCTGGGTCATCTGCCGTAAAATTGGTGGAGAATATCGGTAACGATCCGATCCATCGACATTGCAAATGTCAAGTCTATCCCATACAGATTCCCCAAATTTGGTGGACCTTTTAAGAAGGTAGCCGAACCTTTATTCTATCGCGTGTTCCATATTACACCACATGCCGGACTCGAACCGGATCTCTAAGAATTTGGTGGTAGTGGAAGGATTCGAACCCTCAATGACTAGCATACCTGCGGGTTACAGCCGCGTACCCTTCCTAATGGGTGTCACTACCTTTGTTTCTTTTCAATGTTCTAGTTGCATTGGTCACCGTTGCGGCACAACTAGAACTACAATATTTGTTCTTTCGTTTTTTATAAGATATAGCATCATGACAATATTCACATATCTTAGGAGATTCTTTATATATAGCTTGAGTCTTATAATGTCGGGCATTAGCTTTTTCTGATGCCCCATTTTCATTAGCTATGCGCATTGCCTTTTGATTTTTAAGTTTTCTCAATTTCTCATTAGAGTTGATATAGTCCCATCCACCAGAACCACCTAATTTTAGGTTATAGGTATTAGATTCAGCAATGAAATCAAGATTAACAATTTCAGATTCCTTGTTAAACATTTCCTCTGGGTTGTCATAAACGAATAAGATTTCTTTTGTGAATTTGTCTAATCCATGTTTGTCCTGAGCGTATTTTAAGTATTTTCCAGAACCCATATAATTGTCGTTCAAATTTTTGGTCTTATGTGTTCCAATATAGAACTTGCCATTGATTTGATTTGAAATCTTATAAACAGTGTATTTTATTTCCATACATCTATTTATAATATTTCGAGTCTTGACTTCGACTCAAGGGAGCAGGTAGGGATAATCGAAATCCACTCAGCACGGCTTGGAAGGCCGGCGACTCACCTCGAGCTTACCTGCAAAAATAAAACACACGACAGACAGAGGGCGATAACAAATGGGCTTTAACGATATATCAGCATCATCCCTGCCGCACCTCGACGGCTTTTCTCTACTTCATCTGTCGTGCATATTTGGTAGCGGAAAGAGGACTTGAACCTCTGCTTCACAGGTTATGAGCCTGGAATGCAACCGTTGCGTTCCGCGTTAAAAAGGTCGAGAGCGCAGGACTTGAACCTGACTATGATTCCCGTATAGGGACTTAACATTGTACTCTCTATAAATTGGCGGCAAACTTTCCATTCGCCTTGCTGATCACCTTGTACAAAGTGGTAGCATCTACATGTTGGCGACCCTTACGAGTTTTGATCTCGTTGCCTCCACCTTGACAGGGTGGCGCTCTCCCGATTGAGCTAAAGGGTCTTAATTTAAAATATTCTGTCAGGATGGTTGGACTCGAACCATCCATCTAAAGCATTTAGTCAGGACGGCTGGATTCGAACCAGCGTCTCCGCGTTCCAAACGCGGTACTAAACCAAGCTCAGCTACGCCCGGACTAAATGCTCTATAAACGTGACTTACCAAGCTAACCTACACCCTGACACAATATTCTAAATTTGGTGCGTCCTCGAGGAATCGAACCTCGTTATCTGGTTCTTCAAACCAGCGCATTGACCACAACTGCCTAAGACGCGTAATTGGAGCCCCTAGTCGGAATCGAACCAACTTATCCGGATTACAAAACCGGTGCATCACCTTTTATGCTTTAGGGGCGTTTTGGCATTCCCGATAGGACTCGAACCCTGAACTTGACTTTAGAAGAATCGTGTGATTTCCAGTTTTACCATACACGCATTATTTGTTATCATGTAATATACACGTTACCTTATATCGACTTATTGCAACGTGCCTATCCAATTAGACTACGGGAACATTAAATTGCACAGTAACATTGCTGTTGTTACTGTTTTAAAAATTGGCTCCAAACCTAGGCTACGATCCTAGCACGCTTGCATTAACAGTGCAATGCCCCCACCTAGAGGGCCCGTTTGGAATAAATTGGCTCAACCGTATTTTTTTATAAGGCAGCTGAGTTCCTCCTTAGATGATTTACAATTTTTTTTCTACGATCAAGAGTTCGAACTCAAAGAAAGTTTATAAAAATTGTTGCTGCAGCACTGACATCTCAGTTGAATCGTAAGAATACTTTTTGATGGTGATCTGCAAACCATATGCAGCGTTATTACCATTAAAAAGTAATCTTTGATTGTTTTCTTAAAATTTGACTTACCCTTTCGAGTATAATCTTTTTTCTTGTCACGCATTACAACAGACTTGTTATAAGTACGAGCATGTTTTGCCACTGGATTTTTCATCCCGTTCCTCCTATGAAAGATTAATAAAGGCATCTGATTGGCTGCCCAGCAACTGAGCACTCGCACCAATCATATCCTCGCGGTGATTCTATCATCAAATAGTTAGCGAATCACCGCTTTGTATATTCTAATTTATTGAAGATCATTCATCAGAGGAACACCCCGATGTATTTCTTATTTCTTATACATGTATTATAACATGGTTTTTCGAACTTGTCAATCTTTTTTCTTAATTTTCTTTATAATTAATTGTTATATCGTTATAATTATAAAGAAAATTAAGGCCTGATTTGCAGGCCTTAACCATATCTTATGTCGTCTTCTTCTATATTTTTCTATTTTTCAACTAAAGGAATTCTTAATTCTTGATTCTTGATCAGCATTTACAAATTCCCAATTTCCTATACATTCATTATAACAGGATTTAGTACCTGTGTCAACAACTAATTGCAATATTCTTATAATTAGATTCAGTACTTATCGTAGTGAACTAATGATATCAGCGATGGAAGCGGGTTTAGCTTGACTGTACGTCTTTACAGCATATTCATAATTATTATCAAGCATTTTTGCTACATCATTCTCATTGTTTCCCCATTTTAATAACAATTTAGTTACCTTGGATTTGAATTTATTCTGTATCATAATATTTCTCAATTTCTATACATGTATTATACCATAGTCCCGGCAATATGTCAACAACTAATTTCAGTTTAGTTAGAACTTATGGTTATATCGATATAATTTGGTTCTCAATGATGGTAACGATCCACCGTCGTTCGGTTATCAGCCGAATGCTCTACCTTTGAGCTAATCGAGAATAATTTCTCATTTCCTATACATTTATTATAACAGGATTTTGTGCCTATGTCAACCTTTATTTTTAATTTATTCAGTCCAAAAAAAACCCCAATCTGTGAAGAGTTGGGGTTTGGTATTCTTGAATATGGTTTTTATATCAAGTTATACTTTCCCCAAGCCAATATCGGCCATGCTCGCCCAATTGCCGCGATCATTGATCGTCGGATATTGAATCGATATAAACTGTTGTCTTAGGGAAGTCATTTTGCTCATTAATTTTGGTTATGTATTATATATACAAGTTTTGTGCTTAATCTAAATTTATTTTAAACTAAATGATTCACCACATCCACATGCCTGTCCTGCCAGTGGATTGTTAAATGTCAAGCCAGACTCGAATAGTTTCTTAACGTAGTCAACTTCCATTCCATCGATAAACAATATAGATTTCTTATCAACAAATATAGACACGCCGTCATGAGCATCCGTGAACTTGTAATCATATTCATCAGGCGTCTCCACGAATTCAACCAGATATTGATAACCACCACAACCAGCACCTTCTACACCAAATCGAACTCCTATAGTCTCGATTCCACGGTTATCAATCTCCCATTTGATAAATTGTGATGCATCTTTGGTTAATGTCAAACCCACAACCTCAAGTTTTTGTGCAGGTATATTGAAATTTATGTCTGGCTCGATATTCACGATATCTCTGCTTGCTTTGCGGACTGCAGCATAGTAATGTGCTTTCTGATCCACCTCATAAACATAATGGCCCGATCTGAGGCCATTAATGAAGCGCCGCCCACATCAGCAATAGGTACTGGGAAATTAAAACCACAAGCAGTAGAGTACCACAATTCCCCTTCTCTGTAATATTGGAAGGTTACTTGCTTGTTCTTGACCATGTCTTTGATATTCATAATATTTCCTGTTTCCTGTTTAAAATGGTACGTCGAGCGGGAGTCGAACCCGCAACATCTGGATTTTAAGTCCAGCGCCTCTGCCAATTGGACCACCGACGCATAATTTGGTACCACCACTCGGATTCGAACCGAGACATTAACTACTTTTGAAACAGTCCCCTCTGCCAATTGGGGTATGGTGGTATTATTCTAACCTAAGTCAGATTAATTTGGTGTCTCTAGGGGGAATCGAACCCCCTACTCTTGGGTGAAAGCCAAGTGATCTAACCGGTAATCCATAGAGACGTAAAATGGTGGGTCCACAGAGATTCGAACTCTGATAACCGGATTAAAAGTCCGGGATAATTGCCCTTTATATTATGGACCCAGGTCCGCTTTGTTATCGTGTAGCGTTCACGCATTTTGGTACGAGGAGAGGGACTCGAACCCTCAAAGGCCTGGTTTCTAAAACCAGTAGATCTGCCAATTCTCATTAGCCACCCTCGCATTAAATCCTCAACTTATTAAGTTGTTTTTCTTTTTCTATATCGTAGACGGTTGCGGCAAGCGTAAGCAGTCCCGCGGTTATTATCAACTCCCATCATCAAATTAGTGATCTCATTAAATACAGCAACTGGCACCTCGCCATTATCCATAATATGACTATTGGCAAGTTTACCTTTACCCATCTTACGAAGATGTTGCATTTTGACCTTAATCATAACGGGCATTGTTTTCCATATAACCATCATACTATTCTCTTATTTGGTACATCTGACGGGGATCGAACCCGCATTTCCCTGATTGAAAGTCAAGTTGCCTATTCCAGTTAGCAGACAGATGTATAATTCTTTTAATATATTTTGGGGTGTAATCTGGGTTTCGAACCCAACCCTCATGAGTCACAGTCATGCATGCTTCCAATTACACCTATCACACCCCAAAATATATTCTACCCATAAAAAAACCCGCGATATTTCTATGGCGGGTTAACGTTGTCTCTTATTATAAGTTTGTTACTTTCTTTAAGACAATGCATCCCCGCTACACAATTTCTCGTGTTTTAAGAGTTGTTCTAGTTTTAAAATTAATGTTTTCATATGTTTATTTATACGTTTTATTATTTAATATATAGTTATTATAACAGGTTTTTACACCTTTGTCAACCTTTATTTTGGTGCTTCGTGAGACCAACCCATATCTTTCATTTTTAGATGATCTGCTTTAACCTTTGCCATTTTGCTTTTTCCTGTCTTAGGGTCATACATCATGTGCGGCTCAAAATCATCTTCTTTGACACATTTATTAACCATCTTACCTTTGTTCTTTCCAGTACCGTCCTGCTTACCGTCTTTCTTATAGCCGTCCCAGCAATCTTGTTCTCTAAAAAATTTAAATGTTTTCATATCATACCTTAATTTTAGGGTCGTTAGACTTAAAGTCTTTCTTTCTCATGATAGTCTTTGTGACCATCTCTTTATCTTTTGGACGTGCGTTTATGACAAACGGTATGTTTACATCGTTTGCAACATCATTAATAACTGCCTCGAAATTGTCTGGAAAGTCTGCCATAGATTTTCCCATTTTTTTCCAAGCTTTTCTGAACAGACTTATTAACTCTGCAGCAGTAATGGGTTTTCCATTTCTCTCATCATTCATTCTGTCGGCGAAATGTCGTGTAAAAGATACATCGATGTTTGCCTTTTTAAACAACTTGTCGGCAAACTTCTCTACCTGATTAAGTTGATCTTGAGTTATTTCTTCGTTAAAGTTTTTAAAGGATTTCATTTAGCTATTTATAACTTTTAAGATTCCCAATAACTAAAGAATTGTATCTTGTAGTATTCCAACCTTGTTGCCACGTAGTTTAAATGATTATTGAACCATCGTCTAACAATATAACCACGAGCAATACTGATTACAGTAAAAAATGTAACAATGGCCCAATGTTGATTAGATGTAAAGTTCATGCCTGTTATTGACGCAATCACAGGCCATGAGATAAACCCTATTACAAATCCAATGATCGTATTTAGACAAGTTTCCACCAACGATACAAATTTGCTCTGTATCAAGATTTATTTCTCATTTTTTGGTATTCATGGTGCAATACGGATATCCACACACCAGACAAAATGAATGCAGCCAGAAAAACATAGTCCCAACTGTGTTGAAATGGCGCACCCCATATTAGGATTTCGATCATTCCCTCTATTGCATTAAAGATCATAAACATCATAAAGATGCCATACCAAATAGAACAATAAGGATGCTTATGAAACTTGACTGTATCCACCACACAAAATGCATATCTGTTTAATATATTCATCTATAATCCTCGCTGTCATAATGACCTCTAGACAGTATTTCATAAATGTCTTCGGGTTCAGGCTCGGGGTTGTTTACAAGATCCATCTTGGACATTTCCTCTTGGTGCCAGTAGTCCCATTCCATGGCGCTTTCGTACATATGTTCTGAATACCACGAATCATTTTCTTCTTCCATAATAAGATATTGTTCGTCTGTATAATTTTCTGTTGACATAAATTTTTTTCTCAATCTTCTTATAATTAGCACCAATAAACTCACGCAGGTTCGCACTTTCTATTTCTGATTCAGTTTTCCAGATATCGAAGTAACGTATATATGAAATATCTACATGACAGCGCAAACATCTACTGTACCGTTCACTGTGGTAATTTGATTTTATGTCAAAGAAAGTGTAAGTGCCTCGTACCCGACGATGAACGTTTTTTCGATCAACTTTATGGCCAAACCACGAACACATCATACCCATTTAATGACTTCCTACTTAATTATTTAGTACGTGTATTATACCACAACTATGGTGTAATGTCAACAACATCGCCAATATATCGTTCAACTACGCGTTCTCTCAAATTAGTAGTGCTAAAAGAGTGCTTTCGTTGGTTGTACACGATTTCGATGTCTCTCTTACCACAAATCGACTTACCTGTGAAATTTGTCATTTTATACTCTTCGCCAATAAATCTCTTGTGTATATCATATGTGAGCATTATATCTTCAAGATCGGTCTCACGTGTGTACGGCACGATCTCATCAACGTACCGACACCCTTTTAATTGCACATATCTTTCAAACAAAGACTGAATAGGTGCATTCTTTTGAGGCCTGTCGATAGTCGGGTCTGACTGTAATCCTACAATTAGATAATCACATTTTTGTTTTGCTTCGTGTAACATGGAAACGTGACCTGCATGAAAAAGATCAAAGGTGCTAAAAGTTATGCCTATGATCATTGCGATACACCACCTTGTCTTTCTTCGCCATGTTTGATTTCCCACATATTCAAGTTTCTTGTCAGATAATCAAAAAACAAGTCGCTTTTAGTAACACTCCAAGCTACACATTCGTCTTTCATCACAAAGATAGTATCTTCCTTAGGACTATCATCATCATCATCATCCTGGGCTACATATATAGCGTTGATACCCCTTGACATTTTTCCATGTACAACCTCGAACATATGTAGCATTTTTTCTTCAATTGTTAAATCTTGTTTATTCATTACATTTTCTCCTGTTCATCAAAGCCGCGGAATCGGACGAATCGCGGAAATCTTAAACTATAAGTGTCTTTATCTCTAGACTGAGTGATGGCGTCTGCTTTTATCTCTACGACACCAACAGGGTTATCGCTATTCCATATAAGATCGCGAGTCTCGTCAGTCAACCCTGACCCAACACTAACCAAGATCTCTTTACCATCTTCAACACCACTGCATACAAGTGCACCAAGGGTGCCTTTATATTTTCCTTCGCCTTCTTCTAGCTTTATCACCTTCAAGTCAAGCGTTATGAATGGTTTTAATTTCAACCAACTTGAAGACCGTTTACATTCATAAAATGATTCTGGGTCTTTAAGCATGATTCCTTCATATCCACCCTCGATTGCTTGTTTATTAATTTCTTTATATCTTGCCCGACCTGCGTCAGTATCAAGATCAACCACTTCACTAGATAAAAATCTAATGTGTTTGAATAGATATGATTTGTTATATGATTCTACAACAACGGAGCGTTCGGCTTGTTTTAATAGACTTTTTCCAGCAAGAAATTCATCCAAGGGCAATATATCAAATACGTGAAGCACAGCATCACCAGCATCCACATCACTTTGTCTATTGACTTGAGTCATCAGGTCTTGAAAGTTGCTCGACATAATTTCACCGTCAAGTACCATATCAACAGGAAAATCTAGTGCCGACAATTCCGTCTTCGTGTGGCCAAAATTAAGCAATTCACGGCCATTGCGAGTGGTTTGGATGATACCACCTTTGTTGGCCTTGATTACAGTCAGAACTCTAACTCCATCGAGCTTGATTTCTATTTGCTTTTTACCTACAACTTTCTTTTCGTGTTTTGCACTATCATGAGCAAGCATACAAGCAAAAACAGGAATACCATATTCTGTTAGCATACCCGCCTCTTTTACTGCCTTGTTGACTGTGGATTCAGTAAATCCTGATCTCATATCCTGAATAAGAATATGGCGATACCAGAAGTCCCATTGATCTTTGCCAGACTTTTGCATAACTTCGATTATCGCATCTCTTGCTGCATGTCCCGTCAACCTTCTAGATTCGAGGTCATCTGTTAAATTAGTAAAGTCATCCCATGGTAACGTAGGTGAATCAAATGATTGTGTAGACCAAGGAATTTTTTTAACTCCAAACGTGATAAGAGGATTCATTGCTAAATTAAACCCTGCAAACAATTCGTCATTTCCTGCTTCAGCTTCGACGCGGATGGCATTCTGTTTAAAAGTTTTACCATTGTCGCTCTGAAGATGTACTATGAAATCCCAAGGATTTGTTTTAAATGTCATTATTAATTTCTCATTTCAATTTTATACAGTAGTGCAAAATGCCGATTAACACCAAGAAGGTCACAACCAACACCAGCTTAAACTTTAATACAGTTATCTTGTGTTTGTTCATATCATAAATTACGCAAAAGTTAAAGTTGCCAAATAAGCAAAGGCATGATGATATTTTTCAATCCGAGCAAAGTCTTTTCCACGCAAACCTTTCATACGAGTTGGGTCCATGTTATGTTTCAGATCAATTAATTTTACCATTACCGCGTCCTCATTTACGGCGATTCTATTAATGTATTGATCATAATCTTCGTCTGGTAAATGAGTCATCGACTCAATTCCAGCAATAACTCTGTCACTAAAACCCGTGCGCTGCAATCTATCAAATGTCCATTCGGGTTTGTCTTCGATCAAGTCATGCATGATGGCGATTTGCATCATTTCAGGGTCGTTTTTTGTTTTCTTTCCAATGTTGTTCATTACATGAATACAGTGAAGAATATATGGTCGACCGCCTTTATCTAGATCATAAGAGAAAGCAGCAGCAGTAATTTCGATTGCAATTGAAAGCATTCGGTTTTCGTGATCTGTTTTCATAATATACACTCTTCAATTAATTTATACAACCATTATATCATTAATAATGGTACTTGTCAACACTTATTTTTAATTAATTAGGTGTTGACAAGTGAATAGAAGTGTGTTATAATAACTAAGTCGTGCCGGGGCAGGTTGGTATGTACTAATCGAACTTCCTTGCCATAAGGGTATCAATTGGTATATTTGCAGATATCCAACCCCACAATTGAGTTTTAATATCAATCATTTTGTTTACGGGTTTGGATGGCATTTTGAGGGTCAGGTATTTAAAATCTTTTATTGTACCAAATATATCACCTTTCTGCTTCTTGCCACCGAAAGGTTTATCTAATCCTGTACGACCACGCGCTTGGGTACCACGAATAGAGTCTGTAGGTTTATCACCATTTGATCTATAATCTTTTCCATCAGAAGTCTTGAAGAATATAGTATTCTTTTGGTTGTTTAATACAACGTGAATGCCGCCATTCAGACCAACGGGTATCTTATTTTTATCTACAATATCCCACATAGTCTTGGCCGCGCCTTCATGAGTTTCGAACATAATATCTGAAGGTACTACTCTTTCTCTGGATGCATTCTGTTTAATCGCTATCTTATAATCTGTTAATATCCAAACCAAATGTACATTGTTAGGATTATATCCCGCATCATACATTCTAGGTAAAGTTTTATCAATTTGCTTTAGATCTTTTAGAGTAACGTCAAACATGATGTTTGGCAATATTTCTTTATTCTGCATGGCGCCAATCATATTAGACAGAGTTTTATCTTTGATTCCTTTTTCGTCTACAAACTTGTGTAGTTTAAAAACGTCTTCAGGTTTCTTTAAATTGAGGCCACGTATCTCTGGATATTTCTTTTTTAACTTATCGATTTTAAGGAACGTCATTTTCCATTCATCAACATCACGAACTTTATAATCCTGAGAGTTAATAAAATTCTTTGCGGCAAACCCTTTACCAGAGTTATGAACTAACATATTTTGCTTTGTGACATGATAGTTGTGATTGCCCGATATGCTCAGATCGTGAACTACTTCCTTAGTTATTTCACTTCTTCTTATTAATTTCATCTGTTTTTTCCAATTTCTCGGTAAGTTCGGTAAGGGTCAATTCTGGAAAATGACCTCGGTCTTTTAAATATTCAGCCTTTTCTAAAAATCTTAACCATTTTTTGTGTCGTCATTCATACTCGATGGGCCTTGCCTGTGTCTATAACAACATTTCCCAATCGTATATCTTCCACCATCATTGCTTTATCTATATTTAGTTCCATTTCCGTCATATATTTATATTTATATTGCGGAAATTGTGATTCACATGCTAAACGTTTGTCTAAATTTATTCCAAAATCAACTAAACCTTTTGGCAGGTGGTGTTGGTATTGCGTTTATTATGCTATTGGTATATCCTTTGCTTGTACCCATTCACCTTCAATAAAGAACTCGTGATTTGCAGTGCACTTAACTATTTCGCCATTATCGAACTCTAATTCTAACATAGGCTCTGGATTAGCTTCGAAAGAGTGGGTGTCTTCAACTTCTTTAAGTTCTTCGTTTCCTGTATCTTCATTTGTAGTCCAAACCAAATCACCTTCTTTTATATCTGAAATTGGTGTATGGCCCGATTCAGTATGTACCAGAGTATCTGCCGAGAAACAACCGGCGCCACCGGCAAGTATAACAATCTGACCGTATCGAGCGCCTTTGTTGATTAGCAGAAGTTTTTCTTGGAGTTCTTGTTGCTCCACTATATGATTTTTAAAGGATAACATATTAATTTACATACATGTTTAGTTCGAATGTTTTGCTTTTGCTTTCTCTGTTGTAGATTTGTATGTGTAGTTTTTTCTTTGATTCCTTGCCATTTTTATCAACAAGAGTTAAGGTGTATCTATTTGTCTTTCCACGGCCTGGCTTTGCAGGACCTGTTGCAACATCATTCCATCGAGATTCATCTTCGATAGCAAAGCCGGTTTTCTTTAATTCCTTTTCGACTTCTGTAAATGCATTGCTCATAGAGTCATGATATATCTCATAGGAAGTCTTGGCTTCTTTCAAAAGATCTTTTGCATCAACACTCATAGAACCGTTTTTGACACTTACATTAATTGTGCCGTTAGGGTTAACCATATCTACAACACCTTTCAGTGTTTTTGGAGACAAAGAGTCGTATTTATTTGCATTTTTTACAGTTACAACATCACCCTTGCTAAATTTGGACTTTGTTGCTTCGTCAAACTCTTTAAATGATTTCATGATCTCTCTGATAATTTGTAAGTTAGGATAATATTATTTATAACAAAAAGGCGCCGCGCCCTTAATTTATTATGTACCACAGCGACCAGCAGGCCACGACTTGAGACCTTTTTGGCCGTGGTTCCCGATATGATCAGGTCCTTTTTGACAATTTGACCGCCAGTGCGGTATAACTTTGCTTCTGCTTTTATAATTATTCATTTAATCCCAAAGTGATTGATAGTGTTTTCCAAACAAATCAAATCCTTCTTGCATCTGTTCATGATGTTTTTTCAGACCGACATGATCACAAACACTGGTATGATTCGGCCCTTTTACTAATTCAGAAAGATCTTCATCTGATGTGTCCTCCCATCTATAATCAAATTCTCCTGTATAATATTGACTCTCCCAGCCATCATCAATGGTCTGTTCGAATGCCCAGATCATTTTGTCCAGGACTTTATCCCATTCCTTTGCGCCAGAATTTTCTTCTAGTTGAAATCCTTCCCCCACAAATGAGTGCTGTGGTGAGTACTCTTGTTCGTCGCAAAATTCGGAAGGATAACCATGCTGCTCTTTTTTAAGTTGCTTAAGTAATGGAACTATGATATAAGAGAGAGTTGAATAGACAGACCAAGTATCGTATTGATCAAGCTTTACTATCACTTTTCGCTTTCGTTTATCATATACCCATTGACATACATCACTAACGCATTCAGGCAGCTTTCCACCAAGTTCAAAACACTTGTCCTCACTTACAC
>Ga0208646_1000656_pt1 | contig 20923 bp, 16 predicted proteins | sample AntAceMetag02UK8_FD_184762 | JGI IMG/M metagenome (GOLD analysis project Ga0208646, IMG submission 184762) | Saline lake microbial communities from Ace Lake, Antarctica - Antarctic Ace Lake Metagenome 02UK8 (SPAdes) (version 2) | ecosystem: Environmental > Aquatic > Non-marine Saline and... | reverse complement strand
GAATCCGTTTGGGATTACCCGCGCCCACCAGCGATCGAGCCTTTTAAAGGGCATTTGAGAATCGTTTTCCAAGGAGAAATTATCGTCGACACCAATAAGGCGTATAGAATTCTAGAAACTAGCCACCTCTTTGGGAACACGCCTGGAAACTCTTGGATGACTGCCTAGAACGTGGAGATATTGAGGAATAATTAAAAAAATATATTGATTAAACGCTTTTAATGAAGTTCTAAAGGCAAGTAAAATTCCTTTTTGAACTTCTTATATTCTGTTAAAAATGCATTTGAAAAATCATAGCTAATTGCAGTTTTACTTTCAGCTTGATTATTATATTTTCTATAAAACTCAACATATTCGTCAATATGTCTCCAATTATTTTGATCAAGTAAATTTAAAAAATCACTAAAGTCTAGAAAAAAACTATTTACTCTCTCCTCATTTAAAGAATAAGAGTATTTTCTATAAGTTCTCCGTCCATTAGGACTCTCACGAATAAAGGACATTAAAAAAAATACTAGGTTTTTTTCAAACACGAAAGATTTTATTAATTTTTGTGATTCTAGAGGAAAGTGATGAAGTCGGTGTAAATCGTCAAGTCTTTTGATATAACAATTAAAATAGGCGGCTTCAACTTGATAATTGTATTTAGAAGCAGTTTCTATTAATTCTTTAAGGTGAAATATGTTGATTTCGACTAAATCATCTGAACTAAACAATGGTTTCTCTCCTGTATCAGATAACTCATCTTGTATGGCGAATTCTCTTAGTCTCAACGATAATTCACTAGAGAATGCATAACCAGATTCTTTACATTGCCTTAATAATTTTATATAAAACGCTTTTAACTCTAAACTCTGACCTTTATAAAATTTATTTCTAATACTCAGATCAAAATCAAACATCCAAAAAAGTAGAGTTCTGTGTTGATAAGGAATAAAATATGGTAGATGATTATCAACTTCGCTCTTTAAGTTAGTTAATTCGAAAATACTCTTCATAATGTTTTCAAATGCCAATTTACTAGGTATCCTTTCAGTTGACTCTTCCTCAAGCCTTTTAATCAATTGCTTCTCGCTACCACTAATAATACAATTATTAACGAAACTCAAAAAAGCTTCATAGGCGCCATTTTTAAGCCTTTCATATGCAGCATCAGAAAATTCATCTTGGCTAAGTGAATAGCTAAAATAGGTATGGAATTTATCCTCGCTATTAATGCGATTAATTACCTTATTATTATGTTTATCATTGAACATGCTCCGAATAAATTCCATTAGCATTTTTATTTCTAGATCAACTATGTTTAAATCTTTAAGAATTTTCTCAATTACAGGTTTCCCTTCTATCTCGTGGTGCGTCAAGGTATAAAGGTTGTTTCCAAAAGAACTTGGACTATTTAAAATTTCGTACCATCTAGTTTGAATTATTCCGTAGACAACCGGATATCTCAGCTTTAACATCTCCAACAATAATAAATCTGGAAAATAAACTTCTTTGTAGATTTTTGGTAAACTGACTTTCAAGCTATTTGTTAATCTCACAACATCTCGAAGGTTCTTTATGAAATAATCAAAGTAAAATCCATGGAATCTTTGGACAGTGAGGGTAGCTCTTATTTCATCTTCTATTTGATTTAAATCTCCTTTAGTAATCTTCTGCTCATCATTATTTACTAATATTTCTTGAATATTTCTAACTAATTGATTCACCAACTTCTCTCGGCGAAGGAAAGGTAAATTTATTTCGGTTTGCACAATTTTATTCAAGAACATGCCATCCTCATTCACCCTTTTCTCCGCTATTGTTTTGTCTATGTAATTTCTATCATATGCCAAAATAAAAATGATATTATTGAAATTAGCCGAATTCCTCACTATCTTAAACACATCCGCTAGTTCATGAGCATCTAGTCTGTCTAAATCATCGATAAGAACAATTATTCGCTGGCCTGTAACCTTTAAGATATTACCGATTCTATTTTTGTACTTCTCATTATGCGAAGATTTACTAAGAGTAAAAAAAGAGCTAAGTCGTGAATAAATATTGGGGCTTAAAGCATTGATCTGATTGGCATATTTTAAGAATAAATCTCTCAATGATCTATTCTCATCAGGTAATGCAAAGAGTAATTTGTTGAAAAAATCTTCCTTAATTCGATCTAAACTAGCACTTTCCCAAGGGTTAAACCAAAACGATGTTATTGTAGGGTTGTCTCTAAAATGTTCTACAAGAAGATATATAAAAGAGGTTTTCCCACTACCCCATTGTCCATTAACTCCTATACAAATTGACTTGGATGGGTAGGTCTTAGATAATTCTTCAGAAACTACCTTGGCGTAATCTTTATAATCTAGATCATCTTGCTTAACCTCAGTAATGTGTGAGTCTTCGATAAAGCCCATATTATCATTTATAACAACTTTTTGTCGGCTTAAATAAAATATCCAAGAAATAAAATTGAACGCTGTATATGAAAAAATAATATCAGCATATTTAAAGTGCTTCAATAGTCCTGAGTCTGTTAAAGTTATAATTGTCCAAACCTGATTACTGCGATATGACACTAAATAAGTAACACAAATAAATACTAAGACTATGGCTTGTTTAAAACTAGTCCTACCCCATGGTAACCATTTTTTTCCAAGCTTAAATACAGATAAAGTAAAAATTACATTGATAATGATCCAAGAAAAAAGAGCATAGTCATCAGACTCAAAATATTGAAAAAAGAACTTCACAAAAGTGTTCTCAATAAACAATTCTAATGGCTTCTTAAAAATGATAAACACTAATAAAATGATAAGAATTTCCAGGAACAATCTCAGGTCGAGGTAGATTCGAAAAAGCATTTTCCATCTGCTTATCAATTTATTCATTCCATTTTTTAATATTTCAAAATTCATTCAACTACTCTATTAAGTATGTTTCTCGTAAGTTAGCAGACCTTGAAACATGAACCGTCATATTATAACTATTGATTTTGGTTTTAATTACGAAATCATTTCTAATCGAAAGTGGTTTAAACCCTATGAATATCAAAAAGATCAAACCGCTTCCCGGTCAAGAATCCGTTTGGGATTACCCGCGCCCACCAGCGATCGAGCCTTTTAAAGGGCATTTGAGAATCGTTTTCCAAGGAGAAATTATCGTCGACACCAATAAGGCGTATAGAATTCTAGAAACTAGCCACCCTCCTTCCTACTATTTGCCTTTAGCCGATTTTAAACCTGACACAATTAAGAAAATCGCGGGCTCAAGTTATTGTGAATGGAAAGGTATGGCGGAGTATTTTGAAATTGAAGTCAATGGCACTAAAGCAAAAAAATGCGCTTGGGGTTATCCAAATCCGAACGACAGATTCGCTGCACTCAAAGATCATGTTTCCGTATATGCACATATGATGGAAGCTTGCTTTGTCAATGATGAAAAAGTGCAGGCACAAGAAGGTGATTTTTATGGCGGCTGGATTACCTCCAATATTGTTGGCCCATTCAAAGGTGCGCCAGGCACTTGGGGGTGGTAGTCTTTAATCCTTGGGTGATAAAATGTATTTGTTAAACTAAAGTCGTTGAATAACGAAAAATAAAAAACTACCATTATATTAACACTTTGCTTGGATATCCCCAAGAGGTTATGCTCTTTTAGCAAGTGGATTCCCGCGTTTGCGCGAATGACGAGGAAGTTTTTTATTTTGATTGGCATCAATCGGAGATTGTAACTTTCTGTAAGCAAAACACCATCAAGGTAAAGGGATATAACTATCATCGTTTGGCACTCTTGGAAACCTCTTGCTCCGCCAATCATTTTTTGCTTGCTCGATAGTCTCTTTCTCACTCGCCACAAAGTTCCAATAAATATGTCTTGGTTCTTCTAAAGGTATCCCTCCAAAAAGGAACACGTGCGCACCTGATTTCAGGGTCAACTGACATGCGTCTTCGGTTTTAGAAATCAGCATATTTCCTTTCCCAATCTCATGTTCGCAAGCCTGAATATTTCCATCTACTACGCAAATCCCTATTTCCCCTCTTACCTGACCTTCGAGATTGATTGTATAATCTTCTTTTGCCTTGACCTCCACCATAAACAACTCGGAATGAACAGGAACGGGGGATCTTTTTCCAAATGCCTCACCTGCTATAAGTGCAAAATGTGCCTTTTTATTTCCCCAACGCGGCAAATCTTTGGCTTCAATATGATGAAAGCTTGGTTCTATATCTTCCATTTTCTTGGGAAGAGCTACCCAAATTTGGTAGCCATGCATGTGGATAGCTCGCCCGTCTCGACTTTCTAATGGAGTTCTTTCCGTGTGTGTCACAGCTTTACCAGCCGTCATCCAATTAACAGAACCGGGCGCAATGAGTTGCTTTGTACCTAAACTATCCTCATGCCTCATCTCGCCTTCCAGCAAATAAGTCAGCGTAGACAACCCAATGTGAGGATGCTGATCGATATCCATATACTTTTTTGGGCCAAGAATACTTGGCCCCATATGATCGATAAATATGAAAGGGCCGACCATGCGCTTTTTCCGAAATGGAAGTAAACGACCAACAAGAAAATCGCCTATATCGCGACTTCTTTCTTCAATAATTAAATCTTGATTTGACATAGTTTCTGATTATTCAACAAAGCTATTGTTTATTATCTCGTCAATTTACGCGACCCAGACAGTCCCGCTGATCCTGCGCAGCAATATAATATTCTATACTATTGAGTTCGTTAAATCCTATTGGCCCTTTTCTTGAGTGTAGTCATAAATAGATAAAGTCCCTTTAATAACGCAAGCGGACGCTTGTGCTTTCTCTAATCCAATAGAGAACAAGTCCAGCATAGGAATAAAATGACCATCCCAAACTATAAAACATCCATTCCAAATCAAAAAACAAGCGTTTCAATTCGAGAAAACGGCTATCTCAAACTAGAAAAGTGATCTTTAATAGCGCAAGCATCCACTTTATCTCTTTATAGAAAACTTTATAGAAAGAATCCAAGCGGATATCTAACCAGAATAGTTTTGCAAGCGATCATTTCAATGCTATAAAAATCCAAAAAAAGGTGTCACAAATAACTGTGAACACCCTTCCTTTGATTTAACAACACCTAACATTAATTATCCGCTCTCCTACAAGCAAGCTCAATATATACCAGCTAATTCAATTAATTATATCTATATTTATTATACAATGCATAAGTAATAATTATAATAAGAATATAAATATCCTGTGGGATGTTGTCTGAACAAGATTTCGAAATGAGAAAAAAGGCAACTGTTTTGATGCAGCTACACTTACTTTAGGGAGTCATATCAGGTTTGATTAACCAAAAACACAAACATCAAAGTGTTACAACAGTTGTGATAATCTGAATAATAAACTTGGCATGACAAAAACGTTAAAATTAATTTTAGGAGATCAGCTCAACCACGAGCATTCCTGGTTTTCATCAAAAAATGAAGATACTACCTATTTGATGATGGAAATGCGACAGGAAACCGATTATGTGACGCACCATATTCAAAAAGTAGTCGCTTTTTTTCTAAGCATGAGATCCTTTAAAGATTGGTTAGTTGAAAATGGTCATCAGGTTATTTATCTAACACTTGATCATGCTGATAACCAACAAAACCTCGATCAAAATATTCTAAGGATCATCGAGGAACAAGGTTTCGAGCGATTTGAATATCTCCTTCCTGATGAGTATCGACTAGATGACCAATTATCTAAGCTAAGTGAAAAATTAGGTATTGAGACTGGTAGTGAAAGTACCGAGCATTTCATTACAGAAAGAATGGACGTAGATAAGCTCTTTGGTGCCAAAAATTATTTGATGGAGAATTTTTATCGTCGAATAAGAAAGAAGCATGGCTGGCTGATGGCTAACGGCAATCCGGAAGGTGATCAGTGGAATTTTGATCAACAAAATAGAAAATCGTTACCCAAAAATCATCTGGTAAAGCCCCCAAAAATATTTAATAATGACGTAAGCGAGATCGTCCAACTGTTGAAAAGTGAAAATGTAAAGACGATTGGCAATATTGATCCCCAAAACTTCATTTGGCCTACCAACAGGCAAGACTGCTTAGATCTATATGACTATTTTCTGCAGGAATGTTTACCCAATTTTGGCAACTATCAAGATGCTATGCATACCGATCACTGGTCGTTATATCATGCGCGAATATCTTTTGCTATGAATAGTAAGCTATTGAGTCCTACAGAAGTAATTGAGAAAGCCATCATTGCTTACAGAGAAAATGATACTATTGACTTGTCGGCGATTGAAGGTTTTGTAAGACAAATTGCCGGTTGGCGAGAATTTATGCGTGGTGTTTATTGGGCAAAAATGCCCGCATATGCGGACGAAAACCAACTCAACCACCAAAGAAAACTTCCTGAATTTTTCTGGACTGGCAAAACGAACATGAATTGTGTGAAACACGCTGTAGACCAATCCTTAGATTACGCCTACGCACATCATATTCAGCGATTGATGATTACAGGAAATTTTGCGCTATTGGCGAGTATCAAACCTGACTTAGTGGATGAATGGTATTTGGGTATTTATATAGATGCCATCGAGTGGGTAGAATTACCAAATACACGAGGTATGAGTCAATTTGCCGACGGAGGAGTGGTCGCCACGAAACCATACATCTCGTCAGCAAACTATATCAACAAAATGAGTAACTATTGTAAAAGTTGCCATTACAACTATAAAGAGAAAATCACTGAGAATGCCTGTCCTTTTAACTCCCTTTATTATAATTTTCTAGATCTACACAAAGAAAGATTCTCAAGGAATGGACGGATGAACATGATGTATGCCAACCTGAACAAACTTGATGCTGACACCCGAGGGAACATAATGGCCAAGGCAGAAGAGTACTTAACAAATATTGAGCAATTATGATCGCCGATCGCCTGACCTGTTGAGGATATATTAACCCGAGTTCGATTAATAACTTATCATTTTGTCGCTAAACTCAAGGATAAAATAATCGATTTTGAGTTCTTAACACAGTTTTGCCCTCAAACGGTGCGGCTTGCGGAAGGCTAGTCTTGGCTGGCGGCAAGTCGCGAACGGCCAGTTATTTTTTTTTGTCCGAAACGTCGGCCCAAAGAAATCGCATGGACGCACCGGCGAATCGTCGCACCGGCGAATCGTCGCACCGTAAAAGTCCACAGGAGCGCATGCCGGAGAAATTTTAGACCGCCAAGCGGCCCTGTCGCTGGGCTCAAGCAGGGAAATTTTCATTGAGATTGAAATTAACCATTACTGAAGGTCTTTTACTTATTTATTAGTCGAACTCAGGTTAATAAGTATGTTCGTTTTACGTATGCTGAAAGTATGCTGCGTAGAGGCCCAAATAAAAAAAGGTTCAATCATCAGATTGAACCTTTTTTATAACATATTTCTTTGCTTTCAGCACTATTGACCTTGACCTAGGCTGTATGCTCTTTTGCCGTCGAAAGTATAAAGATTTTCCGTCTTAATAACGTCTGCATCGGCAATAACCGCTTTGGCAAGTACTTGAATAACATCATTATTGGATACTTTTTGCCCTGCTTTTGATTCAAATCTACATCTCCAGTGATCTGTACAAAACGTCTCCTCAAAACCTTCTGGCCAGACTTTTACACCTCTATTTGTAATCATAACTAAGGAAAGCTCGTCTGTAACTAGCTTTGTCGCCAAATCTCCTATTACTTGAGGATCTCTATTTTGACAATGCACAAAAACATCAACGCCAACGAGCTCCTTTAAAGCTGCGGGCTTTGGGGTGTAAGTGGGCATTGAAAAAGGCTTCTCCCCAGGGTAATAAACTGCTTTCAAACTTTTCGGTTTTTTGTTCAGATTGGCAATGACCGCTTCAGCAAATTCCATAGTGCCCACCAAATTTTCACTCAAACCTTCTTTATAAATATCCGATGTATGTTGTCCCGACTCGATGGTCGTTAACCAAGCATTATGAATATTTTCCGCAATATCATTTTGACCCAAATAGTTTAACATTTGGATACTCGCATGAATCAAGCCTGAGGGGTTTGCTTTATTTTGCCCAGCAATAACAAGCGCTGAGCCATGAATGGCTTCAAACATGGCACATTTTTCCCCGTAATTAGCAGAACCTCCCATACCGACTGATCCAGTAATCTGGGCCGCTACATCCGAAAGAATATCACCGTATAAATTGGGCATAACAATCACATCAAAGCGCTCAGGCGAATCTGCAAGTAAGGCCGCCCCGATATCAACGATCCAGTGTTCTTTTTCAATTTCAGGATACTCCTCTCCGATCTCATTGAATACTTGATGAAACAAACCGTCAGTCTGCTTCATGATATTGTCTTTTGTGAAACAAGTGACCTTTTTACGGCCAAAATGCTCTGCATATTTAAAAGCATATCTCACTATTTTTTCGCAACCTGGACGGGTAATTAATTTAAGACATTGCACTACTTCATCTGTCTGCTGATGCTCTATTCCTGCATACAAATCTTCCTCGTTTTCACGGATTATCACGACATCCATATTCGGATGCTTAGTTTGCACAAATGGGCTCAAGCTTAGGCAAGGACGCACATTGGCATATAATCCTAAGGACTTGCGCATGGTTACATTCAAACTTTTGTAACCTCCTCCTTGGGGAGTAGTAATGGGGGCTTTTAGAAATACTTTATTCTTTCTGATGACATCCCAAGAATTTTTTGTGATTCCAGAGGTCATTCCTGAAAGATATACTTCCTCTCCTATAGCAATTTGGTCATAGTTAAGTCTTGCTTTGGCGGCCTTTAAAATAGCCACTGTCGCATTCATAATTTCTGGACCTATTCCATCACCTTTAGCAATGGCAATATTTACTTTTTCGTTTTTCAATTCTGAGTTATACAACTCTTTTGCATTCAATGACTCAATCATATCTCTGTTTTTTATACAAAGTTGTCAAATCATTTACATTAATTTTTATTTATATTTTTAATGATTTACATAAATTATTTTAATGAAATATTTTTATTCTAAAAGTCATCTGGAAAAAACATGAACATAAAGAGGCTATTAACGTGTTCAGCGAATATCACAAAAAAAAGGTTTGGTTTCATCCTAGCTTGGTTAGGTGGATAAAATGAGTATTAGAAAAATAGCCCTAGGTTCTTGTAAATCTCAATACCTTTTGCTCGATAGAGTAGGGAAATTAATCGAGTCCTGCGAGACATTGTTTACATTAAACAGTAATAATGATCTTGATGACCTCCACGAGTCTAATCCGATCATACCATCTCTCTTTGAGCAATTAAACAATGCCCAGCTTACACAGACGATTGAAATTAATTGTGTCAATTTTAGACTCCCTTCAGGAAAGGTTGGTTACGTAGATATCACTTTATCTAAAAACGACCATCTCACCGAGATACTTATCGAAGATTTTACTAGCGTTTATTTGCGCGTAGCAGCATATCAGCAGGATAGAAACAACTATGCGATTAACTCCGCAGTTCAGAAAGCAAAAGCGGATGTACTTGAAAGATCTAAGGCCTTCATGATTCATACTTTTGAAGATCTAAGTCATGAATTAAGAAATCCATTAAACAGCCTCGTAGGACTTACCACAATGATCTTGGCAGATGGGCAAGAAGAGCGTGTAAAAGCTTTGCAGTCAACAGCGAAATTACTCGTAAAAATAGCAGATAATCTATTGGATATTTCTACACTAGAAAGTGCCGATGTAAAGCTCAAAAAGAATGATATTATTTTAAAAGATGTCATTAACGATCTAAAGAACACTTTTATGTTTCAAGCTGCAGCCAAAAACCTTGAGTTTGAAGTCATCATTGGAGCAGAGGTACCAAAAGCAATATGTATTGATCAAAGTAGACTCACTCAAGTACTCTATAACTTGCTGGGCAATGCTTTGAAATTTACTTATAAAGGCAAAATAAGACTCCTCATCACCGGAGATAATACCAGAATTTGTTTTGATGTGGTAGATACTGGTATAGGTATTGAATCAAAAAAACTTGAATCTATCCTTAGTCGGTTCAGTCAAGCACATGACGACATTCACCAGATATATGGCGGATTAGGTCTGGGGTTAAGTATATCCAAGCAAATTGTGACACTTATGGAGGCCGAACTTGATGTGAAAAGTGTGCTACACGAAGGAAGTAGCTTTTCCTTCAAAATACCTGTTTCACTGAGCGAAAACGACAAGTCAAAATCCAATAATATAGACCTCACTGGCTTAAGAGTGCTATTAGTTGATGACGATGCAATGAATTTGATTGTACAGAAACAACAACTACAAAAAATAGGTCTAGAGGTTAAAACCACCAATACTGGCAAAGACGTACTAGAACTGCTCCATGACAAAAAATATGATTTACTTATCGTTGATTTTCAAATGCCCGAAATGGATGGCAAGCAGGTGATTGACACTGTTAGAAAGCATTTTAAAATTCCCATTATTCTATTGTCTGGATATTCCGTAAACGCTACAAAACTACAAGAAGCTGCCCCCGACCGCATATTGACAAAACCTGTCACTACGGAAAAAATCATCCTTGTTATGAACGAGTTATTTCAGAAATAACCAATTCGAAGAGCGAAATTCGAAGAGTAGGATCCTGAAAAAAAGATAAAATTTAATAATTACAGAAAATATATTTTGAAAGAAAGTCTTCTAAATTCTCTTGTTAATAGTGGAATTCTTCCCTCCCATTCAATAATAGAGACGCAACGAATAAAACTTTTAAATTTTTTCACACTCTTCAGTACTGGCCTACTACTCACACTCGTATTAGTCAATCTCAACGCTGGCCTCTATACCATGGCATTAATAGATCTTGGTACATTTCTCTTTTCAATAGTACCTGTATTTCTTTTGAACAGGTATCATCATTATAGATATGGTGTCATCTATTTTATACTTACTATTATCATTGTTAGCTGCTTTGCATCCTACGTTGCTTACAGTGATAGCAGATTTACAGAAACTGAAAACATCATATTATTGGCGGGCATCATGAGTGTCATCATGATTGATAGCAAATATCAAATTACCTTATATTCCTTCGCCTCAATTGCTTTGCTCATTATGAAATACGTGAAGCTAGTGGTTTTCTCAAGCTTCTTCATGACCCACTTGATAATGACTCAAATAAATACCCTAACCATCGTTTTGGCTATATATTTTTTTATGAGACTGTTTAAAGCAATGCTAATTAATGCAATCAATAAAACTCAAAATCAGGAAGCCATACTTTATTCTCTTATTGATAATACGCCTTTGCACCTTGCCTTGGTCGACAAAAATTTGAATTATGTTACTGTCAATCGTAATTATGAAAAGTCATTTGGCGTTTCAAGAGAAAACACGATAGGTCGACATGCTTCAGATATTTTACCTCCCGAAATATATCAACGGCATAAGCCACTGATTCAAGCTGCTTTCAATGGGGAAAGTCCAGAGTTTATGGAATACTCAACATTGCCAAACGGAGAAAGTATCTTTGCTCAAGGCAGATATGTACCATTAAGGAACTCAGAAAATGAGATTAGTGGCATAACCGTGTATGTCACCGATATTACAGAGCTCAAAACTGTTGAAGAACGCCTACAAAAAGCGTTAAAGAACAAAGACAAACTCTTCTCAATTATTGCCCATGATATTTTATCTCCTCTCAATTTATTTCAAAATATACTAGCCATAAGAGATGATGAAATAATGGACAAAAAATCTTTTTTCGATTATCAAGACTCCATTCAAAAAAAGCTGCTGGTATTAAATAATACAATTAACAACTTATTACAATGGGCAAGAGCCCAACAAAAAGGTATAAATGCTTATCCTAAAGTGGTTACCATCAACAATATCGTGGAGGAGAACCTTGTGTTATTTGGCGAACTCATCAAGAAGAAAAATTTAAAAGTAAAACAGTATATTAATGAAAACCAAGTATTTGTAGACGAAGATCACTTGAAGCTTATTGTTAGAAACCTTCTTCATAATGCTATCAAATTCTCGAATGAAGGTAGTGAAATCGAGATCTCCTCGCTACTTGAAAATTATAAAGTAATTTTTAACATTCAAGATTTTGGGGTGGGTATTAAACAAGAAAATATCGACCATATTTTAGATGAAAGCGTCCATTTTAGTAAAACAGGAACAGCTGGCGAAATGGGTACAGGTATTGGTTTAAGCCTATGTTTAGAACTATCGAAACTGAATGATTGTGAATTTAAAATAGATAGCATCGTAAATGAAGGAACTTGCTTTAGAGTCTCTATTCCTCAAGCGATCAGTGAGCCATAGGTCGTACAACCAACGCACGCTTGATTTCCTATTAGCCCTTATGCTTGATACAATTTTGTAGATATTGCGGTTGTTCTTAACTTTTTGAGCTGAAGATATCACAATCTTCTCAACCCACTTTTTATTGCGCCCCTTGGCCAATTAGCTCTCTTTAATGGCCATAGTATATGTCTCCCGAATATAGCAACAATAGATCTCATGTATGTACAACGAATATAAGTTGGTGATTTACTTTCAGTCATTGACATGCGTAAATAGCTCGGTTGTTTCAGGTTACTTACATCATATCAATTTTTGGTGGGACTCTTGTCAGCATTTTCTTAAATGATACGCGAATCTTGCCAATGATGCTAGGAGGAAGCATTATTCTTCCAAAGCCAATTTTAAGTAACATCACTTGGCTTCCACCAAGAAAAATAATAACTGATTGTCAAAGAGTTAAAAATAGTTGAATAGGCTTAAGCAACCATTTTTAGCTTAGAACCCGTATAGCTTATAAATAATACTGCTATGGTATACCTATTAATTCACTCTGAAGAAATCAACGATTATCAAATAATCTCCTGTGAAACGCCAAAATCAGAGATAGGCATACTTTATAAATTTGGGCAAGACCAAAAAGAGATGGCTATTAGCATCCTGAAAAACCTTCGAAGAGCATCTATAGAGGTAAGTTGGCTGACGGCATGAAAAAATTGTACAACGAAACAGATGTAATATCTATCACTAACTATTAACATTGCTTCGTACAAATCAACAAGAACATTGAACATAAAAGAATTTGCTGTAAATGCCTTTAACATAGGTATCCGTAGTGAGTTGTCAATTGAGGAAAAACAACGGGTTAGGTTGACTAATTTCGTCGCTTTAATACCGCTGATTGCCTATATCTTTTATGTTGGCTATGGTTTTGTTTATGATCAATGGTTTTCGGCAGCCCTCGCTGGGACAATGATTGTATTAACAGTGATTTCACTCATTTTAAACAATGCTAGAAAATATGGAATGGCCAAAGTCATTCTTTTTGGACTCAATAGCTTAAGTCTATGGCTTACCTATCACGTCTTCAATGTGAACTATGCAGCCCTCTCCTCATTTTTCCCAATCATATTCTGTTTTGCCTTCTTTTTTGATTTTGAAAAAGAAAGGAAATATTTGATATGGGCTACTTCCATTGTTTCCGTAGCGATAATCTCCAGTTTTCTATTGCCTAGACAACTTATCCATTCAATCAACTTGGAGGCAGCTGTGCGCGATTCAAGTAACCTCTATCACATTGTGATTTCCTTTTTCCTCACTGGATTGGTTGTTTGGGTTATACTTAAAAACCAAACTAAAACAAAACAGCTACTAAGCAAAGCAAAAGAAGAAGCTGAAAAATATAACCTATTACAAACAGAGTTTTTAGCCAATGTCAGTCACGAGATTCGCACTCCCCTCAACGGCATTGTCGGCATTACGGAGTTACTCAAATCAAATACCAGTGAAGAGGAAACAACACAGTACTTAAAAACTATTAGAGCAAGTGGACATCTGCTCAGCTCAATTATCAATGATGTGCTTGACGTATCTAAACTGGAAGCACAAAAAATTGTATTACAAAAGAAATCTTTCAGGCTCGAAAGCTCCATTGTCAATTGTGTCAATATAACGAGTACTGCGCTTGCCACACAAAAGGTTTTCCTAAACTCAGTCATAGATAGCAACATTCCAAAATACGTTTCCGGTGATCGAAATAGACTAGAACAAATACTCTCAAATCTGCTTAATAACGCGATAAAATTTACGAAAGAAGGGAAAATCGAAATAAGTGCCCAACTTCTTAATGTGACGAATAATACGGTGGAAATTCAATTTGCAATTTCTGATACAGGAATAGGCATTTCTGACCAAGAACAGGAGCAGCTTTTTAATCGATTCTATCAAGTAAATTCTTCAAAAAACAGAATATACCGAGGAACAGGTCTTGGGTTATCCATTTGTAAAAATCTTGTGGAACTGATGGGTGGACGTCTTAAAGTAAGCAGCAAACCAAATATTGGAAGTACATTTTCTTTTCACGCTTTTTTTGAAAAAGCTCAACAACAGCAGCTCGAAATCGTCACACACTTAACCAAAGACCTTGGGCATTTGAAAGTGTTGGTTGTTGAGGACAATGCTGTCAATCGTATGGTAATCACCAAAATGTTGAATCAATTTAACATCGATTCAGCAGTCGCTCATGATGGACATGAAGCTGTATTAAAGGTACAATCCGAACGCTTTGACGTTATATTAATGGATATTCAAATGCCTAACCTCGACGGATTGGACGCGACTAAAGTAATCAGACAAATCGAAAAAATCCGTCAACCAAAAATCATTGCTTTAACAGCTAATTATTCCAACGAAGATATTAAAAAAGCAACGCAATCAGGAATGGATGACTATCTCACCAAACCTTTGCTGATAAAGGAGCTTGAAAGAGTCCTTGCAAAATACGCAACTCCTTAGGGGCTTTATTCTATCTGTTGCCTCCATTTTTTCTTTTCGGAATGTTTCTTTTTACTATTTAATCTTTTTCGAACAGCGGCTTTCGTAGGAGTTGTTGCTCTTCTTTTCTTTCGTTTTGCAAATGCTCGTTCCAGTAGTATTTTTAGCTTCTGAATCACCAACTCTTTATTCCTCAGTTGAGATCTCTTTTCTTCAGCGGTAATAATCAAATCCCCTTCTTTGGTCAACTTTGGGCCAAGGAATGCTACCAGCTTGGATTTTTCAATCTCCGTCAAGGCTTGAGAATTTAAAATATTGAACCTTAAGATAACCTTGGATTCTACCTTATTTACACTTTGTCCGCCAGGACCACTACTCCTTGCAGTTGTAAGTTCGAGTTCCGAAAAAATTCGTTCTAAAACATTTTTCATTATTCTTATACTTTTCAAACATCGCAAATTTCAATAGATTCTTGCAAAGAAACCAGCACATCGTCTCTTGTTGGAATAAACTCCTGTGCTACATAACCAGAATAACCCGTCTTTACTATGGCCTGCATAATTGCTGGATAGTATAACTCCTGAGTTTCATTGATCTCGTTTCTGCCCGGTACACCTCCTGTGTGGTAATGACCGAAAAAGGTATGATAATCTTGAATGTTGCGAATGATATCTCCTTCCATGATTTGCATATGGTAGATATCGTAAAGCAATTTGAAATGTTCCGACCCGAGTTCCTTACATAAGGAAACACCCCACAACGTATGATCACATTGATAGCCTTTATGATCGACCTTACTATTGAGCAGTTCCATCATCATGGTCACGTTAAGTTTCTCCGCATATGCTACAAGAGGTGCTAAGCCTTCGGCACAATGCTTCATTCCTTCCTCCTCTGTCAAGCCATCACGTCTATTTCCTGAGAAACAAATCACATTTTGAATTCCCGCTTGGGATGCCATTTTTATCAAATCTTTATATTTCTTCTGGAGCTGTTTATGCAATTTTGGATCATTGAAACCTTTCTCTAGACTAAATTCCTCGGGATTGACCATGCAGCATTTTAATCCGCTTTTCTGTACTACTTCCCATTCAGAAGGTTTTAAAAGATCGATACCCACCAAGCCCATCGCTTCAGCTTTCGTGCATAATTCCTCTAAGGGTATTTTGCTGTAACACCAGCGACTTACTGAATGATTGATATTCCCTTTTAACATAGGTTTTACTGGGGTTTCGTTTTTACTTTGGAATGAGGAGCCTAACCCGGTAGCCAATGCTCCAGTGACCATCAATTTAAGTGCGTCTCTTTTTTTCATAATGTAAAAGGGTTATCTGCCCGAATTGTACAATGGAAGATGAATGATTATGCCGTATAAACGATATCACCATTTTCATCCCACGTCGCAATATCATTCCTTTTTGATTGATCTATACATTTAACCAGCCACTCCGGCTCATAGCTTAGCCCATGACTTTTAAGCACATCTTCGGGTACTCCGTCCCAAATATTGGGTTGGTTGCCCAAATAGCCCAAAGTCTTCATCCCAGCCTCTGAAGTATAATATCCTGTAAGTGTGAGATTCCTCATTAGATTAAAAAACTTGATGCCAATCTGCAGTTTTGGTGTTTTTACATCTGGAAAGGCTATTTCATCACATAGTTCCTTCCTTTGCTTTTCTTCGATGCTTTTGAACTCTATATTAAAACGTCTATTTGATCGATTGTCAAGCCACATAATACCTCCACGAATAGTCAATTGATGTTTGGGTATGTCCTTGACAATGAAGTCGACAAAATCTACAACAGCAGCTTCATCAGTTGATGGATGGTGAGCTGTAGGAGGCAAAATAATATCAATTAGCACAGCCAAGGTTGCTAACTCGTGCTCATTCAAAAATTCCTCAGATAATATTCGTTTGTCTCTTTTCTCCTCTTCCCTTGTGCGCCCATAGCCCTTGATTTCAGTATCTGCCACTCGTTTTTTGTTATCCAAAGTGCTACACGAATTCAACGCAAGCCCTGTGGCAAGTGAGCCCACCAATAATGATTTTAATGTTTCACGTCTATCCATTAGATATTTTGTTTTTTTAGTTCGTCAATGATATAATCCGAAGCTCTCCAGGCCAATGCCATAATCGTCCATGTTGGATTTTTGTCTGCTTGTGACACAAACGGTCCACCATCCAGCACAAACACATTAGGAACGTCATGAAGCTGTCCAAAAGGATTTGTGACAGAGGTCTTAGCGTTCACTCCCATTCTGGTTGTACCTACTTCATGAATAATTCTTCCAGGGTTTAGCAAACCATAGTCTTTTTCTATTCCAGGCTTTTCACCAATGACTTGCGCCCCCATAGCATCATATACTTCTTCGAATGTATCATGCATGTGCTTGCTTTGTAAGCGCTCGTGATCTGACCATGAATAGTGAAATTTCAATACTGGTATTCCCCATTCATCGACAACTTCATCGTCAATTTCACAATAATTATCTATTCGGGAGATACATTCTCCCCGTCCGGCTAGCCCTATCATCGACCCGTAATATCTCTTCACATCTTTATGCAATTGCTCCCCATAACCACCTACTCTTTGGCCCACATATTTATTCATCTCATTGACACCAAACCCAAAACCGTAAGACGGCATGCTCATACCTCCCCAGAGTTCTATGTGATATCCTCTCGGAAAATCTAATTTATCCTTAACATTATTTTTCCACCAAGGGGTATATACATGAAGCCCACCGACACCATCTTCATTATAAATTTTTCTATTCATTAAATGTGGAACAAAAGCCATCCGACTCGTACCCGTCGAATCATGTAAATATTTACCGACAAGTCCGCTGCTGTTTCCAAGTCCGTTTTCATATTTTGTACTTTTTGAATTCAATAAAATTCTGGCTGACCCGCAAGCAGAAGCTGCAAGTATTACCAACTTACCTTTTAGGCTATATTCCTTTCGGTCTTTCTTATCAACATATGAAATCCCTGTTGCTTCACCTTGTTTATTCACAATGACCTCTCTTACCATCGCGTCAGTATACAAATCTATTTTTCCACCAGATCTTTGTGCTGGAAATATCAAACAAGTTCCTGAAGAAAAGTCAGCATGAACCGAGCATCCCCTCGCACATTGTTGACAATAAAAACACACCCCTCGATCTGCATTTATTCGCTGCGTGAGGATGGAAAGACGGGAAGGAATGACGGGAAGACCTGCCTTTCGTGCAGCCTCAATATAATACAGTTCATGAAGCCTAGGCTTAGGTGCTGGAAGAAAAATACCGTCAGGTTCGTTGTATATATTTTCTTTACTCCCAAAGACACCTAATAACTTGTCCAACTTATCATAATAAGGCTTTACATTCTCATACCCAATTGGCCAATTTTCTCCTAACCCATCTATGTCTTTTCGTTTAAAATCCAAAGGCCCAAAACGCAAAGAAATACGTCCCCAATGATTGGTTCTTCCGCCTAACATTCTCGATCTAAACCAGTCGAATTTTGTTCCGTTTTTCTGCGTGTATGGTTCGCCTTCAATCTCCCATCCACCATAGGCACTATCAAAATCTCCAAATGGCCTGACCGAGGATGCACCTCTCCGCGGAGACTCCCAAGGCCAACGGAGTTGCGTCCTTTGCTCAGGGTTGGCCGGATCAAAATATGGGCCGGCTTCCACTAGCGCAATTTTCAATCCAGCAGCTGCAAGTCGATTAGTAGCCATGCCTCCACCGGCACCTGAGCCGACAATGATTACATCATATTCTTTGGGGTTCTCTTTTATTTGCCTAAACTGTTTTTGTATTAGCTTTTAGATTAAGGCTGCAGATTTTCTTAGCGATTTGATGGTCAACTCAATAGCTTTTTCATCATTCATTGCATTTAATGTTTTATTAAATGGTTCTGCTCTTATTGGGCCTTTATAACCTATGTCTCTTAATGTAGCTAAGAAAGGTTTCAAATCTATAACACCAGTGGCCAAAGGCAATGCTCTCTCCCAATCCAATTGATCATCAGCAGTTCTACCGATAACAGCATCATTGAGGTCTACAGTCACAATATTTTCAGGTTTCAACTTTGCTAAATCTGCCAAAGAATCTTTGGCACAGTAGAAATGAAAGCTATCGAGCTGATAAGCGATTGAAGGGTGATCAATAGATTCCACCAGCTCAGTCACTTCACTTAAAGTTCTTATAAAAGAATACTTTTCACTGGTCATCAATGTTTTAGGACCAACATACTCAAGTCCTAATTTAATATTATAATTACTAACAATATTAGCAATTTCACTTAGTCGAAAAACATGGAGGTCAAAATTTTGTCTATAGGTTAAAGAGGAGTGTGTGGGCATTATCCAAGTGTTCATAGAGGACGCTCCCACTTCAGCCATCACTTCACACCGTCCCTTTAGCAGGTCCAAATCCATTTTAAAGGATCGTTCATCACTTCGAAACTGCACTGGAAGTCCTGCAGCATCCCATGATAAATTGTTACGCTTCATCTCCTTTACATAAGCTTTCCGCATGGTAGATGAGATAGCGTTAAGGTCATCAATGAGTGGCGTAATCGCATCAAATTTAAACCTTTTTGCATAGTCTAATAATTGAACATGATCACACAACACTCCTATTGCTCCGGGGTGGAGGCTTAGCTTAAAATTTGATTGCATAATTTTAGAAAAAATGGTATTAGGGTACATTGAAAAACCAGCCAATGCAAGACCTGATGTCTTTAAAAATTCTCTTCTGACAATATGACTCATCTAGGAAAATAACAGAAATCTAGCTGCTATCAAATGAATTCATTCAGATTCATTAATTTGATGGCTCAATTAAAAGACTATGACCCCATATATAGCTGAATTTATTGGTACCTGTATTTTGATCATTTTTGGAAACGGTGTAAATGCCAACGTCTCTTTAAATAAAACTTATGCTCAAAACTCAGGCTGGTTGGTCGTTTGTTTAGGCTGGGGATTAGCCGTTTTTATTGCGGTCTATATTGCAGGATCGATAAGTGGGGCACACATCAATCCAGCAGTGACTTTGGGATTGGCCATTGCTGGAAAATTTGAATGGTCAGAGGTGCCGTTTTACTGGCTCGCACAACTACTCGGCGCATTCTTTGGAGCGTTAATTACCTTCCTCCATTTCAAGCCCCATTTTGATGCTACTGATGACCCGAATACGACGCTCGGATTGTTCAGTACTGCGCCGGCGATCAAGCATACTTTAAGTAATCTCGTCTCGGAAATTATTGGAACTTTCGTCCTCGTTTTTTGTGTTTTCTTTTTAGTCTCTGGTGATGGTCTTGGCTCGTTAAGTGCTTTGCCTGTCGCTTTGCTTGTTATCGCTATTGGCCTCTCTCTTGGAGGCACTACAGGATTTGCAATTAATCCAGCAAGGGACTTAGGTCCTCGAATTTTTCATGCCCTCGCTCCTATCAAAGGAAAAGGAAAAAGCAACTGGAATTATGCTTGGATCCCAGTGATCGGTCCATTGATTGGCGCAGCTTTAGCTGCTGGTTTATTTGGTCTTCTCATCTGAATTTAACGACCTAATTTTAGTTAAATTTTTAGCTATCCAACGAAAAAAAATCATCAAATAAATTGGTTATTTTCCAAATGCCTAGACTGATTGTTAATAGTATATACCTGTCTTTTTTAATACTTTTTGATAAATCGAACCAAAGATGAAAAATATTTTTCGGCTATTTCTTTTGCTAGGTAGCAAGGATTTCTTGGTACTCATATTGTCACTTTTGGCACGCCAAATAATGGTTCGACTCGGCAACCCAACATGGTTCAAATTTGAAATAAATATCGTAGAAAATTATGAAGAATAATATTGAATATCATAGTAATTTCACGGAGTATAACGTTAGGTAATTTCCGTTAATTGATGCTAGTATTGAGATATAATAACAATAAGTAGGATTCAAAGTTATTTGACGTTAAAAAATCACTAAGTAGTCGTATTAAATTAGCGTAAAATATTTTTGATGAATACCATACATATATTGTCTTTAAATATCGGTTATACCCTCAATTTAGTGGATACAGGTTAGGTCTCACCATGAAAAAATAGTATTGCACTTCTAAAGTTTTGAAAGGTTCTATATCCTCTTCCTACCGTTTT
>Ga0208646_1000651_pt1 | contig 21019 bp, 28 predicted proteins | sample AntAceMetag02UK8_FD_184762 | JGI IMG/M metagenome (GOLD analysis project Ga0208646, IMG submission 184762) | Saline lake microbial communities from Ace Lake, Antarctica - Antarctic Ace Lake Metagenome 02UK8 (SPAdes) (version 2) | ecosystem: Environmental > Aquatic > Non-marine Saline and... | reverse complement strand
GCCCTGGCGTGGCTCAATGAGCGACCGAGGGAGTGTCTGGGGTGGATGACGGCGACGTTGTGTGCGAGGCAGCAGGAGGAGTTATTAAAATTTAGTTAATTTGGCTGTGTTTGGGGGTGGGGATACAAGGTTTGGATTACTTATTACAATACCACAAAATAAAGCATAAGTCAATACTACTGCCCAGAAACCTTGGTTTCTGGGCAGTAGTATTGAGGGATTTAATTAAAAAGGCCCTTTGCAGGGGCTGTGTTCAGGCGGTATTTTCTTGATACAAATCCGTTGCTTTAATGGGGTAAATATCGTATAGTACTCCCACTTTGTCGCGAGACGATACTTTCTCTGACGCATGTATACATATATATGTATATGAAGAAGTGAAGGGAGGCGCGTAAGATTTATTTTACGTGATTTATTAATTACACATATATAAGTACATAGTATGATGGCACGAGCATTTCCACTAGATCGACTGCGAAACTTCGGTATTGTTGCGCACGTTGATGCTGGTAAGACTACTACATCTGAACGAATTCTTTTCTATACTGGAATGAGTCACAAGATTGGTGAAGTACACGATGGAGCAACAGTCACTGACTGGATGGATCAAGAGCGAGAGCGGGGTATTACTATTACCGCCGCTGCTATTTCTTGTAACTGGACAAAAACGATGGTAGAAGACCGAACTTCACCAGAACTGAAGTACACCTTCAATATTATTGATACTCCAGGTCACATTGACTTTACTGCAGAGGTAAAGCGATCGATGCGGGTACTTGATGGTGCAGTAGTAGTGTTTGATGGTGCTGCTGGTGTAGAGCCGCAGACTGAAACAAACTGGGGGTACGCTGACGAAGCGAATGTGCCACGAATCTGTTTTGTAAACAAAATGGACAAGCTTGGTGCTGACTTCGACTCATCAGTAAAATCTATCGAAGACCGTCTTTCAAAGAAAGCCTGCCGAATCCAGATTCCTATGGGAGCTGAAAACGACATGAAAGGTGTGATTGATCTGGTTACTATGAAGGCATATTACTTTGCTGGAGAAATGGGAACGGATGTAACTGAAGGAGAAATCCCTGAAGCATTCCTTGCTGAAGCACAGACACGACGAGCTGAGCTTGTCGAACGAGTGGTTGAGCATGATGATGCACTTATGGAAGCGTTTCTTGAAGGAAAGGAACCTACAGACGAAGACCTTAAGAAAACCCTTCGAACGGCAGTACTTGCAAACGAAATTTTCCCAGTGATGACTGGAACTGCATTGCAGAACATTGGTGTACAGCTGGTACTTGATGCTGTGGTTGACTACCTCCCGTCACCACTTGATCTTCCTGACACACTGGGAACAGACCCAAAAGACGAAGAAACAGTACTGACACGAAAGCCTTCTGATGAAGAAGGAATGAGTGCACTGGTATTTAAGCTACAAGACGACAAGTTTGTAGGACAGCTGGCATTCTTCCGAGTATATTCTGGAACAGTAAAGTCTGGAACATACATCATGAACTCTTCAACTGGAAACAAGGAACGAGTTGGACGTATCGTTCGACTGATGGCTGATAAACGAGAAGAAGTGGATGAAGTGTATGCAGGTGAGATTGCTGCAGCAGTAGGTATTAAGGAAGTGAAGACATCACACACCCTGTGTGATGTAGACGCTCCGATTCTTCTTGAAACTATTACCTTCCCAGCTCCAGTAGTTGCTGTACGCGTAGAGCCAAAGACTAAGCAAGACCAGGAAAAGATGGGAGTAGCACTTAAGCGACTGTCTGACGAAGACCCTACATTCGTAGTTTCTTCTGACCCTGAAACATTAGAAACAATCATCGCAGGTATGGGTGAGCTACACCTGGACATCTTAGTTGACCGTATGAAGCGAGAGTTTGGAGTTGAAGCGGATATTGGTAAGCCACAAGTAGCATACCGAGAAACAATCCAACGAGAAGCCGAAGCGGAGTATAAGTATGTAAAGCAGTCAGGTGGACGTGGACAGTACGGACACGTAAAGATTCGAATCAAACCACTTGAAGCACTGGAACTAGATGAAGATGGTGAGCCAAAGAAGCTAGCCAAGAATGTTACTCGAGAAGATCACTTCGAATTCATCAATAGCATTAAGGGAGGTGTGATTCCACAGGAATACATCAACCCGGTAATGAAAGGGTGTAAGGAAGCGATGGCACGAGGGCAGGTGGCTGGATACAAAATGGAAGACGTATCTATTGAGCTATACGACGGATCATTCCACGACGTGGACTCGAGTGAAATCGCCTTTAAGCTTGCCGGTATCAATGCGTTTAAGGAAGCTGCACAACGAGCGAAGGCAGTACTGCTTGAACCAGTGATGAAGGTTGAGGTACGAACACCAGAGGAATACTTAGGTGATGTGAACGGAAACATTTCTTCAAAACGAGGACAGGTAGAAGGTTCTGAAGAGCTGGGAGGAAAGACTATTGTGAATGCAAAAGTCCCACTTTCAGAAATGTTTGGATACACAAACTCACTACGATCAATGACCCAAGGACGCGCGTCAATGACAATGGAGTTTGACCACTACGAAGTGGTGCCACCAAATGTAGCCGAAGAAATCAAGAAGCTGAGGGGCGTTAAGACCGAAGAAACAGAAGAGTAATAATAAAGCACCTCCGAAAGGAGGTGCTTTATTATTACTCTTCGTGAGGTCTTAACGGTGGTTGCCTGATATATTCTTTAGAATATATCGACAACCTGTACAGTTCCTGTAAGGAATAAGGTGGAAGAAGAGGAAGCGTAAGCTTCATCTCACCTTTACGAGGCGGAGCGTTGTGAGCAGCCCATTCATAGGGCAGCGAACCGCGAGCCCGGGGAGGAAGTTCTTATGCGCGAAGCGAATTAGAAACTTGACCCGTAAGACCGAAGAAACAGAAGAGTAATAATAAAGCACCTCCGAAAGGAGGTGCTTTATTATGTTATATGTCTCATCGATACCAACCTTAGTAGAATTGCATGATTGGTTGTGTGGGCTTGCAAAATAAGTCCATTCTGCTATTATTGCCGCACTGCCGTGACTTTGTGTCGTGGTAGGGAAACTATATAGCTCATTGTCATACCTCAAGTGGAAATGTGGCGCGATGTTCTCGCGGCCCTACATTTGCACTGGAGACGCTTTTTATTTTTATATTAAAACAGAAAGCAGCAGTGTGCGGTATATATTTATTAAAACTAAATCTATTATTATGGCAGATTTCGATCGATCAAAATCACACATTAACGTAGGAACTATTGGTCATGTTGACCACGGTAAGACTACGCTAACTGCTGCGATTCTCAACGTGCTTCACGCACACGAGTCAGAAGGGTATGCAGCTAACCTTAAAGCTGTAGAAGACATTGACAAGGCACCAGAGGAAAAAGCACGAGGTATTACTATTTCACTTTCTCACTCTGAGTACGAAACTCCAACGCGACACTACGCACACATTGATGCGCCAGGTCACGCGGACTACATTAAGAACATGATTACTGGTGCAGCACAGATGGACGGTGCGGTACTTGTAGTTGCTGCTACAGATGGAGCGATGCCACAGACACGTGAGCACGTACTTCTTGCAAAGCAAGTTGGTGTACCAAACATGATCGTATTTATGAACAAGTGCGATATGGTAGACGACGAAGAAATGCTTGAGCTAGTTGAAGAAGAGCTTCGAGAAATGCTTACTGCAAACGGATTCGATGGTGAAAATGCACCTATCGTTAAAGGGTCTGCATTGAAGGCTCTTGAAGATCCAGCTGGAGAGTGGGGAGATAAAGTACTTGAGCTTGCAAAGGCGATGGATGACTATTTCCCAATTCCTGAACGAGATCTCGACAAACCATTCCTTATGCCAGTTGAGGACATCTTCTCAATTGAAGGACGAGGTACGGTAGTAACAGGACGAGTAGAACGAGGGGCAGTAAAGGTAGGAGAAGAAATCGAAATTGTTGGAATCAAGCCAACAGTAGTAACAACTGTTACTGGTGTAGAAATGTTCAACAAGCAGTTGGATCGAGCGCAAGCGGGAGACAATGCCGGTATCCTTCTACGAGGTACTAAGAAAGAGGATGTACACCGAGGTCAGGTACTAGCTGCCAAAGGCTCAGTAACACCACACACTGAATTCGAAGCTGAAGTATACGTACTTGGTAAGGAAGAAGGTGGACGTCATACTCCATTCTTCACAGGGTACAAACCACAGTTCTACATCCGAACAACGGACGTAACTGGAGATGTAACTCTTGCTGAAGGAACTGAAATGGTAATGCCAGGTGATACTGCAACTTTCAAAGTGAAGCTTGTAGCACCAGTAGCTATGGAAGAACAAACAAACTTTGCTATCCGTGAGGGTGGTAAGACAGTCGGCGCAGGTGTAGTAACTAAAATCGTAGCTTAGTTAGCGCCTGGACTCACCTTATCTGCTTTGTTGAGATTTCAGTTATGTCGGTCACGGTACCAATGTACCGCTTCCTCCACAACTTCATCTCGCCTCGCATCTAAGGCAAGTCCACGCGCTACTTACAATCGGTAGGTAAGCAAAATATTATTATGGCTACAACATCTAAAAAGACTACGAAGAAGAAAGCAGTGGAGGCAACTCCAAAGCTTCGAATTCGTGTCCGTGCCTACGAGCACAAAATTCTTGATGCCTCTGTAAAGCAAATCATTGATACTGCATTGCGTTTTGACGCAACTGTTGTAGGACCAATTCCGCTTCCAACAGAAATCAAGAAGTACACAGTGAACCGTTCGTCATTCGTTCACAAAGATGCGCGAGAACAGTTCGAAATGCGAATGCACAAGCGTGTAATCGACATCATGGAGCCAAGTGGGAAAGTGGTAGAGGCACTGACGAACTTGTCGTTACCATCTGGTGTGAACATCGACGTGAAAATGATCTAACAGATTCCATGAAAACCGCGATCTACTTCGCTGGACTGCGAAAAATAATTGTCAACGTACCAAAAGTACGCCTCCAATTATTTTTCTTGCCCACCTCGTAGCTCATCGATTTTCAAGAAATCTGTGTGAACAATCACACAACAAAAGACCGACAGTTTTACTGTCGGTCTTTTGTTGTGGTGTATATCAAGTATAGGTATTTTTTAATGCACTGTTGCTTGCAAGAGTTTGCAATAAGTCTTAAGATTGCTTGCAAATACTCTGTAAATACGTATACTACGGCCAGCTTTAAAAGACCTATGTTCGGTGATCGGTGGCTTGCCACTGTGAGAACCAATGGGCAGAAATCGCACTGTTTTGTGTGAGCATTCTGCTCGCACACAAACGGTGCGATTTCTCATTTGGGGTCTATAAATAAGCTATACATATTATTAGACTAGTTCAGCAAATAAATGAAATTTATTCTGGGAACAAAGGAAGGAATGACCCAGGTGTTTGATGCTGATGGTGTTTGTCACCCAGCAACAATTCTCCGAGTTTCTCCAGCTACAATCACGCAAGTGAAGACGCAGGAAAAAGACGGATACGAAGCTGTACAGATTGCATCAGGTTCTCGACGAGAGAGCCTTGTGCCTAAAGCAGAACGTGGACACACTGGAGGAAACTTCCGACACATGAAGGAGTTCAGAACACGAGCTAACTATGACGAGTCTGTGGATGGTCTTGAAAAAGGTCAGACAGTTGATGCTTCAACCTTTGAAGCAGGAGACAGCATTGTCGTTGCAGCAATCTCGAAAGGTAAAGGATTCCAAGGTGTAGTAAAGCGTTATAACTTTAAAGGTAATAAGGCTACTCACGGACAGAAGCACACACTACGAGCGCCAGGTTCTATTGGAGCAACAGGACCAGGACGTGTATTCAAAGGAATGCGAATGGGAGGACGAATGGGAACTGACAAAAAGACAGTTAAGAACCTATCAATCCTACAAGTAAACACTGCAGATAACTTACTACTAGTAAGTGGAGCAGTACCAGGTCGAAAAGGAACATTAGTAGAGGTTCGAAATGTGTAATGCGTATGGATACAAAAATATTTTCTCAAGACGGAAAGGAGAGCGGAAAGATGGCCCTTCCAGAATCAGTATTCGGTTTAAACTGGAACGCTGACTTGGTACATGAGGTTGTTGTTTCTATGCAGAGCAACGCACGAGCAGGAACTGCAAACACAAAAGATCGTAGTGAAGTACGCGGAGGTGGTCGAAAGCCATGGAAGCAAAAGGGAACAGGTCGCGCGCGACACGGTTCTCGACGTTCACCGATCTGGAGTGGAGGTGGTGTAACGTTCGGACCTACAAGTGAAAAAGACTACTCAAAGAAAATCAACAAAAATGTAAAAGCGAAAGCTCTTGCAATCACACTCTCAAAGAAATTTAAGGACGGTGAGTTGGTACTGGTAGATAGTCTGGCATTTGATGGACCTAAAACTGCATCTGCTAAAACAATTGTTGCGGCACTTGCAAAAGGAACTGGAATCGGAGAACTCGTTACAAAGCGAAAGAACGCAGCATTGCTTGTGATCGGAAACCGAGACGAGAACATCGAAAAAAGTTTCAGTAACTTCTCAAACATGGAAGTTATGCAGGCCAAGGATATCAGCACTGTTGATCTTCTTACCTACAAATATGTTGTTGTTATCAACCCTGATGTTTCAATCGAAACATTGGTAAGTCGGGCTTCTAAGAAGAACGCAGTAGCAGCATAAATCAGTCAATCAATAAAAAATTATTATGGCACTCTTTAGTCGAACAAAAGAAAAGAATACTGAGGAGAAGGAATCAGAAAAAGTTGTACCTGCAAAAGCAGTGGTGAGTAACTCACTACCAACTGACTATGATTTAGCAGGCGTAATTGTACGACCACTAGTTACAGAAAAAGCAGTACGTATGGGCGAGCGAAATGTACATACATTTGTCGTCCGAACTGATGCTACAAAGTTTCTGGTGCGAGATGCAATTAAGTCTCTCTTTGGTGTGACGCCGGTGAAAGTAAACATCGTAAACAAAGCTCCTCGACAGTACATGTCACGAGGAAAAGGTCGTCGATTAACAGAACCAGGAGTGAAAAAGGCATACGTCTATTTGAAGGACGGTGACTCAATCAACCTGGTATAAGCTGAAAGCAATATATTATGGTACAAAAATATAAGCCGACATCAGCTGGGCGACGTGATGGTTCTGTAATTGAGTACAAGAAGTACCTCACTACAACCAAGAGCGAGCCTCTAAAATCTCTTACCAAAGGTAGGCGATCAACTGGTGGACGTAACAGCGCTGGACGTATCACAAACTGGTACCGAGGAGCTGGGAACAAACGAACATACCGAGAAATTGACTTTAAGTTTGATAAGAAAGATGTCCCTGCAACAGTAGAGACTATCGAGTACGATCCGTATCGAACTGGGTTCGTTGCACTTGTTCTGTACGCAGACGGTGCACGACGATACATTCTTTCTCAGCAAGGAATGAAGGCAGGGGACACATTCATTGTTTCTGCAACTGCAAAAGCAGTGAAGATGAACCGACTACCGCTGAGCGCAATTCCGCTAGGTACATTTGTGTACGCTGTGGAGACGCGACCACAAGGTGGTGCTCGTATTGCACGAGCTGCTGGTATCCATGCTGAAGTTATTGCTCACGATGCTGGGTATACAACTCTTAAGATGCCATCAACCGAAGTCCGTAAGGTACTTTCAACTTGTTGGGCAACTATCGGAGAAGTATCAAACGAAGAACATCGTTTGGTATCAATCGGTAAAGCTGGACGCGCACGACACATGGGACTTCGTCCGAAGACTCGTGGTACGGCGAAGAACGCAGTTGATCACCCACATGGTGGTGGTGAAGGTAAGTCTCCCCGGGGACACAAACGATCTCGTACGAAACAAGGTCGGCCTACAGGAAAGGGTCAAAAGACTCGTTCACCAAAGAAGCACTCAAACAAGTTCATCGTCTCACGACGAAAACCAGGACCACGAATGGGTGGCAAGAAGTAAAGATAATAAAACACCCTGCCATATGGCAGGGTGTTTTATTATCTTTAGGTACTGCCTTGAGGCAGTACCGTACTTTTTTCCAAGCCGGAAACATGCTGCTTTAGATAACCCAATCTGGGAGATTGTTTTATAGTGATGCGAGCTCACGAGTACTTATTAGAATTGGAGCGTCAGCGAACAATTATAATTAGTAACTTGGGTGGCAAGAAATAAACCACCACCTAGGACATCGGATGTCCTAGGTGGTGGTTTACTCTTCGGAAATACCTCGTGGTGTAAGCCTATGGTTCTTTATTGGTGTAGCAACTGCCCTACAACAGCTATACCCCAGGCTTCCTCTCCCTCTGCTTAAAGGTAAAATGCTTTAACCTTTTATGCTCCTTAAGGGCTCTAAATAAGGCTTTTGGGTCTGAATTTATATGGACTGCCACCTTCTGCACGCTTTGTCCTGAGATAATCATCTCCATTCCGGCGGTGGTGTAGACGACAGTAACAAAGCGCGAGCCAGCCCCTTTTCGACTATTGGTCTTTATTTCCCCCGGTGCAATCATTTTTACCCCTGGCATACGCTCTAACACCCGTACTACTTCTTGAGCAGTTTCAGTAAGCGTCGTATGTTCTTTCCCTCGGGGTTTTGGCATATTTTAGGGAGTCTTGGATTTAAATAGTGAGTTCCTTTCGTTTTGTATACTCTGTACTAGTTCGCTACGTTTTTCTTCAGATACACCTTGGAGATTGAGGATGTCCTGAGGGCTTATTTCCTGGTTACTATCTATGCTGTATTGGTCAATGTCTGAGTCAAGCGATACTTGGTAGCATTTACCATCTTTAAATCCTAGTACTGGTAGTCCAAGTTCTTCCGAAAGTTCTTTGATCTCCGTATGTGCTGGTAGTTTGTATGCCTCAGCATCAATTGGGTCTGTAATATCATCAAGCGACAGGTATAAAGCAACTCCCTTAGGAGACTGGATGAGTATTTCGTTATGCTTCATGTCCTGCTTTCCTTTTGGGCCAGTTTTTACAATGTATGAAATCAGTTCATGCGTTGGAGTGTCACGTTTTTTATCATACTCACGTTGTGCTCCCCAGCTTCCGGGAACGAGTCTTTCAGTATCTGACACTGGTTTTGTATTTGCGTCTCCTAAACTTATATAGTCTATCCTTCCTCCACCAAGTACTAACCCCACACCAGCAAACATGTTTTCGTATGTATGGAAACCCTCTCGGAGCGAAGACGTTGATAGAAGCGGTTCAAGACCGATGGCAATCTTTATTTTCTGTTGCCAGCCAAGGCCATCTATCAGGGGTGAGTTTTCTGATGGGTCAAATGATGGGTGAGTGCCATGCACAAAAAAGATATTTTCTTTTTCAGCAAAGTGCTCAATGGTTCGTGTTGGCGCTTCTTCAAGTAGCTGTAAGTCATAGCGTATGTCTTTTTCACGCGTATCTTCATGCGCTGTATGTTCTCGTTGATAAAAACTATATTCGAAAGTTAGTTTATTCTGAGCATTATTAGCAACACGAGCAAGATCCATTGTTTGTACAGTGCCATTGATTGTTGCTTGTAGCCAACGAATATCTTCTTCACACGTGTGTAGTTTTGTTGTTAGGTCTTGGAGTGATTCATTGTTCATTTTCTGGTCATCAGTATAGAACTCACGGCGTTTAGCTCGTTGAGCATTCTCTCCAATAATTTTTTCTAAAATAGATACCCGTAATTTTTTTGCAGTTCGTTCGATGCTGTCTCTAGTACGTTGTATATCTTCAAGTATAGATAACTTTTCTTGCTCTTGTTGTGGTAATTTTTCATATGCCCGGTCTTTCTCCTTCTCTTTTTGATGAAAATAACTAGTTCTTTTAGACCTGATCTCACCTGCAAGCTCGTTACGCCGCTCTGAGAAATTTGCTTTAGAAAATTCCTTACCGTCTTTAAACTCAGGAGGTACTTCAGCACTAGACCAGTTTGGTTTTTTAGGTTGTTCAGAAAAATTCATAGAAGATAGTTAATCTATTCTACTACAGAACACCAGCAAAATAGGGTATGTTCTTTCCCTCGGGGTTTTGGCATATATATAAGGACTATAGCATGAACATGGTAAATCAGCGTCCCAAATGCATTGACTTCCACCCTTATTTGACGTAATATAGCCCCGTTCTAACCTCGTTGTGCATATTACCCCTGGCAGGGAGATATGCTCCAACAAACCGTTACACGACCTCATTTGTAAAGAGTGAGGGAGGCAGAATAATTATTAAGTATGCGACTCTAGTAGGCCTTCTGGTTTGCTATAGCCGTCGATCTCCATGAAGTAGTAGTATTGACTGCTCTGGGTAGAAATACCAAAAGCGCAACGTAACTACTATTTCAGGGATATTTTATTTCTCTTATGTCACGATCATTATATAAGGGACCATACGTTGACGAAAAATTACTGAAGAAAATTGCGAAGTCAAAACCCGCAGACGCAGTAGTTATCAAGACATGGGCCCGAGCGTCGGTGATTTCACCAGAAATGGTGGGCTACATCTTTGGAGTACACAACGGTAAGGACCACATTGAGGTTCTCGTTACTGAAGATATGGTAGGTCATCGTCTAGGTGAATTCTCACCAACCAAGAAGTTCTACCGACATGGTGGAAAGATGCAGAAAGAACTTGATGTTAAGAAAAAAGAATCTGAAATCGCAGCTGCTAAGGCAGCTAAGGCTTCAGTATAACCTTATATTGAGTATGAAAGCAGTTCTAAAAAACTACCGACAGTCTCCACGTAAGGTTCGCCTTCTTGCAGATCTCGTTCGAGGAAAGAAACTAAATGAAGCATTGGGACTCCTTAAGTTTGCTGACAAGCGAGCGGCGGACCCATTTGCAAAGGTTATTGAGTCAGCAAAAGCAAATGCCGTACAGGCAGGAGAAGATGCAGACAAGCTATTTATTAAAATGGTGGCAGTGAACAAAGGTACGATTCTGAAACGTTTCCGAGCACGAGCTCGTGGTAGCGCATCACGTATCAACAAGCGAAACAGTCACATTACCGTTGAACTCGGTACTAAGTAATCGGAAAATACTATGACACACATAGCACATCCATATGTACAAAGACTGGGTATCAACCGTGACTGGAAGAGTCGTTGGTTTGCTACAGACCCAGCAAAGTATCGTGAATATCTACGAACTGACGCAGCAATCCGTAAACTTCTTGCAAAGAAGCTAAAGGGAATGTCTATCGACGTAGTAGAAATTGAGCGAGATGAGAAGACACTACGTATTCTTATCAAAACTGGACGTCCAGGTCTTGTGATCGGTCGTTCAGGAGAAGGTGCAGTACAACTTCGAAAGGAAGTTGATTTGCTACTTCGAAAGCTAAAGCTTTCAGAAAAGCCAGACATTAAAATTGACGTAGAAGAAGTTCGTTCAATTGAGACAAGTGCCAACATCGTCGCAGGGATGATTCAGGAAGGTCTTGAGAAGCGAATGCCATTCCGACGAGTTCTTAAACAAACTGTCGAAAAAGTTATGGCAAACCGAGATGTTCAAGGAGTTCGTATTTCAGTTGGAGGCCGTCTTGGCGGAACTGACATGGCTCGTACAGAACAGCTTAAAAAAGGTCGAATCCCACTCCAAACGCTACGTGCTGATATCGACTATGCTCGAGAGCGCGCTAATCTACCTTACGGTGTGATTGGTATTAAGGTTTGGATTTATCGAGGTGATGTGTTTGCTGACCGAAAGTCAGGTGCGGAAGAAAAGAAAGCACCAGCAACACACCGCACTAATCCTACTGCGTAACTAAACTCTCTATGTTATTTCCAAAAAAGGTAAAACACCGAAAGTGGCAAGTGATGCGAAGAAGTCCTGCAAAATTATTACGACCTGACACACGAGGTGTGACAGTATCGTTTGGTTCATACGGACTGAAGGCAACAGCGCAGGCTCGTGTTCGATCAAACCAGATTGAAGCAGCGCGGCGTGTGATTTCACGAACACTCGGTAAGTCAGGAAAAATCTGGATTCGTATTTTCCCAGACCGTCCAGTAACGAAGAAGCCAGCTGAGATGGGTATGGGTAAAGGTAAGGGTGATCCTGAGTACTTCATGTTTGAAGTACGTCCCGGTCGTATTTTATTCGAAATTGACGGTGTCTCTGAAGAAGTCGCTCGTGAAGCATTGCGTAAGGCAGCTTGTAAGCTCCCTGTGAAAGCAAAATTCGTGAAGCGTGAAGAGACTCGTGTGTAATCAAAGCTACTATGAGTAACTACAAAGATATTCAGAAGAAGAGTGATACAGAAATTGTTTCTTTTGTAAAAGAGCAACGAGAGTCACTTCGCAAAGGTCGCTTTGGTGCAGCTGGTGCAGCCAGTGCAGATGTTAAAGTGGTGCGAACTGCTAGAAAAGACATTGCGCGAAGCCTCACTGAGCTCAACGCACGAAAACGTGATCAAGCTAAAAACAACGCATAATTGCTATGTTTGGAAAAAAAGAAACAACCGAAGCAACAGCAGAAGTAAAGACAGGAGGGCGCGTATTGCGCGGAACTGTTGTTGCTGCGAAGATGCAAGATACCTGTACGGTGGCTGTTGAACGATATGTAAAACATCCAAAGTACAAAAAGTATCAGCGTCGTACTAAAAAGTACCTCGTGCATGATGCAGGTAATACTGCAGAAGTAGGGCAAAAGGTCGTAATTCAGGTGACACGTCCAGTTTCAAAGCGAAAACACTTTGAACTAGTTAAAGCATAAACGTATGATTCAACCACAAACAATTGTAAAAATTACCGACAACTCTGGAGGTAAATACGGACGAGTATTCAAAGTACTTGGCGGATCAAAGAAACGATATGCGGAACTTGGCGAACTTGTAATTCTTTCAGTACAATCTGCAGAACCACGCAAAGGCGTTAAGAAGAAAGACGTGATGTGTGCTGTAGTAGTACGTCAGAAGAAGAAGTATCGACGTAAAGATGGTTCGTACGTATCATTTGATGACAACGCTGTTGTACTTATTGACAAAGAAAAGAAAGAACCAAAAGCAAACCGTGTGTTTGGTCCAATCCCACGTGAATTATCAGAGGCTGGTTTCCAGAAGATTGTATCTCTGGCTCCCGAAGTCGTATAACCTAAGTAAGAAATTCGTATGAAAATCAAAAAAGGTGACAACGTCATCGTAATCGCTGGTAAAGACAAGGGGAAGACAGGTACTATTGAGCAGACTTTTCCAAAGACTGAGCAAGTACGTATCGATGGTGTAAATGTGAAAACAAAGCACCAGAAAAACAAGCGTACTCGATCTGCAGGACAAATTCTTCAGATCAGTACGCCAGTACACGTTTCTAACGTTTCTCTTATGGAAGGAAAGAAAGCAGTACGAGCTGGATACAAGGTAGAAACTGACGGTGATACTAAAACTAAAGTTCGTATTTCACGAGCTACAGGTAAGAAAATATAATTATGGCAACTCAAAACATGCAAACAAAGCTTGCGTCAGTGTTTGACACCCTTAAGGAAACTTTTTCTTACACAAACGTCATGCAGACAGCAACTATTGAAAAGGTCATTGTGGCTACAGGAATAGGAAAGATTGAGGATAAGCAAATGATTGCCCATATCCAAGATCGACTTGCACTGATCACAGGACAAAAAGCTTCACCTCGAGCAGCTCGTATGTCAATTGCGACATTCAAACTGCGAGAAGGAGATATCGTTGGGTTCCAAGTCACACTACGTGGCGGACGAATGCGAACATTCCTCGATAAGCTTATCGATGTAGCATTGCCACAAACTCGCGACTTCCGTGGGTTGAACGCAACCGCTATCGATGAAATGGGTAACATCACACTTGGTCTTAAAGACCATACAATCTTCCCGGAGACCATGAATGATGACCTGAAAGATGTGTTCGGTCTAGCGATTACAATCGTAACGACAGCAAAGACACCTGCAGAAGCAGAAGCTCTGCTACGACACATCGGTTTACCGCTGAAAAAAACAGTAGTAGAAACTAAATAGTTTCTAATCCTGTTTTTTAGAAAGCAAACAGTTTTGCTTTCGTTCAGTGGTAAAAGGCGGAGACATGTTTCTTTCCCTCCCAGGGAAGAAAGAGTCGAGACCGGGGAGGAAGTTCTTATGAGCGTAAGCGAATTAGAAACTTGACCCTACCACTGAAAAAACTCCACCAAACCATTGAAGAAAAAAAACGAACGTAACGGTTCAAGAGGTAACTCTAATACAAAAACCCTATGCCTACGGCACAGGGTTTTTGTTATAATAAACTAATGACAAGGATTGAAAAATTAAAAGAAAAAGTTTCTAAGCTCTATGGTGCAAACTATGAAGGCAGAGCAGACTGGGCTGAGTATATGTATACATCGCATGTGTTTATTGTATCTGACTATGCCAGCGAATTATCTAAAAGATTTAGGATTCAAAATGACTTAGCTGAAGCTGCAGCGATGCTACATGACATTGCTGATGGAGTAATGAGTCGATTTAATAAAGAACACGAGTCAAAGAGCTTAGAAATTGCTAACAATTTTCTTGTGGAAGCAGGATTTGATTTAGGTGAAATAGAAATTATTATAGGTGATATTATTACAAACCATAGCTGCCGACCAAATCACTTACCACAAACCTTAGAAGGCAAGATAATGGCTACAGCTGATGCTAAGGCACACCTTGATACAGATTTTTATGATTTTGCTACTCGAAAAATGTCATCTGATAAGACAACACAAGAAATTAAAGAGTGGCTTTCAGAAAAAATAGATAGGGATTTTAATGTAAAAATATTCTTTCCTGAAGTTAAAGAAGAGTTACGTCCCTGCTATGAAAAACTAGTGAATGAATATAGTTTATAAAACAACGAACGTAACGGTTCAAGAGGCAACTCTAATACAAAAACACGACACCAAAAGGTATCGTGTTTTTGTATTAGAGAGTGAGACACACATTTAATAGTAGGTTTGCTTTAAATACCTACATCAAGATACATACTTTTCTAAAGATAGATTATAAGCTATATTTAGATGATTGGGAGTAACAGTCTCCATGAAGAGATTATATTTATCGTATGTTTGAGAAATTACAAAAAGAAGTACCGAGATCAACTAAACTAACTTTAGTACTTAGCACACTGTTGTCATTGTTGCCAACTGAAGTTAAGGCCCTTGAACTAGCACCAGGTGCAAATTGGCACCAAGGAGCCAATGTTTTTGAAGAAGCGGCTCAAAATGAACTGAATGAATTTGCTTCCACGTATGTAGAAACTTCAAATGGAAACGGATTTTGGGTAGGATTAGATAAAGGAGACAGTAATTCTGTACATTCTATAATTCCTGATTTTGAGGAATTTACAACTGAAGACATTACTACACTTTGTTTCGTTCATAGTCATCCAGAAACTGGAAAGGAAGGGTATCATGTGTTTGAAGGACCGTCATTAAAAGATTTAAGATTTTTAAATTCTGTAGAAGAAATAATTGACAATACAACAAATGTTGTTGGTTCAGTCTTTACAAAAGATGGCGTTTGGTATCATAAAAATGATTCAGATGTACATGATCTGTATCCTCAAGAATACCCTACAAACAATGCTGTGACTGAGCAGGTCGACAAAATTGAATCGTACGTATTGACCTGGGTTGAATCTTTTGGTGGGAATACAGTTGAACATGTAGAAAATATTTTCCTTGATAGTGGAGGCAGTCCAAACGTTTTAGGTTCAGATGAGTATATAAATCTGGAGCAGAAGTTAGATTATTTATTGCCATTAATTGCCTCTAAGATAAGAGATGAGTTTAGGCCCAACACACATGTTAATACAGAGCTATATTTCTACGAGTATCTAGTAGGCAGTGATGCAGTATTTGAAAAGTTAGTAGAGGATTTAGGTTCGTATAGACGTGACTATGCAACACAGATAAGGCAAATTCACTCAAATACATATTTTAATAATCAGAGATTAAGAGCTTCATATTATGATAGCGAGACTAATTTTCCAGAATATGTATCAAGGATGGCTGAGTTGTATGCTCTTCAGGGTGTAAGAGTTGAATTTGTGTCATATGATGCTCTAGCCGAGAGACCTCCTTGTGATGGACCAAAGTAGTTTGAAAGATGAATAAACCTGGGTATATTTTACTTAGAAACTTGACCCTACCACTGAAAAAACTCCACCAAACCATTGAAGAAAACAACGAACGTAACGGTTCAAGAGGTAACTCTAATGCAAAACACCACGCCTTGGCGTGGTGTTTTGTTTGTACTATTTAAATAAAGTAAAACCCCGCCCACAATTAGTGTTTTAGGCGAGGTTTAGATTTCGGGTCAGTGCTACGTTCCGCATGCATACAATGCTTACGGATTTGTTGCTCAGCGTATGGGTTACGCGAAGGCTTATGCCTGATAGCTGGAGCCACCACAATGTGTGTTTGTGGTAGCTTACTAATCGTTTCATGAACAATTGGAAACCATTTTTTCCTCTCGTGTACCCCTCTTTGTTCAACTGGTTTGAGGATTGTATCCTCAAAGAACGCAACAATCCAGACAAGTATGTGTCCAAACCAGGTTTGCGCTATTGCGGCGTAGCACCAGTTGAAGCTTTTTACAGCAGTCGTGTTGGAAAGGGCAGTTGCCAACTTGCCCCAGAGTGGTTTTAAAAAGAGTCCCGCTTCTTCAGGAATCCAGATAAATATTATCCACCAACCTGTGACGAGTGTGGAAACTATCACAATTATTCCCATCATGATAGTCAGAGCGATTAACCTTGCACTAAAATGTAGCGCGTAAACCCAGGGAAACTTTTTCCGTGAGTAGTGTGCGAGCTTACGTCGTTGTACAAGAAAGTAGTTGTTCAGCCGGAGCTGGCTCTTTCTATCTATCGCACCGCACCGTACGAGATACATAACTACCTTGCGTGGTGCGTACGAGAAAAAGAAAGTTACCAACCACTTTGGTGCAAAGATGAGCACCGTAGGGAGTAATTTTTTAGTACCACCGTAATTCCAACCAGTATTGCAACGTGGTCAAAACTGAAAATTACAGTAAAAAGAACTGTGCCCATTATGAGGGTAGGAATATTTCGCACTGTGAGTCCCTCCTGTGGGCTGTTTCATGAATTAAAATAACACGAAGGGATGGCATGTCAAGGCTCAGACTGGTTCTATAGGTAGAGGATGTTTCTCCTTGAGTAGTGTTAGGCTACGAGCCTGAGCTGAGCCTTGTCTTTGTATCTTAGAAAGTCTGACACTGTAGGCCCAAAGAAACATGATGAAAGCCATCACGTTCGGTAGCTTTTGTTATACAAAACCCCTAAACACGCAAAATGGCCCCCATTTTGCGTGTTTAGCCATCCACAAGGGGTCTAAAAAGGTCGTGTAACCATTGACTTCACTGGGTATTTTGCTATATTACTACACGAAGCGATACACGCATCTCTCACACATTTTCATAGATGGTGAAGAAGGACCGCACTGTTGTAGTCAAACCAACGGGATAATCGAAAGATTCTCAAGAGTTTGCAACAGTAGGCGTGTTTTATGTTATGGGCGACCATACTACGTGGACGTGGAAGGCGAGCTACCGTAAGGCAGTCAGCCGGATTATAAGGGGGACAGGTCACCGATTCACGGTGAGACAGCCCCGTAAAAAAGATAATGTTATGGCACGAAAGTCAGTGATCATTCGGGCGTTACGCGTACCGAAGTTCAAGTCTCGAGTAGTCCGACGTTGCAACCAGTGTGGTCGTAAACGAGGGTACATGCGTGATTTCGACCTATGTCGAATCTGCTTCCGAGAACAAGCAAACGAGGGACATATACCAGGTATAAAGAAATCATCATGGTAGGCGATACAGTAGGCGATTTCATCATCCAGCTGAAAAATGCAGGAATGGTAGGGAACAAAGAAGTAGCACTTCCATACTCAAAGCTAAAGCATGCAATTGCAGATAAGCTTGTAAAGGAAGGATACCTAGTGTCTGCAGGGACAAAAGGTGAAGGTGTTGCAAAAAAGCTAGTAATGAAACTGCAGTACGACGAGAGTGGTGCACACCACATCAAAGGCGTACAGCGAATTTCAAAGCCAGGTCGACGGGTATACATCAAGGCTACAGACATTTATCCAGTTAAGTTCGGTAAAGGGAAGATGATCCTTTCAACACCATCAGGTATCCTCAATGGAGAAGATTCCCGAAAGGCAAACGTTGGAGGTGAGCAACTCTTTATCATTTGGTAATATGAGTCGATTAGGAAAAATACCAGTAGTTATCCCAAGTGGTGTTGAAGTAACATTCATTGACGGTCTACTTACTGTGAAGGGTCCAAAAGGAACTCTTGAGCTAGCAATGCGCGAAGACGTGAACTTGGTTATCGAAGGGTCAGAGATTACTCTTACTCCCGCTAACCAGACAAAGAAAGCTGCAGCCCTATGGGGAACGTACGCAGCTCTGACCCGAAACCTGGTCACTGGAGTAACTGAAGGATTCACCCGAATTCTTGAGATCGAAGGTGTGGGGTATCGAGCAGAAGCACAGGGTCAGAAACTTACACTAAACGTAGGATTCTCACACCCCGTACTGATGGATGTACCAGAAGGTATGACCACAATAGTAGAGAAAAATATCATTACTGTTTCAGGTATTGATAAGCACGCAGTAGGGCAGTTCGCTGCAAATATTCGAAAAGTGAAACCACCTGAGCCATACAAGGGCAAGGGAATTCGGTTCCAGGGAGAGTATGTTATCCGTAAACAAGGTAAAAAAGCAGTGTAAGGCATTAATTTCACGAATTACTTCGTTGTGTTTCAGAAATTTTCTCTCACCGTACTATGCGTACGACTCAAGAAAATTTCTTCACGCACCTCGTACTTCAAGAAATATACTACCTTACACCGTATCCAAGTTGTATGAAAAAAACAATTCACAAACAAAATACACGAACACGGCGACATGCTCGTATTCGTTCACGTGTGATCGGATCTGCTTTGAAGCCTCGTTTAGCGGTCTTTCGAAGTAACCGATTCATTTACGCACAACTTATTAATGATGAAACAAATGTAACACTTGCATGCGCTGATTCACGAAAGGTAGCCGGAGCAAACCCAACTGAGCGAGCAACTGCAATTGGTGCTGCTATCGCAGATCTTGCGAAGAAAGCAGGCATCGAGTCAGCAGTGTTCGACCGAGGGGGATTCAAGTACCAGGGAGCAGTCGCAGCAGTCGCTGAAGGTGCTCGAGAGGCTGGACTTACCATTTAATTGAATGAGTGTTTATAGTTTCTTTAGGAAATATAAGGACACGAATTTACGCAGTGCCACTTTACATTTTCAAATATTTGAAAAGTGGCATCGTGCAGATCACCCATTAAAATAAAAATTATTATGTCAGAAGAAACTAAGCAGGAAGCTACAAAAGAGGAGGCAGTTGTGCCTACTCCCGCACCTGAAGTTACTGAAGCTGTAACAGAGTCAAAAGACGCTGCGACGCCAGAAACTTCTACCGATGCACCCGCTACTGACGCTACCGATGCTCGTCCAGGACGAACATCAGGCGCTAGTGCTGGTGGTGATCGACGTACTCAGCGAAACCCTCGACGTCCTCGACGTGGTGGACGACGTACTGAACGTCCTCGGCAAGAGTTTGAACAAAAGATCGTTAGTATCCGTCGAGTAACTCGAGTTATGGCTGGTGGACGACGATTCTCATTCTCTGTATCAATGGTAATTGGAGATAAGAAAGGACGAGTTGGTGTCGGTGTCGGAAAGGCAGGTGACACACAGTTAGCAATTGAGAAATCAATTCGAAACGCAACGAAGAATATGATTACAGTACCGATGAACAAAGATCAGCATATCCCACACGATGTACACGTTAAGTATGCATCAAGTGAAGTTATGATGATGCCTGCACCAGGTCGAGGACTTGTGGCTGGTTCGTCAGTACGTACCGTACTTGAACTCGCAGGAGTAAAAGACGTTACTGCAAAACTATTCTCACGGTCGAAAAATAAGCTTAATAATGCGAAAGCTGCTGTCGAAGCACTTAAGCAACTTAAAGCCTAACGTATTATGCAATTACATGATTTAAAACCAACAGCAGCACGACAATCAAAGAAGCGAGTAGGTCGTGGTGGTAAGCGTGGTAAGACATCTGGACGAGGGCACAAAGGGCAGGCTGCTCGAGCTGGTAACAGTTCACGACCTGAAATGCGTGAGATTATCAAGAAGATTCCTAAACTTCGTGGACACGGTGTAAACCGCGCCCGGACAGTGAACTCAGAAAAGATAATGCCAACAGTCATCAACGTTGCAGCTTTAGAAGCTGGACTTGAAGCTGGAGCTGCAGTAAATCCTAAGGCGCTTGTAGCGGCTGGACTTATTGGGACTCGACGAAAAAAGGCTCCTGCAATCAAAATTCTTGGTGCTGGTGATCTTTCGAAGAAATTCACCGTAACGTCTTGTGAAGTGTCTACTTCAGCAAAAGAAAAAATCGAGAAAGCGGGTGGAACAGTGGCATAATGCAGTTACAAAGAGCATCTTCGATGCTCTTTGTATGCTAAAATCGAGATAGTAGTTAACTGAAATTTATACAATGCACAAATTCATTCATAAGCTCAAGATTGCATTCACTGACAAAGCGATTCGAAATCGAATCTTCTTTGTACTTGCTGCGCTAGCGGTCTTTCGAGCACTTGCCTCAATACCTATTCCTGGTATTGATCAAATTGTTCTTGAACAATTTTTCTCAAACAACGAATTCCTTGGAATGATGAATATCTTTTCCGGAGGTGGGTTAGCGAACCTATCTATCGTGATGCTTGGTGTAGGGCCGTACATTACTGCTTCTATCATCATGCAGCTGTCGACAGTGATGTCGCCAGCCTTGAAATCAATGTATTCTGAAGACGGAGAGTCTGGACGAGCAAAGTTCCAGCAGTATGGACGGTTGCTCACGCTTCCGCTTGCAATTCTGCAAGGTTTTGGATTTCTCTCGCTCCTACAGAGTCAGGGAGTTATCTCAGGGCTGTCATCATTTGAGTTCATGGTAAACGTGATGTTGA
>Ga0208646_1000647_pt1 | contig 21110 bp, 17 predicted proteins | sample AntAceMetag02UK8_FD_184762 | JGI IMG/M metagenome (GOLD analysis project Ga0208646, IMG submission 184762) | Saline lake microbial communities from Ace Lake, Antarctica - Antarctic Ace Lake Metagenome 02UK8 (SPAdes) (version 2) | ecosystem: Environmental > Aquatic > Non-marine Saline and... | reverse complement strand
CACAATATTGCATCGCAGAATTAAGGAGGCTGAAGACTTCTCTACCATGGTGATGGTTGCTGCCAAAAATCTTTGCTCGTATGTGAACTTGCAGACTTTTTTAACCAACACTGCTGAATATTGTCGTGATTGGTTTAAATCAGAACTTGGAAAAGTTCAATTGGAATTTCAATGGTCTGGATAGGGGGTCTTTTGGGGAATTCTTAAAAAAGGGTGTAATTAGGTCATATTACCACTTTTTTAACCGATTTTTATTTTAGTCGGACGACAGTAATTTATTGTCTTTGTTCGATACAATTAATTCTCTAACGTCCACATCTAAAATCGCGGCTATTTCATTGAGCACTTCCAATCTTGGTTGTTGTCTATTTTGAACATACCCATTGACCATATTGTAGCTTTTCCCTAGCTTTTCAGACAGCCAAGTCTGCTTGATGCCTTTTCCTTCCAGCACTTCTTTTATTCGGTTCATTTCGTTTCAGAATTTGAAAGCAACAATTTAATAATTTAGATTTAATATATCGTATTTCGTGATATAAAATGTATGAAATACTTAATAGGGTGGCGGTGGGGAAGTGAAAGCTATTTTGATTTTGTGAGGTACGAGCAAAATTAAATGTGCTTGAACGTGTGGAGGCTTTTTCTTTTTTTATGACACACAACGTTTTTGTATAAGGTTAGTTTTGTGCCTTAAGGAACTAAATTAGTAAATAAAAACCTACTAGAAAATCTGCGAATATTTTCGTAGGTAGGCTATTATCAAGCAATTAATTTTATACGGTGTTAGCTTTAGTTGTTTTCCGTTTTCTTAAATGAATTAAATGTTTCTTGTGCTATTTCTTCTGCCTCTATAATCATATCATTTCCAATCCAAGATGTCATTGTAAATCCTATTCCCGCTGCAATTACTGGACCAACTAATGGAATCCATTTTGAGGCTGTTTTAGCAGCTAATGTTGTACTTGCTTTTTTCAGTAGAATCATAATTGCTTCGTTTCCACCAAATCTAGCTGCGTACTGAAGAACTTTAGTTGCAATCAATTTTGCACTTTTTTTATCTAAAAGGTGCATATTGTATTCTTGTTGTTCCTTGTTCAGCCCGTAAATACCCTGAACTTCTTTGGATAGTTTAATCATTAATGTTATGTCAACTCCAATGTCGAGTCCTGGAATTGGATTTAAACCATTTGCAGCAGCCAAAGCCGAATAACGTAAAACTATTTTATCTGCTATTTTTCTTTTTTCTGAAAGTATATTTTGACTAGTTATATTTATATCGGCAATAAATCTTTCTTTTTTGAAATTACTTAAACTTGAATAAATATCTTCTAGTAGTTTACTTAAATCATACTCATTAGGATAGTCAGACGATGTTAAGTAGATTCCTTTAATTCTAAATCCTTTCAAATTTTCAGAAAGATTGTTATATATCTTTCCATATGTTTCTTTTTGATTGATTCCTCTTTTTAATCCTCTATCTACAGCAAAATCCATTTTAGTTCTTACGGCATATACAGGTTTTTTAATTCGGATTAATTCTTGCATTAGAAATAAATCGTCATCATAAAATCTATCTGCTGTAACTAAAATAACACAATCAAAATCTTCTATATTAAATTCGTTGATATAGTTTTCTTTCGGAAAACTAGAAGTTGAACAACCGGGTAAGTCATAAAACAATAAACCACCATGTTCAATTGGTTCGTTAACATTCATTGTGGTTTCGATTTCTCCAACCTCGGCAACATCTTCTCCAGCAATTGCGTTTATTAAAGATGATTTTCCAGTTCCACTTCTACCAATAATTCCACATTTGATTTTTGCATTTTTGTAGCTTTCCAAATCTTTTTTGAATTTTTTTAAAATCTCATTTAAGTCTAATTCCATATTTTATTTTTATTTATTATTATTATTATCTTAAGGTTTTGATTGTATAAAAAAGACCTCAATATTTTCGATATTCTAAAAGTTCGTTTTCAATTCAATCTAACATTCGAATAGGTCACAAAATGTCACCTATTCGCATTGTAGGTTTTTTAACTTTAATTTTTATTCAAAAATGCTAACTAGCTGATATCCATATATAAATCCAAGTACAAACGTTTATAAGCGACTACAAACGACTAATACCGGGTGTTTCTCTATCAAATTCACTACACCACAGTTAAGTATTAGCATTTAACCAAGATAAACTTTTTCCTTAATATCTACGACCAACTTTCTCTTTAACTGATTACGTTCCGTCTATGCTTCAGTATTACCGATTTACTCCACTGGAATATATGATCAATATTTAGCGAAATATGACCAATCCCCACCCGATCAACAAAACTTATAATTGATCGCTCGATAGATAGGTTTTACACAATATCCATGTAGTTGTTTCAATAGTCAGTAGTATAAATTCAGATTAACGTCTGGGCTAGTTTATGTTGGGCTTCATGCATAAACTTCTTGGTCTGTGTCACACATGGAATACAAGTGTGGTATATACTATTCAGAATCTCGGAGATGCAGATACTGGTGAAAGGAGAATATTCACTTGTGTAGCGAATGTCAGGGAGTATTAATGATCACAACGGAGTTGCCACTGGCAAAAGGCTCGCCTTCGCACAGGTTTCCTACACAAAATTCTTCTTATCGTAATTAAAAAAAGAGCTTCCTTTTATCAAAAAAGAAACTCTCGGGAAAGCTAAGGCTTATGAAAACTAAAAAAAGCAAAACAAGGCAACTACAAAGCAAATCCATTCGGATCAAGAAGATTTGCATCAAAAAGAAAATCGCAATCCCTCCTCTTCTATAGAACAAATCTGTGAATGATGGATCAGGGAAGCAGACGGATAGATTGAAAATACACAGCCTCTAATCTGATACCGCGGCTCAGTGCAACAGTTACGATAAAGTCATGGGAGCGCCCTGCGCCCATCAACTTTGGATCCTAAATGTTAGTACCAGTATTTTATCCATCTATTCGTATTTCTGTTGCTTTAAAATCATTTATGGTGGTTGTAAGTGTATGATTCAGACCTTGTTCTGAGTCAAATGCTATTTCCCAAACTTCAGATTTAGTTGAAAAAATATATAAGAGACTATATAAAGTCAATTTGAAGTATGTTGAGGGCTTTTTTTATTGAAATACCATTTAATGTAATTCAGTCTTTTTTTTGCATGTGGAATATGACGGGTACTAGTTTCCTCTAATAGCAGGCACTTTGCAGTTATAGATCATTCGTCAATTGAAATGCTTGTCTCTGTTAATCTTAATTTCCTTTAAAATCGCAGTATATCAATGTTTTTCCCTTCGTCTCAATGTACTCTTGACAAAGGTTGAGCGTCCCAAAACCGAGTAGAACCTTGATTATGGGACGCTTTGATTATAGAATAGTTGCTTTTGGTCTTCAGAGTCTCAGCGGGAAAGTTCAGGAAATTTCATGTAGTTGACTGAGCGTCTATCCGCAAAGAGAGCAATAATAGAGCAGTCGGAATATTGATAAGCTGGAGAGGTATTCAATCAATTGTTCTTAGATCCTTCGGCGAGAAGCCATATCGCTTCTTGAAGGCAGTGCTGAAATGCTGAGGGTTCTTATATCCTGCTTGCTCTGAAACCTCAGTGATCGTCATTTCTTCTACGATCAGCATCTCTTGTGCACGCTCCATTTTTAGTTGGTTCCAAAAACCAAATACAGTCGTACCAAAGAGTTCTTTAAATCCTTTCTTGAGATAAAACTCATTAGTTCCCACTTGCTGAGCCAGTCCTATCAAAGAACACGGCTTATCTATTTGACCAGTGATGATATCCTTGACTGCATGCAGCTTCTCTATTTCACTTCTTTTTAGCTTACTGCTGGTGTGCGCTTTACGGAAAGATGATATTTGTTCTAACTGGAGCATGAGCAGCTCAATCACTTGTGCTTCCAAATACATCCTTCTGAACATCCCTTTTCTATCACAATTCATAACTCGCTGGATGACCCACAACATCTCTGGGATGATAGGGTAATGCTCATCTAGGAGCGTGCTGGTTTTTTTGCTTAGTATGCCCTCACGGAATAAATCGAATACGCTTCCCTCTGGTAAATAGCGCTGAAAAAAGGAGGGTAGTAAGTTGACCTCAAATACCTTGATGGCTCGATCGTCCGACCATTCTAAATTACCTTCAAAACCATTAATGTAAAAAAGGTTGTGCTGATTATCCTTGAACCTCACTTCTCTTCCAAAACTATTGGACTTAGTCACTTTGTTTCCGCTCAGCGCAAAATGCATTTCTACGGTCTCAAAATCACTTTCAAATTGGAGTAAGGTGGTATTGGACAAACTAATATCACCATAACCGATATGGATACCCTCAAAAAAAAGTTCTTGATAAGTTCCCTGCCCGAGGAATTTATCAGCATTGAAGGATCGTTCTTGTATTATATTTTCGGGACTTTTAAACCGATGCGGATAGTCCGCCTCGATGATGAGTTCGCTCAGATCACTATTATAAATCTTGGTTTTCATTAAAAAGTGCGAATAAACAATCGGCGATACACACCAGACTATACAAAGGTGGGATATGTAGCTTCGTTAATCAATCGCTAACACTAGGTAATTCTCTGTCACTAGTACTAGGTGTTTTAACCGAAAACTAGTTAGAGTCTGTGGATAATGTCCGTCTTGGAACAGCCGATCTCTTCGTTACGCTCATCGAAAAGATACTCCGCTTCGGCGGATCGATTTCCGAAAGGTACCCATTCCATGGCGGCTTTATTTTTTCTCTGTCGCAAGCCTCAACCTCAAACATTCTGAATCAGACTCGTATTTTATGGACAGGCACTAGTTAAAAAAGCTTGATAGATTGTTGAGGCGGATAAATTCGCCTAAACTGGCTAAGCAAATTTTTATTACCCCTTTTCCTTTTGGCGTATTTATTACTCCTTTTAGCGTAGGCTAGAGAAACTTGATCGCTACTAGGTTTGCGCTTGTTTAGAATGATTCTAAATAAGGCGAACTACTTAATCAATTTATGCTTCCACGCAATCTACAACTGCTTATTAGGAAAGGTATTCAAGCCTGCAAGATCGCTTTTGCTTTTTTCTTGATGATGTATTGCTCATTGTCCTTTGCCCAAAATGGGAGTTGCCATGTGACAGTGCAGATAGTAGATGAGGAAGATCAGGCCATCTTGGGTGCTTATGCCGAGATCGTAGAAACTGGAGATAAAGCCGTAACAGACACTAAAGGTCAGGTGAAAGTCTGGCTGGCGCACCAGGGAGTATTCACAATCAAAGTTCAGGTTTTGGGATTTACGGAAAAGCTCCAAACTCTTTCGATAGCCGATAAGAGTACCATGTTTACTACGATCAGGATGCAAGAGAACGCTAAAGAGCTAGACGCTATTGTGATTAAAGGAGATTCCGAACAATCTGTTGTTTCAAGATCACCATACAAAGCTGAGGTTATAGGAATGGAATCTATCAGAGCACAACCTATAGAGGTAACCAGCATTCTGAATCGCGTTGCGGGGATACGGATCAGACAAGAAGGTGGTAATGGTAGTGATACCAATATCATGTTGAATGGGATTGACGGTAAAGGAATCAAAGTTTTTGTTGACGGCATTCCTGTTTACTTACTTGGGGCTGGGTATTCTATCAATACATTTTCGCCTAACATGATCGAACATATCGAAGTTTACAAAGGCACTATCCCTGTAGCTTTCGGTTCGGATGCGCTCGGAGGAGTCATCAATCTAGTGACGCGGCAGGGTAATGTAGACTATGCGGATGTCAGCTATTCTTATGGTTCCTGGAACACACGTAAGATGTCTGTCAATACGAGGAAGAAATTCGGAAAATCAGATAACTTCTTTGTGAGTCTAGATGGCTTTTATAATCATTCTGATAATGACTATTGGATAGATAATGTAGATGTGGTAGTGGATGATCTATTCAATACCGAGAAAGGAAGTGTAAGGAGATTCAACGATCACTTCGAATCATTGCTCGGCAGAGCCCAATTGGGCGCAAGAGACCTGAGCTGGGCGGATGAACTCATGCTTGTATCCTCTTACTCAGCGGTTGATAAAGAGCTGCAACATGGTATTAGGGCCGAAGTGCCTTGGGGAAAACCAGAGTCAGTCCAGAAATCGTGGAATGTGGCCGGCTCATGGAAGAAATCCGGGAAAGACGAAAAATGGTATGCTTCTGTGACCGCAGGATATACGCGTGATGATCTGAATTTTATAGACACTACACGTAGCACTTATTACTGGGATCAAAACTTTGTGGAGAAATCCAACGGAGGAGAATCAGGACTCTATTCAAATGGAACCACACCTGTCATCATTACCAATACATTTTTCAGTAGAGAAAGTTTCAATTACTCCTTTGACGAATTCCACACACTTAACCTTACAATGCTTCTTACAAAAAGCGAATTGAACGTAAGCAACGAAGCTTTTTCTACAGATAATCAGGAAAGGCTTGCTCTGCCGCAGGAATTATTAAAGAACTATACAGGGCTTTCTCTGGAGAGTGACCTACTCCGTTCGAGAGTAACAAATATTCTTTCAGTCAAGCATTTCTATACCAATGTTTCAGGATCCACCTTCGGAAACAGAGTCGTAGGGGGTAGAGAATCGAATCGTTTTTCGGTATTTGGATATGGAGATGTACTCAAGTATCAAATAACTGAAAATATTGCTGCTAATCTTGGGTATGAGTTTACAGTACGGCAGCCTGACGAGCAAGAGATTTTTGGAGATTACATCACTATAGCGCCAAACCCAGAACTCAGCCCAGAAGAAAGCCACAATATAAATGCGGGAGCGGAATACGAGAGCACCGACAGGAAGTTTGCCAGTGGTTTTTCTGTTTTCTATAGAAGTACCACGAATAGAATATTTTTGAATAGCTTAGCTTTTGGCCTATCCCAATATGCCAATTTATTCGGCACACGTGCTGTAGGTTCAGAGGTACACGCTCGATATCAAATTTTTAAAGGACTCAACGCATCTATCAACACCACCTTTCAGGATATCACCCTGCAGGAAACAGATCCTTTTGGAAATATCCCCGATAGATACCTTGGAGCTAGAATTCCCAATATTCCATACTTATTTGGCAATGCTCAGCTAAGCCTAACCCGCAAAGCCCCGTGGAGCAGTGAGAGTAAAATTAATGTCAACTATGACCTTAATTATGTGCAAGAATTTTTCCTTTCTTGGATCGAAGACGGCAGGAAGGATACTAAAGCTACCATTCCAACACAATGGATTCAAAACGTCAACGTCTCTTGGATCGCTCCTAGGGAAAGATGGAGTCTGGGGCTGGAATGCAGAAATCTTACCGACATACAAGCTTTCGATAATTTCTCTGTGCAGAAGCCGGGTAGAAGCTTTTATGCCAAAGTAAGAATTTTCTTATCGCGCTATTAAATCATATTTAAATCAAACTATATCAAACATATTAATTCTATGAAAAATTTTAGAAAAAAACTTAATCAACTGATAATCCTCGGGGTGGCTCTGCTTCTAATAGGCACTATCAGTTGTACTAGCGATGATGCGGAACCGCAGGGTGCTGGGGAGTTCGCTTTAATCACTTCATCTACAAATGCAGATGGTTCTTCACGAGCTTTCTTTCTGCAGCGGGCATCAGTGGATATAACCGAAGACATTGATAACAGTAATGCCACTGAGTTGGATCCAGGAACAGCTGCCATGGTTCATGCTTTTAACGGAGCTATCTATTTTAGTGATTATTCCAACGGGAAAATTGATAGATGGAGTATCAGTGAAACTAATAGCTCAGCCTTAGAGGGTGAAATGAATGTCTCTGAGCTTGGTTTTCAAGGTAATACTGCTTTCAGAAATGCTGAGCAGGCATTCGTGGGAGGGGTTTCCACTGATCTCATTATTTTCAATCCAACTACCATGCAGAAGACTGGGAAGATCGATATCTCTTCAGTATCAAACATCGGCAAGAGTACTGACTTCCCTGCGCCTGGAGGTACAGTAGCTGTTGAGGGGGTCACAGAAATAATTATCAGAGATAACTTCCTTTATGCTGCGCTCATGCCATTAGCAGATTTGGCTACTTTTGAACCGGCCGATTCTAAGTGTACCATTATTATCATTGATCTGGACAAGGTAGATGTAGCTTCTCAGGATAATTCCTCAGCGATAGTGAAAAGAATAGCTGATGATCGTGGTTCTCCCACAGGTGCATGGGGTTCGGGTGGAGGAAATTCATTTATGCAAATCGATGAGAATAATGATCTCTACGTTCTTTGTCACAATCAATGGGCTGGGTTGAGAGCCGTATTCAATAAACCTGCCTGTATTTTGAAGATAGCCAGTGGAACGACTGAGTTCGATACTAACTATTATTTCGATGTAGAGACTGTAGCCGAAGGCAATGGTAACCCTGTGATGAACTTTGAGTATTACGGTAATGGTAAATTTCTTGCAGCTGTTCAAGACCCTTCGGCCATTGATCCTGACAACTCTTTCTCTTATTTTCTGGATCCTGTATACAGATGGTGGAGCTTTGACTTGTACAATAAGACAGCCACTAATATCAGTCGTAATTATACCAGAGGAGCTGTAGCCGCAGTATCCTATTTTGAAAATGGTTTTGGTTACGTTCCTTTCCAAGACACTGGTATAAACTATGTATTGAAGGTAAACCTGAGCACATTGGAATCTTCAAAGCAGTTTGGTACGAGCGGACTGCCTGCATTATACAGTCTCAAATAAGGCAAATTCGACATCATGAAAGCCCATAAAGCCAGCCTAACCAACGCTATTCTTTTACTTGTTTTGTCGGGATGGGGATATCTGAGTTCAGATTCCCCTTCCATGACATCTTTGATACCTGCCTTTTTCGGGATTGCGCTGCTAATGTGTAACCCTGGCGTGAAAAAGGAGAATAAAGTAATAGCACACATTGCCGTTTTACTCACTTTATTGATTGCTGTAGGATTGTACAAGCCCTTGGTAGGAGTAATATCTCGCGAAAATCCGCTTGGCATCCTGCGTGTATCTGTCATGCTGCTCAGTACTGTGGTGGCATTGGTCTTCTTCGTGAGAAGCTTCATTCAGGCGAGAAAGGATAAATACAAACCATGAAAATCACCAACTACATTATTCGCTTTCTTCTGGCTCTTATTTTTATTTATTCCGGGATAGAAAAAATCTTCTTGCCCTACAATCCATCCGTTTTCAAGTCGGATATGGCGATGACAGATCCGAAGTTTTTTGAGTTTTATGACTTTCTGATGGGAACGGGGTTTCTGTACTTTGTTGGCTTTTTCCAATTGATTAACGGTCTGCTACTGGTATTCAAGCGGACTTATCTATTAGGAGCGGTAATGATGGTACCCCTAATGCTTTGCCTGCTGATGACCCAGATATTTATAGGCAGATACACTGGATTCATCATTTTCGATAGTGTTCTATTTGTGCTCAATGCTGTTTTGATTTTCCAGCATTACCCCCAGTTGAAAGGCGTCTTTTTGAAGCCACAAAACGAATGGATTTAAAGGATCAACAAAAGCAGTTTATACTAAACGCCCCACTACGTAGTGTTATGTGGAAGTTAGCCCTTCCAGCCATTATTGCTATGGTACTCTTCGGGCTCAATGCCTTCATGGACACTGTCTACATCGGACACCTGATGAACGAATATGCGCTGGCAGGCATAGCTTTGGCTTATCCTTTGACCTTTATACTCATGGGGCTAGGATCGTGGGCTGGTACAGGCGCGGCTAACTTATTGAGCATTGCCCTAGGAGACAATGACCAAAATGTACAGCAAAAGTTATTGGCCAATTCCACCATTTTGGCACTCTGCTCCACGGTCGTATTTGCGCTTCCTTCTTACTGGTTGGCAGAGCCACTGATTGGAATGATGGGTGGTACTGGTGAGGTGCTAGCGTATGGGGTGGAATACTTTCAAGTCACGCTACTAGCCGCTCCATTCTGGGTATACGGACTCAGCTTGAACTTCATCATACGTGGTGAAGGGAAAATGAAAACTGCCGCGATCATGATGATGTATGGACTGGTGGTAAACCTGATTCTGACACCCATATTCATTTCCTACTACGACATGGGGATAGCGGGTGCAGCATGGGCTACTAACATAGGCATGGTGATCTACTCTGTTGTCGGTTATCTATACTTCAAAGGTGGGAAAGCTTCTTTCAGTGCCAATATCCATTCTCTCAAATACGACTCAGAAATTTTTCAGTCTGTAATGAAAATGGGCTTCCCTGGCTTTATTATTACCATCATGAGTCTGTTGCAAGCCATCGTGGTATTCAATGCCATCGTTAATAATGGTAGTGAGAGTGATCTATCCTTTTTTGCAGGGGCAAATCGGATCCTATTCTTCCTCATGACGCCACTATTCGGACTGATGCGCGCCTTGCAACCTGTGATCGGAATTAATTACGGCGCTAGCCAGTATGAGAGGGTCAAGGAGAGTTTTCTGCTCTTCACCAAAACCGGTATTTACATCGTCGCGCCCTTTTGGCTCATACTCACTTTCTTTCCAGAAGCCAGCATGCAACTGGTTTTGCCAGATAGGCTATTCACCTCACAGGAGATTTTTCATCTAAGGGTGTACATGGCCGTTCTGCCCATGCTCTCCATTGTATTCATGGGTCTCACCTTCTTTACAGCCATCAAGCAAGAGAAGTATGGAAGCATCATTGGTCTATCCAGACAGGTAATATTTTATATACCCGTCATGTTGTTGCTCCCTCACTTCTTTGGAGTGGAGTGGGTGTATTATGGCAGTACGATCATCGATATCCTGATCACAGCCTGGGTTTTACTGATAGTGGCCAGACTATTCAAAATGCTCTCTCAGACCAAAGAGAACACGACAATTGAAACAGAAAAAGTATGAAAAAGAACAACTTAGCAATATTTGAGAGCGAAAGAGCCATCAACTACGATCAGTTCGTGACGGATTGGGTACCCAATTATCAATACTTCGTCAACCTACTACCTAGTCTACTATCAGGTGTGAAGAATAAGGAACTGCTAGTCGTAGGGTGTGGTACAGGAAACGAGATACTGGCCTTTCAGAAGCTAACTAATAACTGGAAAATAACTGGTATCGATCCTTCCCCTAATATGGTGTTCCAAGCGCGAGAAAAGCTAAAGGAATACGATGAAGTCCAGTTGATAGATGGCGAAGTGGCGGATCTGCCTTCTCACCATCGTTTCGAGGCTGCCACCTTATTATTGGTGCTTCACTTCTTAGAGGATAATGGAGCGAAGCTGGGTCTGCTGAAACAGATAGCTGATCACTTGGCTCCAGATGCACCATTCGTTATTCTTGATATCACTGGCGATACCAATCAGATAGCAAAAAATCTTGATATCCTTAAAAACATGCTTCCGAGCCATCTTGAAGCAGAGCAAGTAGAGGTAAGAATAGAGCGCATACGGAAAGAGCTTTTTAGTATATCTGAAGAGCGGTTGGCCCAATTGTTTGAGGAAGCTAGTTTCGAACGTCCAACACGATTTTTTCAATCGTCAATTTATATGGGTTGGCTTACTTACAAAATTTCAAAAAGCTAAAGGAGATGAATAAAACTGCAAAAATAGGTCGTTGGATTTTGGGAGTGCTCTTGCTGTTCTTCGGGGTGACAGGTTCTTTTCAGCTTTTCGTGGAAGGGTACGACCCTCAGAATGAAGGCATTCTACTTTTTGGGGATACCTTTCAGGATTTGCACAATGCAATCATGATGAGCTACTTAGGGCCAGTTATTAGGCTGTCTCATGTGCTGATAGGCGCGCTGTTACTTACCAAAAAATACTGGTGGATTGCGCAGCTCATTCATCTGCCTATAGCATTTAATATTTTTTGTATCCATATTTTTCACGATCTACCCACCGCACAGATAGCATTCTTTTCCATGGGTATGATCGTATCATTGGGAACGTTCTTACTGGTTTTTCTAGAGAGAAAACGGTTCAGCTCGTGGGTGATTAATTCTGATCCTTACGGATCGCAAAGATGAAAAATTCAATAAAACCTGTGTAGTAAATATAGCTGACATAAGGAAACTACAAGAACAGCTAATATCAAACCAACAAGAATCATGAAACTGGAATTAAAAAACCTCAATAAAACATATGCTAATGGCGTGCAAGCCCTTAAAGATGTGAACCTAACAATCAATAAGGGAATGTTTGGTTTGCTAGGACAAAATGGTGCTGGTAAATCTACACTCATGCGGACGATTGCCACATTGCAGGATGCCGACAGTGGTAGCATCGTCTTTAACGATATAGACATAGCGAAGCAGCCCGAGAAGCTCCGTCAGGTACTTGGGTACTTACCCCAGGAGTTTGGCGTATATCCTAATGTATCTGCCGAAGAGCTTTTGCTACACATAGCAGATATGAAAGGCATTGCCAGTAAGGGTGAGCGAAAAGACCAGGTGTCAAATTTGCTTCAGCGGGTCAACCTTTTGGATGTCCGCAAGAAGAAACTTGACGGGTTCTCTGGAGGAATGAAACAGCGCTTCGGTATAGCACAAGCTCTATTGGGAAACCCGCAACTGATCATCGTAGATGAACCTACTGCTGGGCTTGACCCTATGGAGCGCAACCGATTCTATAACCTGCTCTCGGAACTGGGTCAAGATACGGTGGTGATTCTGTCCACGCACATTGTAGAAGATGTAAGTACACTCTGCAACGATATGGCAGTAATAGGAGATGGCGAAGTACTGCTGACAGGCAAGCCTGAGACCATACAAAACGGGCTACAAGGGAAAGTCTTCGAAGCACCTGTAGAAAAGGGTGAGCTTGAAGCAGTCGCATCCAAGTTCAAATTGATATCACAGCGATTTTACGCTGGGCACATGATGGTAACTGTAGTAGCTGAAAATCAACCAGATAGCCGTTTTTCAGCTAAAAAACCAACACTAGAAGATGTGTATTTTAATCTTTTGTTTGACCATAAACACGCATCATTGGTATGATTTCTACGATCTTAAAATTTGAATTAAAACGCCGATTCTCAGGGTGAATGTCTTTACTAATCTTTGGCATCTTGGTCTTTCAGGGTATCTGGTATACCAAAGGCAACTTTGACTACTACGCCAGCGAGGATCTCCTCATGAACGGAGCTGCCATTTTCTACAAGAATCAGGCGGCCTTAGGTATGCTCATGGTCATCATAGTGGCGATCATCACGGGTTCTGTACTTTTCAAAGACATTGAACTCAAAACAGGGCAATGGATGTACACCTTGCCAGTAAACGATAAGAAGTTCTTCTTGGGAAAATTCTTATCAGCCTATGCCATCAATGTCATACTTGCGCTTGGTTACTTACTGGGGATGTTGTTGGTTCCTTACTCAGGTATTGGCGAGTCACATAGGTTTGGTCCCACGCCGATTGGCCCTATGCTTCACGGCTTCCTAGTATTGCTGATGCCAAATCTTCTCTTGCTGTCAGCAATCGTATTTTTCACACTCACTTTTTTCAAGAAAATGGCAGCAGGCTATCTTGGTGTTCTGCTAACTGTGATACTATTCTTAGTGATGCAGACTTCCGCTGAGTCGGGTGGTGTATCTGCTCTAATGATGCTGGTAGATCCTTTCGGCTATGTAGCTACAGATAACAGCATCAACTTCATGACGAGCATCGAAAAAAATCAAGGTATTGTGCCATTGACAGGCCACTTGCTCCTCAATAGGATTTTTTGGTTGGCCATTAGCCTGTTTCTCATTGCCATCTCCTATTGGAAGTTCTCTTTCAAGGATTTTATCAAGTTACCTCAGAGAAAGAAAGAGGTAAACGCTTCAGCTATTATTCCCAATAGGGAGCGCTTTACAGAACGGATTTTACCGAAGCTATCCTTTACGCAAATTGGGTTTATTAAAAAACTCTTCACATTAGCTTCACTCGAGTTTAAGAACATAGTGAGACCAGTGGGATTTAGAGTCATCCTAGGAATCGTTCTACTCATGGCTATTTTGCAAAACCTATTGTGGAATGCCAGTTTTTATATAGGGGAGACCGTGCCTCTCACTTCCAATATGACTCTTTTCAGATTGGCTTTTGGCGTAATTATCATCATATTGATCATGGTCTGGTCTGGAGAGCTCTTCTTCAAAGATCGAACAGTCAAAATATGGCAGATCACTGGTGCCCTCCCAGTGCCTATCTGGGTGACTCAATTGTCTCGCTTTGTCGCCATGGTGGGAGTGTCATTGGTCTTTGCAGGATCGTTCATGGTGCTGGGTATTATTTCGCAGCTATTGATGGGAGGTGCAAATCTTATTGATATGCGACTCTATATTTATGACCTGATGGGCTATAACTGGGGTGGACTGACATATATTCTTCAGATTGCTTTAGTGCTATTCTTCGCAGGTTTAACTGGAAATAGGTTTTTGACTCATATCCTTGGTATTGGGACTTTCTTTGTCATGCTCATGGCTTTCGAACTGGGTCTTGCCGAGCAGCTTATCTACGCGTACAGTGCTGTTCCTGGGCTTGAGGACTATTCCGAAATATCTGGATACGGTATCTGGAAAATCTCAGCCGCTTGGTATTTTTCCATGTGGGCTTTATTGGCGTCAGTATTTGTACTACTTGGCATTTTATTTTGGGATCGAGGCGTTCCTTCCGCATTCTATCGCAAACTGACTTTTACTGGAAAACAACTGTCTTGGGCAGGTAAAGGACTGGCTTTGATATTACTGGCTGGGTTTTTCTGGGTGAGGGCTACTATTGTCACAGAGGTAAATGACAAGGGGAACTTTATTTTTTCTGCCGAAGAGGAATTGGACGCTGCGAATTACGAGAGGCAGTATGCCTATCTCCAAAATTTACCTCACCCAAAATACGCGAAGGTCGATTTAACCTTTGATTATTATCCTGCGGAGAGAAAAGCCGAGTATCAGGCCAATGTCCAATTGATCAATACCTCAACTCAACCTATAGATTCTCTGTATCTCAACTATGCATCATTTGTGAAAGTGATGGAAACAAGCCTCGATGGTATTCCAACAGAGGCTACTCGATCAGATGCTAAGTATGATTTATATGTCTATGCTTTGCCCGAGAGTCTTTCGTCTAATGACACTTTGCTCATGGAATTATCATTAAGCAAACAGTATATCGGCTTTACGCAGAGCGGAGCAGATTCACAGCCAGATTTGATGTTCAATGGATCCTTTGGAAGTATTCGTGATTTCTTGCCAATCATTGGATACGATGATGGCAGAGAATTAGATGAAAACCGGAAAAGAGAAGATCAGGGACTTACTAAAATAACTTCTAGAATGGCTGATGTCAATGACTCAACAGCCCTTAATCAAGATGCACTAGCTACAGATGCTCTTTGGATCACAGGAAATATCACGATGAGTACAACTGCTGATCAGATGCCAATAGCTCCAGGTAGGTTGAAGAAAGCGTGGCAGGAAAATGACCGTAATTATGCCTATTTTACCATAAAGGAACCACAGCCTTTTAATTGGTATCTCGGCTCCACAGAGAGCGAGCCGTATCAATCGGCAGTCGGTCAGTTAGATTATGTTATCTATAACCATCCTAAACATGCGTTTAACATCAACGCTTATAGCGGAGCAGTGGAAGAAACCTATAAATTCATAGAGGAGACGCTAGGTAGCTTTCCATATGAGCAATTGCGCTTAGTTGAAATACCTTACTACCAAGATGAATTCTACGCATTTCCCAATACCATCGCTATATCTGAAAAAGAAGGCTGGTACGCAGATACGACATCACTGAAAGAGCGAGTATATCTTGGTCACACAGTAGCAAGCCAAATGTTCAAACTATGGATGATCAGCAAAGTGAAGCTTGCCAATGTACAAGGTGCAGAGATGCTGACGGTTGCTCTCCCAGAAGCACTTTCGCTTGCTTATATCAAAAAGCGCTATGGACAGGAATCCGTCGATCTCATGATCCAGAAAAAACATGATTTGTATGCTAAAGAACGATACAATGAGCCCAACATAGAACCTGCTCTTATCTACGCTGATGGTGCAGACTACCTAGAAGTAAACAGAGGTGCGATTGAACTATATAAAATGAGTACTGAAATAGGGATAGATGATTTTTCCTCTAGTCTACTTGCTTGGGCTGATAGCAATAGTGAACAGTACAAAAGTTTTTACAGCCTGTATCAGGTACTTTTTACTCAACTAAATGAGAGTGGGAAGGAAAGGGCAACAGCCGCTTTTGAGGAATTGAATCTCTGATAGCTTAGCGTCAGGCTTTTGTACAAAGTTTGAATTCAGGTATCTTATTATAGATCCTGTGTTTAGATCATCGAAATCCGCTTATACTCGAAACAAAACCGCCGCAGAAATGGTAGGGATGACAAACGAACCATTAACCGTTTGGAGTCCCTCCATATCTATCTTCTTCTTAAGTATGGCAATTTCCCACTGGCCAGAAGCTCGCCTTCGTATCGATTTCCAACACACAATTCTTCTTATCGTAATTAAAAAAAGAGCTTCCTTTTATCAAAAAAGAAGCTCTCACGAAAGCTAAGACTTATGAAAAACGAAAACAAGACAACTACAAAGCAAATCCATACGGATCAAGAGGAGCTACATCAAAAAGAAAATCGCAACCCCTCCTCTTCTATAGAACAAATCTGTGAATGATGGATCAGGAAAGTAGACGGATAGATTGAAGATACACAGCCTCTAATCTGATACCGCGGCTCAGTGCAACAGTTACGATAAAATTATGGGAGCGCCCGATGCTAGATTTTGGATCCTAAATGTTGTGAACTGGCTTTATTCCAATATTTCTCACCATTTTCGTGTTCCGATTCCGTTTTTTATTCATTCTCTATTTACAATTTCCACTGTGTCAATTCCTAAAGATGTTCTTGCATTATAAGCAGTTAAATAATCTTTATGATTTATGAAATTCCTAATTTTGTCATTTATTCGAGAATCACAGAATCGAGCTAAATGATGAAAGATCCCGATACGAGAGTCTCTTTCCGAAGCATTGTCAAATTCCGTCAAAGCGTTTTTTCTCATTTCTACGTCTTCGCTTTTTATTTCGTTTATATAACGAGCCCAAATAATTTTCATAGTTGGATTTTTAGATAGATTCAGTCTTTTTCGCAAAGTTGTCAGAGCGTCAGTTGATTTCATAATCGTTAAAGTTTCTATGATTAAATCATCTTCTTTTTTTTCGAGCATTTCGATTGAATTCCACTCGACTTTCGCTTTTCGTTTTCGGTCAAACTCAAAACAATATATTCGTTACTAAATCCATTCCAATGTTGATAATCAGATGGTGGTATTAATTCTTTTAGTAAATGTTCAATGTTTCTCACTTGTTTCTGTCTGATTGCTAACTCGCCCCTGCATGAATTGTGCGTATTGGAGAAAATAATGTTTCGTTTACTAAATAGCCTCTCCGACCGAAGCAAATCTGCGAAATGTTCAATTCCCTTTTAAATTCACGATAGACCTACGCGGCTCGACCAATTCGCAGAATTGACCGGGTCGCTCAGATGGGGCCGCCAGTATCCAGAAAAATCTCTACTAGCACTGTTTAAGAATAATTTTATTGCCTAATGTTAGGCTTTTGTTTTTATTTCCTACTTCCTTCGTTCATGCAATGAGGATATTCTTTTCCAGTCTGATTTGGATGTCAATCTATCCTCAAAAAAAAATCATCTGATGTAAATGTCCCCTTCTTTCAAGATGTTCTTACACTCATTGATTTTATCAATTCTGATGCCACCCCAATTTTTTTTCATAGCTAGATCAATTTGTACGTCCATCTTCTCCAAAAAACCACAAAGAAAATCTTTAATTACAACAACGAAATCTTCATAGCTCATTTCAATACTACCTTTTTTAGCTGTCCAAAGCTCAATCCCATTTTGAAGCTGATGTTCAGTGTCCCAAATGATCCTTAATTTGTCTTTATATCTGAAAAATGAAAAGCATAGACCTCCAATCAGGTGTCCAGAATCAAATGATCGATTATCAGTCCAAGAAATAAAGTTATCATATTCTTCAAAATAGAATTCATTATTCTCCTCATGGTCCGTTTCGTACATATCCAACCACTTCTGAGCTTCATCAAGAAACTCATCAATGTTTTCAGTTAATTGATATAATTCTATAGGAATTGATTCACTGAGTAAACCGAAGAGACCAGTCAAGTCTTCTCTAAACCGAATCAAGGGATAATCGCTATAGGCAGGTTTTTTACGGCCAAGATGATCCATGGCTTGAGTGTATTCGTAAACCTTGTAGTTACCAAGTTCGAACCACAGGCATGAATCAGTTAGCCAAAAAAACACATACTCAGATTACCATCGGTTCCAGCTGGAACAACCTCATCTACATGCATTAAAATTTATCATTTCCCATCATGAAGACTAATGCCAAGGTAAAATAAGTGGGCTTGGACTTTGTTAATTTCTTTAAACCTATCTGATTCAAAAGCACTTTGCAAGTGGCTCATTAGACTATGGATTTTTAGCGCCTGTTAACGATCTTTTACTTTTTTTTTCTAAAACTATTTCTATTTGAAAAGCGGTACTCTGTTGAAATTCCATAGGTGAAAATTGGAGCGAACATAAAATCCGGAGAACCTTCTTCACTGTAATAGATTCTGACAAATTGATTGTTAACAATATCAAGTTCTCCAGTATCATAAATGGAACTTGAAATACCTAAAGAAACGTATGGTTTCAGAATGATTTCTCTGGTTATTGCAAATTCATATCCGAAATTCACCATGATTACTAAGATATCGAAGAATTCATCTGTTAGAATAGAAGTTTTAATGTCCTCTGCAGAAGTCACAAGTTCATTGTTTCGGTAGGTTGACACGTCAGCACAATAGTTGGAATTGAACAAGAAATCTAAGCCTATACCAGCAAAGAATTTATTACTATACTCCGTTCAAAAATATATACCATGGTAGGATAACCTACCTTCTTCAATTGTATAATTTGTTCCTTCCTCATTTGTATTGATTCATGGCTGAAACATCAATGCCGATGATTTTATCCCTCCTCGTAATCCAAAGTTATTTTGTCCAATGAATGATGCTCCAATTCCAATTTCAAATCCAGGCCCCATGCTTTCGGTTGTTGGAACTAAGCCTGCATTGGTAGAGGAACTAAAATATTTGCAGTGTTGAGCCCAATTGGCATTTCAACACCGAACTTTTGTCCAAATGAATTTAGGGCAAAGATTAAATAAAAAGAGAGAAGTAAAAAAACTGTTTTCATCAATTGGTCAGTTAAGCTTATACTAGTGAATTCATTTGAGCACTAACGTTTAGTATATCAAAAGTAGGCGATTACGAAGCACGAGACTTTCGGTTAAGCATGAAGTGTGATACGCGCCAAAGGCCTTGAATTTACTGTTATTTCGCCTAATTTTCATATACACTGTTATCTGCTGGCTTTTCTCCAGTCTTTAGTATGTAGTTCGGTATCATTTCGTTTGGTGGTGTACTTTTCCCATAAAGTGCATATGAATTGTAATTTCCGCCCGTAAACACGGTAATCATATCCAGTTCAGGCCAAATGTTGATTTTTTGTCCACCGTTACCCGAAGCTAAATACGAATTGTATTTTTGTCCATCAATTACAAAATATTTATGTTCCCACAAATACCCATAATCTCCTTTGTCCATATCAAATGTTTTGCTAATCCAGCTTTTTGAAATTATTTGCTTGTCTTTCCAGATACCGCCATCTTTAAATAGCTTCGCCAATTTTATCAAGTCTCTAGGCGTAATATACATTTGACTAAAATGAGTTCTACTCGCCTGATTCGGCTCAAAAGTCCAAACGTAATTTGAGATTCCCAATGGTTTAAATAGATTTTCTTTTGCAAAATCTTCGATATTTTTCTCAGTTACTACCTCAACTAAACTACCTAAAGTCAAAGCACAACCTGTGCAATAGGATGATGATTTCCCCGGCTCTCCGACCATCGGTAAATCCAGGGTATATTCTACCCAATCCTTGCTTTCCAGCATTGATTGCTCGTTTCCTTTGCTTTCAGGGTTATTATTTTCACAGTCCATACCGTGTCTGTACATTAAAAAGTTTTCTATAGTAATTTCTTTTTTTCTGTCATCCAAATTTTCAATTTCTGGGTATCTCGAATTGAAATAGGGCAAGAGTTTGTCTTTTTCACTTTTTATTAATCCTTTCTCAACGGCAATTCCAATAATTCCGCCAATGAACGGTTTTGTGGCAGACCTTAATTGATGCGGTGTATTTTCATCATAACCGTAGAAATATTCTTCAAGTACCAATTTGTTATTCTTGTAAATCAAGACACTGTGAACATCGGGAAATTTTCCTTGTATGGTTTCTTTGACCATATCGATTATAGGTTCGGGATTTCTGAATTCATCTTCTAAACTGCCAGTCTCTAGTCCGTCTGTGGTTTTTTTTGGTTTGTGATAAACGTAGTTATCAGGATTATGAAATAACTCTTTTCTCGGGAACATTTCCGTTTTTTCAATTTCGGAAGTAATTAGTTTAAATTCTATTCCGTCAGTTCTGTAACCTTTAACCCGATTAGATTTAGCTCGTTCAAAAACGACTGGAACATCCTGAATGTTGGTAAAACTATCCAAGACGATATGTTTTAAGGGGTATTTTGCATTATCTACGAGTGCATAAAGTGTTGTGTCAAATTCGGAAGCCATAATGTCCAAAGTAGTTTTATCTACATATTCATAGTTCCCTTCATATTCCAAAAGTTTTTCGTAATCCGATTTTTCTTTCGGTAATGAACATCCAATTATAAAAGGAATCAGAAATAATAATTTTCTCATATGATTGTTCTTTGATTAATGACGGTTAGATAATTTGAATATTACATTTTCTCCCTATTTCATATAACGACCAAATAACATCCGTAAGCTAGAGGGGACTTCTAAAAACTAAAGTTGAATTTATAGAGGTATGTATAAAGTATAAATATTTACTTTTGAGGTATGCCAAAAATGAAACAATTTAAGCGTCACCGTGATTACGGTTTTTTTGACCAAGACATTCGTTTGTCAAAATTGAGCAAATTGGGAGATCCGCTTGAAAAGCTAGCACTAGG